>VFQN01002312.1_pt1 | contig 29868 bp, 41 predicted proteins | sample 3512371 | NCBI WGS metagenome assembly VFQN01 (sample SAMN10412370, study PRJNA504923) | tailings metagenome | isolation source: Replicate 2 from Balatoc abandoned mine | place: Philippines: Itogon, Benguet | collected 2017-08-28 | reverse complement strand
AACAGGAGAAAGGGAACAGGCGAAAAGAAACCCAGGGACCAGGGAAAAAAACCAGAAAAAACCACTCAGTGAGCATGCTGCGTGGTGTCATTGCCCGATAATGCCGGATAAAGCAATTTGGTTTCCGGGCTTGCAGTAGCTGCGCAAGCTCTGTTGCTGTTACGTGTTACGTGCTGGGAAGTTAAAATTTAGCGGCCGTGCTTGCGGTGGGCCACCGCTCAGCGTTGGCGTCACGCGAGACTGGACACCTTGGCATCCGCAGCATCGCTGCCGCTAGGGCCCAAACAAGCAAACTGCCTGCAAATTTGCAGTCAATTTGAAACGGCCTGCACGTGACTTTGCCGAGCAATTGTGTTCCTCTTCCCAGGGTGCACCCTGCGGAGAGGCCTAGGTGACCCACGGGTCGCAGTCCTGCATCACAGTTGCGCATCCCGGTCGCCTGCGTGCTTCTCCACTTGCGTAAGCTGTCACTTTACTGCCTTGGACTTTAACCATGAAACTATAACTGGAGCTGGAAGGACTCGTGCCACGACAGTGCGGTTGGCGGTGCGAACCCGCATGACCTCACCGGCGATCACCGGAATGGGCCACCGCCGGTCCGAAACGGAAAGGATATAAGCAGCAAGCCCACCCCTTCCACAACAATAAGCACCCTAACAACAAACCAACTACTCGCAATCAACTTTTCGCTTTCAACTCAAGACAAGCAACATGTCGGACACCAACGTGCAGCAAACTCGCGATGAGATTGCCCAGGAGAAGGCAAGTGCACGAGCTACTCAAGCTAAATTGCCCACCCCTCAAATGCTACGTCTTATCGTCTGGGATTTATCGCGTATGGGCAGTAACGGCTGCCAACGCGAGCTGTGATGCTAGAGGCCAGCGCAGCGCCTATATGCGACATTGTGCACAGTGCTCGCACACAACAAGCACGCAGTAACAGATAACGTCCTTGTTCATCTGCAAACTGCAGCATGTTGAACTCTGCGCAGCATTAGTTGCACTGGCATGAGCTCGCAGTTCGACGCCGCCAATGACCCGTGGGTCGCAACCTAGGGTGTCGCGCACCGCCTCTGCGGCAGCCTCGGGGCATGCACCCAACACCCGATCTCCACGCAAACACCGCTTTAACACACGCCCCTACTTATCCCTCCCTCCCCCTTCGTTGCCCCCGCAGTTCGGCAAGAAGTTCGACGAGCTGGAGCCCATGCAGCGCATCCAGGTCGGCGGCACCATCGGCGGCCGCTCGCGGTGAGTGGGGCGTAAAAGGCAACAGCTGGCACCACTGCATTTATGTACTGGATGTGACGCGACGAGGTGGTGTTAGGCCGGCGCCGGCGTAAAGTACCTCGCCCCTGGGCCCGCTGCGGCATTCCATCTTGCATAGGGAACGCCGCTTGTGGCAAGCGGTGACGGGTACTTGGTGATTCATGTGCCATAACCGTCTCCTGCTCTCCTCCCTCTCCCTCCCTCACCCACAGCGGCGACCAGGAGGGCGGCGAGCACCATGAGCACCTGGACAAGGTCGCGCAGGAGAAGGTGCGTGTGGCTACGTGGCTGTTGTTCGGTAGAGCGGAGTCCGGTCAGGACTTGACCACTGATCTGTGTCGTACACCCCAGCGGGGTGAGCAACCAGTATAAGCATACTGGCGATATATGAGCACGTTGAGCAAATATAAGCATGCACGTCCTGTAAGACTTTGCACGTTTACAGACGGTTCGCTATTGAATGCCTCCTCGTAACAACAGTGGTCTCGCTCCCTGATGACGACGGCCTGTGGATAAGGGGCCTGCGTTGTGCGTGTAGCAGCGTGCAACGATAACTTGTACTGCAAGCCGCAAACGGCCGTACGGCACCAGCTCTTGCTCTTCCCTGTCTGATTTACTCACAAGACACAGAAAGGTCACTGTATTTTGCTGCCCTCTGCCGCCGTCCCTGCCTGCAGTTCGGCAAGAAGTTCGAGGAGCTGGAGCCCATGCAGCGCATCCAGGTTGGCGGCACCGTCGGCGGGCAGGTGCGCAGGGGCCTGGGCCGTGGCTGGGGAGCAAGCCGACTAGCCGAGCCGCTGCACAGTGGGAGAGGGGAGGTCTAGGAAGGTCAATGGTTTGCATGCGAAGGATGTGTGGCCTGCACTGACGCCGCACAAGGGACCTCAGACGCTACTGCCAGGTGCTAGCTCCTGTCTGATCAAGCCTTTTGTTATGAAGTCTGGCGACGTGCATGCTGACCCCAATGCCGCCGCCCAATGCCGCCGCCGCCGCCCCCTGCCCCTCCCCCAGGCTGGTGGCCTGTACACCGGCACCGGCGGCGACCAGCAGTAAACGGCCTGATGGATAGTCAGAGATGCATGCATGCATGACGCGACGTTGACCATTGACGGGCGCTCGGCGGTTGCTGAGCACAGTTGTTTAGGTTGTAACACCACCGGACCATGACGGTTAGCGGCGGACGTGACAAGGGTAGTGCTGGGCAATGTTCGCTGTGGACATAAGCTGCATTGCGTTGGCTGCAATGATCTGTGCTGCAAGCGCACGTTGGCCACTGCAAATCGTACTGCCGCAAGGTAGTGTCGCATTTCCTAGCTGTGTCCCAAAAGCGTACACGCCGCCTGGAGCGTACCATACTTATATGGCCTCTGGACTGTACTATTATATGTAACATACGGCAATCCGCTTACATGACTTGTTGGTCCAGGTCGGCAACGCTTGTACGACGCGTTCTCTGTACGTTGGCACGCAGCTGGCTCAGATGGCGTGTAGACCAGCCATATGCCTTGACAAGACAGGTCTTGATCATACCCTGGATCCTTAACACGCCGCAACTCTAATTTACCGCCAGCCATACCGTATCTTGCCTCACGCCACGCAATGCACACTTGCAACCATAGGTCGCATACCAAACACGTGCTGTTGATACTACTCCACTCCCCTATTTGTGGGCCCCAGCAGCAGCGCGTCAGCGACGAAGTTGTTGTGCTCGCCCAGGCTCGCCCCCCTAACAGCCATGGACTAACGCACACCAAGACACGCTACTGCTACTGCTGCTCCATTCTCTACTTGGACCCGAGCAGCGCGTCAGCGGCGAAGTTGATATGCTCGTCCACAAAGGTGGAGATGAAGAAGTATGAGTGGTCGTAGCCCTCCTGCGAGTATCAATCACACATGGGTTTGTGGCTTAGCAATGTGCTATCCTCATGGTGCATCATGTATGCAACACCAAGTGGTCGCCAAAGCGCGTCGCTGCCTTTCATGAACGGCCCCGCTCCGCCTCCTCTCCCTTCACCCCCAAACGCCGCGTACCAGTGTTGACCTAGTTGTTCCTGAGCCTTACCTCGCCCGCCGCAGCCCCAAGTACTCACGTGTGTAAGCGAAACGCACGCCCCCAGCGTGCATGCCTCCCCACCGGAAGGCCCTCCCCATGCGCCACCTGCGTTCCCTCCACTTCCACCCGCGGCCGCACCACCCACCTGGATCCGCAGCGTGGCGTTGGGGTAGGCCGTGTCCCGCACCGCCGCCTCCAGCGCCTCGGGCTTGAGCTGCTCCGCCAGGAACTTGTCGGCGCTGCCCGTGTCCACCAGCAGGGGCGGCCGCCGCGCGTCGGCGGGCAGCGCGCGCACAAGCTCCACCGCGTCGTACGCAGCCCAGGCGGAGCGGTCCTCGCCCAGGTAGCCTGCCCAAGCGTGCGAGATGCGGGGCACGTGTGACATGTTAAAATGTGTGCCCGTCTAGAACACGTGTGACGTGTGAGGACATGTGTGCGGAGAGGATGCGTTCGTCGTCTTGGAACTTGAGATAATGAGAGGCAGGGGTGGGGCCGCAAGGGGAGCGAAGCGGCCTGGAACGGATAGCGGAGGAGGGCAATGAATGAGTTGGGAAGAACGGCGTCAATGAGGCGTGGGGCACACTATCGTGGGCTACGTGTGGCAATGTGGCAAGGATACTAGCGAGTGCTGCAGCTTGCGCACCCGTAGCACAAGGCTCTACTGCACCGTTAGGCCACATGGCAAGTACGACGCGTGGTGTGCGTGCAATACCCGTACTCGGAATCGTGGGCTAGGGGGCTGGGCCCGAGCTGGGTTCGTGGCGGTCAAGGAAACTAACCGGTGAATGCCTTGATGCCCCACGGGCAGTTGCTGGGGTTGCAGATGGGCGCGAAGGCGCTGATGGTCTTGTAGGCCTGCGGACGGGGGTTCGCAGCAGAAGTGTGTCCATGCTAGCTGTGCACATGCGCTAGTCCTTGCGCCAGAACGCTCTGTCATTCCAATGTGTACAAAGGTCAGCTGCCCGTCCGGACCACCTGTCAGCAGGCAGGCTGAATGCGGGGGCATGCGTTACGGCCAGGGACGTATTAAGATGTACGCTGCCCGCAGGTCGCGCGCCACGTGCCACGTGCCACCCACCTGCGGGTTCTTGAGGCCCACCACCAGCGCCCCGTGCCCGCCCATGCTGTGGCCCGTCACGGAGGCGTTGGCGGTGTCCAGCTTATCGCCCAGCTGGGAGGACAGCAGCTCGGGCAGCTCCTGCATGGGGATTGTGGATTGCCACACAGCACGCGTGCCAGGGTCTTCAGGGGTGCAGCACGGAAGGTCGAGCTTGTCGCTTGGAACAAGATACTTCGTCGTTCTTGGCGGTCCGACAGGCAATGTACTGCGACGCAAAGCAAAGGTCACAGGCTGACGCGCTACACGGCTTACAGCTTCCAGTCGTACATTTTGCACCCCTAACAGCCGTACCTTGACCACGTAGTCGTACATGCGCCATGCGCTCCATTTATCCTGCGGTATTGCACAAGAGTACGTGCTGGTGGGGCATGGCGGTGTGGGCGAGGGCGAGTACAGGATACCATATGGGCCCACCATTTGGACCCACCATGCGGGGTTGCGTTGGTTGCTCACAGGGTGCAAGGAACACGTAAGGCTCCTGGCAGGAAACGCGGCTGCGCGCAAAGCCCGCTGGCAACCATGCCGACTTTGGGTTGCATGCATCAACATCAGCAGCAAAATTGCTGTTCCAAGTACCACGAGCGCACCAAGCAGCAGCACACCGGCGGTCACCGCGCCAGCCAATCTGCGAACCCACACCATGCCGCGACTGCCCCACCTGTGTTGCGTTGACGTAGAAGCCCGCGCCCACGCCGAAGTCCCACGACGCCGACTCGCCCTCCACCCCCAGGCCGCGGGGGGAGGTGTCCGGGGCCACCAGCGCGATGCCCCGGGCGGCAGCGGCGCGCTGGGCGCCTGTCGGGTCGGCGCGGTCGTGCGTGAAGGGGCGATGCTGGCTGGGTTCGGCTTGGGTACTCTTGTTGAGTTTAAACTGTGTTGAGTCTAGTCCTAAGGCATTATTTGTCTTCAAGGGGTGCAGGGGCGGGTGGCCGCAGCGCGCTGCACGCCTGGGTGCACAGTATGCGGTGCGCAGGGGGCATCCGGGGGCATCAGCACCGGGCAAGGAGGTGCTTTGACGCTTGCGGTCGGGTATGAGGGTACCTACTTGTTACCTGGTGCGTGATGTATGCGCGGAAGCGTACCGGGCCGCTACACTGCAGCCATGGCAGCATTTACGGTACCCAGTGCCCTCTTGCATCATCCCCTAAGTGCACTGCCCACCCCAGCGCCAAAGCAATAGGGTGTTCCTACGCAACCGGCGGGCGAGCGTGCAACTCACCGGACTTTTGGATGAAGTTTTCATCGGTGCACGTCAGCCCTGAGAGGAAGTACAGGACCGGCACCTTGCCGCCTTCGGCAGCGGGTGGGAAGTACACCGTGAACGTCATGTCGCAACCCAGCACACCACTGCGGTGCTTGTAGCGCCTGTTGTAGCCACCGAACTGCCGGTTGACAGCAATCTCCTCCAACTGTAGCAGGGATAGCAAATGTTATGGCTGTCAGCACCTAGTGCACCTGGACGCGTCGCTTCCATCGTGGCATGCCTGGGCACCTGAGCCATGGTGACAGTCCTCAGCCCACGCGATAGGCCGCTACGCGCTGTAGTCCTCGAGTTCAGCCCTGATGCAAGGTGTGACGCGAAGAGCATAAGCTGCAACGACAGTAGGTAGAACTCCAAGCGCGATCGTCCGCTGCGTGTTCGGGGTTGACGGCTGTATGTACTTTGTCGTTTTGCTGCAGCAGGGCAGTACTTAATAGTTACAATTCGTCTACCAGCGCGAGCATGCCTACGGGATCGTTGCGACACAACCGCCGTGCGTTACGGGGGCACCACGTGCCGTGTCCTCACCAAAGGACCTGGTTTGCACGCCCAGCGATCCAACCCGATCGGCACCCAGGGACAAGAGCCACCCGCTGTATGCTTGCATGCCAACAGGACAGAAAACAGCACGTGCGCTGCGTGACAGCCTCGCCTAGGTAGACGGCCAACTTCCAGGGCTTCGCAGGCAGGCCCTGGAGCCTCACGTCCTCCCGGCACCACACCCTACCACGTGACCTCTAGCCTGCATTCGCGGCTTCACACACTATACACGGTATATCATGCAAAGCAATGCATACTGCAAGTCTTCAAGCACCCTGGGAGCAGTTGGTTTTATTTGCCGCCTGGTTTGCCAGCATTCCAGTGGACTCGGGACACGAGCGGACCCGAGCACCCTGAGCGGCCCAGGACGCCAGGAGAAGGGGAGCCCTGCCCCAGAATGTTGCCTCTACGGTGTGTCATATAGCTTGAGATAAGTCTAGGCATCCTGCAAATACCTGGCAGACAAACACAGTACATAACGCCTGCGTGTGGGCAGGTGTGGGAGTGCACGAAAGCGAGCCCAGGTGGTGGCCTTCCCTGGCACGGACATGCGGACCTGAAACTGCTGTTGGCTTTGACAGTAGCGCAGTAACAGGGCAATTGTGCGCTGCTCTGCGTGTGGCTCCTGTTGAGCAATGTTGAGCCATCACGCCTCCCCCAACCCCGGCCGACCTCATCGACATGGGTTCATCATGCCCCTCAATATGGCTATCAGGGATATGCATAACCTCAAACACACACATTACATGTCTTCGCCGTGGCCGAGGGGCCTACAGCACAGGTCCAGCCATAGACATCAGCCACAAACACGCCGCCTGCTGCAACGTTTCCCCCCCCCCCTGCACTGCTCAGCCCGCCCCAAGCCTGGGGACAGCCTGCGTCGGTTGATTGCCAATCAGTACCCCTTAGCTAACTGGACTTTACAGTGGGGCAGCCTCCCAGTACGACAGTCAGGTGGGGGCTACAGTCGACTCAGCTCGCCTGGTACCCGGCAATTTTGCTTCTACAGGTACAGTTCAGAAAAAACAACGCAAAGGAAATAGTACCTACAGCATGCCTTACGTCCCCCCTCACTTGCGGAACAAGCAGAGCGACAGCGCCTCTGCCTCCGAGCCCGCTCCTTCTGGCAGTCGCCCCGAAGGATCGTCTTTGCCTCGGAATTCTAGCTATGGACAGCGTCTAGAGAGCGCACCTAGCGGGGGCTTTGGCCGGCAGCAGAGCAGTGGCCTTCCCCGAACCAGCTCATCGCAGAGCTTCCACGATGGCGGACGGAGTGGAGGCTATGGACGTGGTGCCCCTGTGGAGCCAATCTTTGCGAACTGGCAGCCTACGCAGCGCGTGCTATCGCTTAGCGATGAGACCATTCAGGAGATTCGCCAGCGGTTCAAGGTCACCGTCGAGGTTACTCCTGGTCAGCCAAAAGCAGCTGCGCCAATTGAGTCGTTCCAGGAGATGGTGAGCAGCAACATGGTCTGGTTGGGCATTTCCCACAATTACGCTCTAGCAGCTCGCCGTAGCAGCCCCGTCATGGCGTTATGCAACTATAAAAGTCTCAAACAGTGCATATTGTCTGTGGATCGGAGCGACTACGCGGCAGGGGCGGTATTTGCGTCTCTGCGAGGCTCCCGCGTTTGGGAGTTGGGTTTGGCGGCGCACGAAAGCGACAATATGTCCCCTCTGCTGCATGCAGAACCTGCACCCCAACATTTTGGCGGACATCGTTCACCACAAGTACGAGGTCCCGACGCCCATTCAGGCGCAGGGGCTGCCGATCGCGCTGTCGGGGTGCGACATCCTGGGGTGTGCGGAGACCGGAAGCGGCAAAACAGCCTCGTTCTCGATTCCCATGATCCAGCACTGCCTCAACCAGCCACCCCTGCGGCCAGGGGACGGCCCCATGGCCCTGGTGCTGGCCCCCACCCGTGAGCTCGCACAGCAGATCGAGCGCGAGGTGAGTCACACGCGTCACCGTGAGTGCCGCATTGGCACCCACGCAATCCTGGGTGAATTGGTAAAGGGAGACCGTGTACAACATCACGAGTCTGACTGTTGCAGCTTAGCCTGCAGTGGCAAAGGAGGCACGGGGGAGAAGCGGTGCAGCGGGTTGGCCCACACAGCACCAGCTCCGGGGCCCGAGCACGCGGTATCCTTCCCTGCTTTGCCTGCTGAACCAATTATCTCTCTTACAATTGTTGCATTGTCGGCGAATAGCTCCGCGCAACCATTTTTGCGGGGGGCTTGCATAGCCTGCTGTAGTGCAGTTCCGTATTGCAAGGAGTCACATGCCACGTGGCCCACTCTACGACCATGGCGCCTATGGCGAGCTGGACTGCCCACCGGATCTTTCCGTCCGCTTTGCGCACCACCTGCGTTTCCCTGGCACGCCTTTCGCGCTTGCCGCTGCAACACTTCCCGGCACCCACCCTCCAGTTCAAATCCTAATCCACCAACCGCTTCCACGCTGCACAACCCCCACCTGTCCCACAGCCCGCACGCCCCTGCGCACTAGCCGTCTGTTTCACCGCCGCATCTTGGAACACCCGCGCGCCACTGACAAAGTGCACCACCAGTACCTCCACCGTACCACCACCACCACCACCACCACCACCAACCCAAATTGCCACGCCCCTGCAGGTCCGGGCGTTCAGCCGCAGCAGCGCGCGCTCCGTGCGCACGTCCATCGTGGTGGGCGGCGTGCCCATGCACGAGCAGCGCAGCGACATGCGCAACGGCGTGGAGGTGGTGGTGGCCACGCCCGGCCGCTTCATCGACCACCTGCAGCAGGGCAACACGAACCTGGGCCGCGTGTCGTACGTGGTGCTGGACGAGGCGGACCGCATGCTGGACATGGGCTTTGAGCCGCAGGTGGGCGGATATGCGTCTTAGCAGGGCGTGTGTGCGGCATTATAGTAAGGTATGTGCATGAGGTGGGTGTGGAATGGTGGTGGGGGTGGTTGGGTGAGGCGCTATGGTGCGAGGGGGCAGGCGTGAGGTTGGCAAGGTGGGGATGGGGGTCAGGTGGTGGGCCTTGATGCTCGGCGCACCCGTAGGCCTTACAGGCTGATGCAGCACGTGCCGCATGGCGACATGAGGACCATATTCTTTGTCCGAAGGCACGGGACGCGGGTTACTGGGTAGCGTGTGCATGAGCGGGGGCGCCCTGCCATGATGGGAGCCGCTTGGCCGGGCGGGGTTCGCGGCGATGTCCGCCGGCACGGCATGAAGCGCGGCGGCTTGCCGAGGTCAGTACAGCGCACGAATCAGGAAATTTCCAAGCGGTACGTTGTCTGGGCAAGGAGGCACGGCTTGCCTAGCAGGCTGTGCAGGCGCGCGCGGCCACACAGTATGTAGGGCAATGGCTCAGGGCCGCGCAGACGTCCTGAGCGCCACGGCGCACCCCCTGGGTCGCGGTTATTGGGGGCCAGCGTGGTGTCATCAGCGGGGTTGCCCTCGGGCTGTAAGCTCCGCGCTGACATCCAGCCAGTGCATTCTGAGACTTCCTCCAGCAGCAGTGGGCTGCCTGCTCTTAACCCTCTCTCTGTCGGGCCCTCCCTTTCCCACCTCACAGATCAAGGAGGTGATGAACAACCTGCCCCCCAAGCACCAGACGCTGCTGTTCAGCGCCACGATGCCCAAGGTGGGCGGGGCACGAGGAATGCTGCCGCTGGCCTAGCAGGATTGCGCTCCTTACCTACATCAAACGACAGCTCACGCCAGTAGCAGAGCGGACAGGGCGGTGGCGTTGCAATCCAAGCTACGCAGCATGGGTGCGCAGCAGCATGAAAGGAGGATGGTTGGGGCTGATGCAACATTGCCAATGACAGCCATTCTAGTCCATTAGTGGCAGGGCGTCGTTGCAGCTCACCTGACACCATGCACTGACAGAAGGCTGCGGTGGCTGCTTGCCCGGCACCATGCCCGTCCGCATGAAACGCGCCACCATCTGCGCTGCCGAGTGGGTGTGCAGCCTGCCCTCCACTACACACGTCCCATTGATGTCTGCGTCGTGCCCCCGTTACTTGCAAACCACAGGAGATCGAGGAGCTTGCGCGGGCCTACCTGACCAACCCCGTGACCGTCAAGGTGGGGCCGGGATCAGGGCCGCAATGACGAGCAGGAGGGGCCTGCGGAAACTGGGGTGCGGGTTTGAGGGCAATGGGCTGAGCTCGTGTGTGGGCATTGTCAGCGCTACTTAGGGCTGCCGCGGGAGGACGGATTGGCAGCAGGCGGTGTGTTGGGGGATCTGGCGACGTGGAGAGCCTGAGCTAGGGAGCAGGTGCCATGGGGCGGGATACGAGTACAGCCGATGCGCTGAAGCCCTCAAGCCCACAAACCGCTGGCTGCGCGGGTTGTACGCTGGCGCGTAGGATCATGGACTCGCCCTGTCGTTCTTACTCCGCCCGCGGTGCTACGCCTCAGCCCGCCGCGCCAGTCCCCCACCGGTGCTGCCCTGCGCCCGCAGCGTTAGCCGTACGGACGTACCACGATCGGGCACTCACCTCGGCCTCCTGCCCATACACCCCCCACCGTTTTCGCAGATCGGCGCTGTGTCCACGCCCACCGCCAACGTGGCCCAGCGGCTGGAGCACGCGCCTGAGAACCAGAAGCTGGACATCCTGGTGGCGCTCATCAGCTCCGAGGTGGCGGGCGAGGCGGCGGGCGGGCCGCCCATGCCGCTCACCATCGTGTTCGTGGAGCGCAAGACGCGGTGCGACGAGGTGGCGGCGGCGCTGAGGGAGGAGGGCATCCTCGCCAACGCGCTGCACGGGGGTCTCAACCAGGTGGGCAGGGAACGGGAGAGGGGGTCACGTGGTTGTTCAGGTGGTTGGCGGAGTGCAAGGTGGCAGCCGACGCGCTGAAGGATAGATGCGGTTGGACAAGATAGTCTTGTGGGCGTGGGAGTGGGCCTTTGGGCTTGAGGGATAGGTTCCGAATGGCAGCCAAGATGGCACGGTGGCAGCCACCAGCCAGGGTGTGGCGTTGCGGCCAAGGCGCGTCAAGGCTTGGAGCTGGGGCTTGTCAGGGGGTGGGGTGCCCCAGTGTAAGTTTGTGTAGGGCTTGGAGCACGGGGGACGAATGGGGGACGGGGATCAGTCGTTTGCGTGGCTCTCGGCGGCGCAACTGCGTAGGGTCACCTCACATTGGGGCTGGGAGGTGGTCGAGGGTGAGAGGGTTCAAGGTGACAGCCAACTGCTGCATGAGAAGAAGAGGTGGAGTGGGGCGGTCTCTGAGGCATGGGGGTGGAAATCTGGGCTTCAGGGGTTTAGCGCCAGGTGGTGAGAGGGCACAGGGTGAGAGCCAAACTGACAGGGTGGCAGCCAGGGTGCCGCGTTGCGATCAAAAAGGGGTGTCATGGGTGGCAGGGTGTAAGTTGTAAGGGCTTGGAGCACGGGCCGGCTTGAGGACGGGTGGGAAACGGGGCAAGGTCCCTTGCAGGGGCAGCTGGCGCACTTGCCCCCAGTCCACCCCACTTACACCCCCTGCCTTGATATGGCATAACCCCTGCCTTGTGCCTGCGCACCCACCGCCAGTCCGAGCGCGAGGCTGCGCTGCGCGACTTCGCCAAGGGCGACATCAAGGTGCTGGTGGCCACGGACGTGGCGTCGCGCGGGCTGGACATCAAGGGCATCGGCCACGTCATCAACATGGACCTGCCCAAGACGTTCGAGGACTACGTGCACCGCATCGGTGGGTGGCGGCGGGTGTTGGCGAGCCAGCAGCAGTGGAGCGGGCGGGTGAAAACCGCAGCGGACGTTTGACCCCGCCCCGCCATCCACTTACCAAATCTCCTTTCTACAGGTCGCAAGGGCATGACGATATGACCCTGGCATTTTTCCTGCCGTTGAACCTACTACTACTTGCGGCTGACTAACCCACGCACCCCGTGTCTGGACCCTGCCTGCAGGCCGTACGGGGCGCGCGGGCACCAAGGGGCGCGCCACCTCCCTGTGGAACGACCGCGACTCGTTCCTGGTGGCGCAGATCAAGACGGCGCTGGCGGAGCTGGAGAAGGGCAACGGCTATGCCTTCGCCACCGGCCGTGAGGCGCGCAAGGAGGAGCGGCAGCTGGCGCGCGAGTTCAAGTGAGATAACTGATAGCGGCGGCACTAGGTGCATCACCAGCTATGAAATGCTTAGCCCATGACGTGTCGTAGCCGCGGTACCCAGGGGCAGTTGGGGCTGAGAGGACACGCCGGAGGAACGCTGATGCTGCCAGCCAGGCAACGGTACGAGCCTCTACTACTTTCCGCGCACCCTCCCTGCACTTTGCCTTTCTACTCTCGATAGTTCCCCCACGCGTTGCCTTTATACCATGCCCCTTACCCAATTGCACAGCCTCGACGCGTCTATCCCGTAACCTGGTGTCGCCCCCTGCGCCCTGCCGCCCCCAGGTCCCAGCTCAAGATGACCACCCAGGGCATGGTGCAGACGGGGTCGGGGGCGGTCAAGGTGGACGACCGCTACGCGCACATGGCCACAGCCGCGCCCACCAACGCAGGGACCGGCGTTGCAGACGCGGCCTGGGACGACTGAGCGGCCTAGGGCTCGTTGTGATGGATGATCGGGCGGATGCGACGGATTGGTGCCCTTGTAGGCCCCCTGGCCCTGCGCTGGCGCGAAGGGAGCACAGTGGGGCGCGGTAGGGGCAACGGTCAGCGTTGCAGCGTGACGGGGTCGTGCAGGAGGAGCATGGGTGCCAGTGGTTCATGGGGCAGATGGGGGTGCGGTGCATGGGGGGGCAAGGCAAGCAAGCACACTAAGACGACAGGGGCGGGGGCGGCACCGTGCAGGCTGGGCTTCAGACGCCCGAAACTGGGATTTCCGATTGTCGCGTCGCTCTGGGGATGCATGACACAATAACGGGGGTTTCAGTTAGTTGGTACATGAGCTTATCATGGTCGGAGTGCTTGCGTCGTGGACGGGTGCGGCACCGCGGTCACAGTGGATGGGGACCCAAGGCTGAGCGCCGAGCTCTCCGCAGTCTACTGGCGGTGGTGCAGTTCCTTCAATGTGACAAGTTTTTTTGCCAGGGACGGGACAGGCGAGTTCGTGCCTGACATGTCGCGCATAGGCACCCGGGCCGGTATGCCGGTATGCGGCGGGAGTGAAACCGCGCCAAGGCGTGAGATTGTTGCTTGCTTCCAATAAGCTATGTGTGTTGCTGTTGACAGGAGGTTTTGGATGGCGGCAGGATGCGTGCTGCGATGTAGGCCTTTCAGGTTGGGCAGGCGCTGTGCATGGCAGGAAGCCGTGTTTGTAGGACCAGGTCCGGTGGTGCATACGGTAGGGGGAGCAGGCATGCGATGATGGATGGCTGACGACCGAGTGGCTTACAGTAGACACGACACGACCGGCTCGGTGCTGATGGTTCGGCCACGTGACAGAACAGGCGCGATGGACACGTTTGCAAGGAGCGCTGTTGGCCGTGGCATTGAGTTAACCAGGCGGTTGGGCAACACTAGGTATGAGCTGGTCTGAGGCAGCCACCAGGCAGCCACGGTATGTACCGGATCGAGCAAGCAGTTGTATGCTGAGGGTTCTGTAAGCGTCCGCGTTTGGTTGTTGTCTTGTGGGGGCGCGTGCACCCAGAAGGCAGCAAGCCACCTACGGCTGCGGGCCGCTGCGGGCCGATTGACTGATGCTATTGAAGCTACTGTCCCGCAGCAGGTGCCCGTTGTACGGGTTGCTTGCGGGCACGACGGGGCACGAACCCTGCTTTGGGGCCCCCGAAGGCATTCATGGTCTGGGGCCCTGGGGAGCTGGGGTGTGACGGACGTTCCAGGGAGCATCCAACCAGGCTGTAAGCCCACGGCTGTATTGACAACCCTCCCACAACTGCATAGACCGGCATAGACGCCAAAGCTTCGCGCTGGTGCAAGGACCAGTTACCACCAGCAGCTCCATCGGGGCATCTCCCCTGCTTCTTACTCTTCGATACCCCTGGATACCCATGTGGCTTCACCGCTGCTGGAATTACCGTTCGGCGTGCGTGCAGAACTTAAGCCCAATACGGTCGATGCTGCTCCATGCAGTGGCCGCGTTGGCCTCAACGGGGCTCAACCTGCTTGCAATTGCAGTTCACAAGTTACCGGTAACCAATGCGCCCAGGCAGCTTCCGTTGTGCAGCGTCCCCTGTCCGGAGTCAACAACGCCGAGGTACACATTGCAGGAGCGAACACAGTTAGTCACTCAACACCACGAGGCGCAAACAGCAGCAACGTCGCACGTGCTGTCTACCATGCAGTACTAAATGCAAAGCACCACCAAGATGCACAAGTCTCAAACCATGGCAGGGGTCATGCCGCTGGTAGGACGCCATACCATCACCCGGAGCAGCCATCATTTCGGGGGCATTTAGCCGCAATGCCCTACACTGTACTCTGTGTACGCCCTCTCTCTCTGTCAACATGCACATATCTACAGCATTATGTTGTACCGCACGCACCCGTTCCTTACGTCTCAGAGTGCTGCTTCCCACCGTCACTCCACACGTGCCCGGCCATGGACAAACCTCATGCAACGCAACCCGATGCTCTAATGCCGCATGCATATGCAACCACCCAGAACCTTAACCGGCTCTCCGCCGGTTGAACTAGCACTGCACACGCTACCCGCGCACGCACGGAGAACAGCGCTCTCCAGTGTGTCCGAACGTCCGACCAGGCTCCCGCCCCACTGCCATGCGCCACAGCCAGCGTCTGTAATTCTTGTACAGCTGACTACGTGCAAGACGCAATCCACAACCTTCGAGTGGCCAAACCGCATCAGCAACCGCCATGGACACACATGGGTCACATCCACCCCGTTCCAGCAAAACACAAAAGCCCCTGGGTCGGCGGGGTGACACGGCAAAGCCCACCGACAAGCCAACCGAGAAGCCGGCCTTTAGGGTAAGGTGTCGAAGGCAGGGCGCGACCAACACGGTTGCCATCCCCCGTGCAACAAGCAACGTGACAACCGCCGAACAAACATTATCAGGTGCACGATGTCATCTGCACGCCATACCGTAACGGCACACCACCCGACCCTCAACAAAGCGTTGGGAAATGAAAACAATGAGTCCGCCATGCACATCAACTCACGACATACCAACACGCTACGCAAAGGCACGGACTCTCCCGGCGTTCCTTCCAGCCGGTTCGCGTCGTGTGGTGCCTCGGCAGTGCAAGACGAGGCATGCGGCACTGTGTGGCGTTGGCCACAAACGAATAACCACCAACCACCTACGTGCTGTCGTTACCATGCTGGCATGTGCATACTTGCTCGTGACGACCATGGAAGACAGTCACTGGCTGCCTGCTTGCGCGGCTGTCCACCAGCACAACGTGCCTTGGCACAGACACGCATGCGTGCAGTAGCATGACGCCCACATCATGGCAGCAACAGGGGCACCGGTGTCGTGTTGCCACCACACACGTGCAACACCGTGTCACACACCCTTGTCGCCTCCACACGGCCATGCTTGTTGCTTCTGGTATCAGCATTGTCATATGCAATGCACTATGCACCACGGTCCTGCAGCAGGTGCAAAATGGGTTCGCCCTTCCCGGGCACAAGCATGCACGTGGGTGTCTTGAGGCCAGGCCTCATGCCTCCTCGGTGCAAGTGACCATTCTTAAGACAATCCTCCCAACAACCTCCCCCACACATCACCTCCGTCCCGGCCAAAACATCCCACGTACCCATATGCCCCTGGCCCCCGCGAGCACCCACACCCCAACCCACGCGCTCGCCGCCCCAACCCTACCCACAGTTCACAACCGCTCTCTGTCTGTACATTACTGCCATGCATGAATGGGAGGTGCTCTCTTGCGCGCAGCTGCTACTGGCTAGCAAAACGGTTGGACGCTCAGGGCACAGCCACCCCGTCAAAGTTGTAAGCTCTGCCGTACGAGAAAGACGCGCCATGGCGCATGAGGGCACGAAGATCCCTCAGACGAGCAATAGGCTGGGCGCAAAGCTAACCCAATCGAAGACAGTTGCCGTACGCTAAGGTATAGAATGCGCTGGTCATTTGTAAATCTTCTTCACCTTCTGATTGAGCAGTCATGCACGGAGTGGATGCGCGAGTGGACGACTCCAGGCGGGCGCTGAGCTTGCCCGCGTGTTGCCGTGTCCGTGCTCTTCTTGCGACAGTCGATTGCGCTATACTCGCGGGAACACTGCAAGGGCGTAGGAAGGGCGGAGCAAGAGGATTGGGCGAATAGGACAAGGACGTGCAGCAAAGGACGCCTGGCGACTGGAACGGCATCCAGTGCGCAGACAGCCGCCGTGCGGTGGCCCTCTCATGGCAAGCCGGCGTCGACGCTAGTACGGCAGCATGTCACTCAAGCTACTGCCGCGTACGGGTATCAACACTCATGCTCACCCAAGGACTACACGGGTTTTACGGTTTGGAATCTGGCCAAAGCACACGCTCAGCACGCACCGTTGTTTGCGAAGTAGCTGTCTGAGGCGATGTTGCCTCCAGGTGCGTAGCGGCAGCACACCACCTTGCAGCCGCCGACCCATTTGCCTCCATAGGTGCGCGGTGCGTAGCCCGCCCCGCAGCCCATCCGGGTGCTGCCCCTCCACACCAGCTGCGTGAAGTGCCTGAGGGCGTGGGCATGGGATTATGGGTTAGGCGGTCAGCACTACAAAGAAGCAGGATGTCGCAACTTAAGTATGTGCCCTTACATACGAACACTAGACGGTGCCGAGTCGTGCCGTGGAGGACTTGGCTGGGGCTGTAGGTCAGCGACAGTCATGTGATACCCAGCAGATGCGTGGCTATACACGCTAGGGCAGTTTAAGGTGCAAGCTGGCATAGCTCATATTGCATGAGGTAGAAAGAACGCTGCAAAGCCACATTGAAATTCGGGACCTACCCGATCATGTTGTCCGGCCTGGTTGCATGGTACGGAGCGGCGTGGCGTGACGTGGTGACCAGGACGAACGTGGAGGGGGACAGGGAAGCAGGGCGGGTTAGATTGTTGACAGATGGGGGTTGGCGGACTCTGCGGGGGTCTTAGGGATCCGAGGGATAATAGGGGCTGGTAGTAACCATCCAGTCCGCCTCAGCCGGAGGCCAGCAACCGCCAAGCCACGAACCCAACAGAACCGGACGGCAAATCCTGGGATCGTTTTGGCAGAAGGGCGCCGGGGCAGAAGGCGTGCTTACCTCCAGTTGGTCGTGAACGGGGTAGGTGTGTCGAAATCGTACCCGGACACTGCAAGGGCAACGGGGTAACGAGGGTCGTCGTCTAGCACAGAAGGTGGATAGGTATGCCTTGTTGCAAGTGCCTCCCTGCTTTGTCATGACAGGACTGGTCCATACACCCCAGTCTCACGCGCGCTATCAACACTCGAGTCCGAGCCATGTTGTCCGTGAGGAAAGGTGCCAGCTGCGTGTCGCGCTGCCCACCTTCGCTGTACCAGGCTTGGATGCCACGTGTGCAGTTGTTGTCCGGCTTGGGGTAGCTGGCGGACATGTACAGGTTCTCCCCTGCAGTCCATAACCCAAGCAGCCGGCGTCAAAATGACAGAACGATACAACACGAAAACCAGCAGTGACACAAGTGCAACAACGCAGCACCATGTACTGCGCCCACACAGGAAAGAGGGCACTTCGCGCAGCCTTGCGCAGCTCCAAGCAGCATCAGGTGCATGCGACAGCAGACTGCAATCCGTCCTCAACCGAGTTTGATAGGGCTTGCCGAAGGTTGTGCACTTGTCGGCAGCACCCACCGTAGTTGCCGCTTGAGTGTTGCAGCTCGCAGCCAGCGCGTGCAAGCTGCTGGGCGTGCTGCGACGCGCCTGCTGCCAACGCGCTGTCCCACGTGACTGGTTCCGACTGGTGCCAGGCGCGGTACATGTTCGTAGCGTCTAGTACCATCTGGGCATCGGGACACGTGGAACCTGTACGACAGTGACACGGGACGTACGGAGGGGCGTGGTCGAGGACGCTGCTTGTGGGAGCCGGGTGTGGTGGTGAAAGGGCGATGTAAACCGAGGTTCGCGTACGGCGGGTGGGGGACGAAACGGGGGAGCGTGTGACGAGCGTGAGGCATAGCGGGCAAGAAGCGGCAGAGGAGGCTCAAAATGTGGGATGGGGCTGTGGTTGCTCGTATGGTGGCGGAGGGGCCTGGTTATGTCAGGGGGCCTTACGAGACAGCATGACCGGAGAGGTGACAGTGCTTTCTCTTGGCCCACCTGCCAGCGCTTCGCCTGCGCCCGCCGTCGCAGCCACACGTGGGGGCCGGGGCGACGGCGGCCTGGGGGGCGGCGAGTCAACCGGGCGTCTGCGAGCGATTCAGGTAACGGGGGCAGTGGGTACGCGTCATGCCGTCGGCTGTGCAAGCACCCTGACGAGCCTGGTCCGGTGTACAAGAAGGAGGCGCCTCTCATGCCTTTGGCTGTCGCTATGCTGCTGTTTGGCGGCCAGGTGGCGGGCGAGCCCGGCTAATCAACTCACTTTGGGGGGGCACGTGGCCGTGGCGGGGGCCGCGGAGGCTTAGGCCTCCGGGTCCCGGTCTGTAGCAGGGTCCTTCCAACTGGTGCACCGACCAGCCCGACTTGCGTTCGTGTGGTCCCTGCGGAGGAGAGCAGGGAGACGATAGGCCGGGGTAGAGGTGAGGCGTGCGAGGCATGCGCGGTGGATGTTACCAGGTCGACGGACAGCTATCTTGCCAGATCGCAACCATCGGCGGCGCTCAAGGTAAAGCTGCCTGTCGTTCGTATACGGTTTTGATCCACATAACAGGGGCGCCGGCGGGCCGGAGCGCTGCCGATGGGCCCGAGCCACACCACTTACCGGCCTGAGCGGCGGCTGCCCAGATCGCAAAGTGCATAAGCACGGCAACTATAAAAGACGCTGATCTAGATGTCATGATGGCTAGCTATCTTGGCGGGCTTAGAGGTAGTGTTCGGCTTTTGAAGTGGGGATGCAGGGTTTACGTAGCTGGCGCGCGCAGGCCTGAGGTATGAGAGAAAACAAAAGCTTTTATTCACGCTGATCTATATTATTGCCGGCGCACGCGGCAGGATATCTGGGCGGCACTTGGCCTTTCCCGCTATGTAAGTACAGCACCTATGCTTAGTGAGCTGCAACCACCCAGACAGGTGACCAGCACCTTAGCAGACAACATTGCACTGAAAATGAGCAGGCTTTTAGTCACTTGTGAATTGCTGGCAGACAGGCAGTACGGCATGGGCGCTGCCTGAGGTAAGATCCAAGGGACTACACGCAGCTATACGGACGAGGTAGGTGAAGCACACAGCAGGACCCAAGAGAGCGATACAGGTTGCTGGCAGTCTTCATTGAAACAACCCGTAACAAGCCATCATCATGACCGACGGCGCGGGTGTTCAAAGGATATTGTACCGGCGGACTTCAACAACTCGCCAAGTGTGATGTTGACCCCTATGCCCGCCCAATAGACATTTCCCGCACATCGACCTGCAGCAGAGTATGTATTGTACATACCTTAATATTTATGGGAAGCGAACAACCACGGGCTACTCCTGCAACAGGCTACAAAACCGCTTCCCAACCGCCCTAAAACTGGACACGTGTTGGCGACGTGTAATTAGGACGTGAAGAGGCGCAGGCTGTACTTTTGAATCGCTCTGTAAACCAATACAAACAGTGAAACAAATGCCGTTGTTGCATGACTTGTGAAAAAGCGGTTATGTAGCACACGCACACAGTGGCTGTGGCCTATGGCGTTTCGCTTCGCACGTAACGCTGTGGAACCATGGATCAAACAGCATTTCTTGTTTTTAGGACTACACTGTACCCTACACCAGGTTACCGGTTTGTCCGTACGAGCATGGCTTGACTTGTTGATTGCAGTGCACGGGCCGCTTGGCGCGCTGCCCACGCATGAGCGTCACTCGGTCACTTGTCCTGCGCCCACGCAGACCACACTACTCAAAACCCTTTGGACACTACCCACTACCATTCTCTCTGCATGTTGGCATTGACCTCGCCTCACAGAGCGTACGCGCCGCAAGGCACACGGCACGAGGCGAGGCTGCTCCCGCCCTCCCGTTGCTGTCCTAACCGGATCCAACTTGATCCATCATATCTCAACGGCCCTGCATACGATCACTACGGCTGGGCTTGTTAAAATGCCCCAGAGACTCCATAGTGGTCATGCGGCTCTGGTGTTCGACTGGTACATATATAATGGATCCAGCGTTGCCAGCGTCGCGCTCAACGGCCGAGCCGCAGCAGCAGGGAAGCCTTTCTCTGGTGCTCTGGGGAAAGCTTCCCTGCCAGGCAACGGAAACCTCAGGGGCTTCCATGTCTGCCTCCGCCGTCTGCCCTGGCATGCACAGGCCGTGCCGCCCAGGGCGTCTCCCCTGGTGTCGCCCTTTTGGGGCTCCACACAGGGCTACATGCATAGGGGCGAACAAGGGGCACCGAGACCCAGCTTGTGCTCAGCTTGAGCCGCTCTTTACGGCTGGGCAGGGAAGCCCGTTGTCAACGCTGTAACGAACCCAGGTCAACACCCAAATAACATTACTCGAAGAGTGTCTGTACAGCACCAAATGTTCGTGGTGCGTCGTTGGGGCATGGTGGAGCACTGAGGGGACGATCCAGCCCCTGCACCAGGGGACGATGCAGCCCCTGCACCAGGGGAAGCTCACGTGCCAAGGGACAAGCTGCCCGCCCACCACTGTGCGGGGATTGTTCCTTGCCCTGCAGATCCCTACAACCCGTGCCCTGCATCGTACCAGAACTCTCCTGCCACATTTACGCTAGGACATACGCGTCTCTATTGTGCCCTCGTTAATGCTTACAGCGTCTCGCAGAGTGTTGTGTGGAGCAGAAGGTGTGGAGAGGAGTGACGCTGGGGAAATGCGCAGGAGGCAGGAGGCACCGCTCCACAGCACTGGAAGGTATCAGGCATCAAACTATGGGAGCTCTGGGAGATAGGAGCACGCGATCTACACGCTTGACTATTAACTCATATCTTCATGGCAGCGGTGAGTTTGCGGAGACTCCGACGCGCCTGCACCTGCCCGTGGACGCATCCTCTCGCGTGCAGCGCGAGATCGACCGCCCACGCCACGTGCATACATTCAAGAGGTCAGAACGCGTCCCAGACCATAGTGCATGCCCTTTTAGCTCACCGGTGCAGGCTTGCAGTTCATCTTCTCCGGTGTGCGCGCTTCTAAACACCAGCGAAGCAGGCGAGGCCAAGGTGCGATAGCTGTCGAAGAGCCGTGGTGACCCCATGAAGGCGTGTGAGACCGATAGGAGTTGGTCGCGCTTGTGGGACTGCCTCCACACCGACGTGCTTCAACAAGGCCAGCTGCCGAGGACCAGCCAAAACGCGCACCATTGTGTTTGCATCAAGGCCAGCTGCCATGCCAAGTGTACACGAGGCAAGTGCATAGCACTATCCGACATACAGCGTTACATATAACCATTATATGATGACGTGAGAAGTCCTGGCATCCGGCCCGCTGCGTACTCGCACTTGCGTACTTGCGTGGGTAAAGGGAAAGTATTAAGCATTCCAGTTTGTACATGCATAAGCTAGGGGCGAATCCGTGCCGCAACAAGGTTCCAGACTCATCTCTAGAGCAGTCGGAATGTGCCGTGAGCTGCGGGGTGAGCTTCGTCAGCCCTGGCAGTACCTTCGCGCGCCTCGGTGGCGTGCGGAGCCCCGCCTGTAGCTGCGCGTGCCCAGAACCGCAAGGCCCATGACACGCAGGTTGAAACAGTCTTTGTATAGTTTAGCTGCATATTCTCAAACGATATTGACGCAATCAGCTCGTGGGTCGCTTGACATTGACAACAAGTGACTCTATGCGACTCGCTCAACCCAAGCGGCTGGCAAATAGCTCCATCCTAACACATTCTAACGTCAGGCCAGCTCACAATGGCTCAGGGTGTCCTGCTGGTGACGCTGCAGTTCGCCTGCGACCTGAATTGCCGCAGGAGGCTTTTTGGCAGGTCAGCATGCTACTAACCAGCTCATAAAAGATCAAAACAGCGCTGGGCATACGCTGCTACTCGGCACCCCAGGCCGATGCCGCGGTTTTAATCAGCCATGCCGCTTCGGCACGTCCGCACGTCGCTTCTCGCATAAACAACCCCCTCCCCTGGCTAAAACAATCGCCCCCCGTCCCCGCAACACATGCGCAGACAGAGTCCCTTCTGCATACTGACGTGCGGTCACCAACAGTTCCGAACGCGCACCTGTGTGGCCGGAGGCCGCAACCCTTCCTGGGACGAGGCGTTTCGTGTCCACGTGGGGAACGAAGAGTACCTCGAGGTGGATATCCTGGTGAGTGAAATTGCTGATGGTTCAACTTGTTCCTGCTATGGGAAGAGCGGTGCAGCCGTGTTGCAGAACGTCTTGACCCATTGGTCAGTTCCCGAGGACACGGCACCAGTTTCCACACGTGGACAACACCCCAGCACCCGTGGCCCCTACCAGCAGTTTCCCCTGCACCCTACGGGCTACGGCTGTACCGCTGTTCCTACCCGTGTTGAAAGGTTATCCTACACCTTGCCCGGACCACTTCCTATGCAGGACGACACGTCTCCAAAGCTCGACGAGCTGATCGGCTTTGCGCAGATCCCTGTAGCACCCCTGCAGCTGCGTTCAACGGGGCCCCAACAGCTGCAGGTCCCAGTGTTCAGCTCCAAAAGCCACGACCTCCGCAATAGTGGCAGCAAGAGCAACAGCAGTGGCTTCCTTCGTGCTGCCCTGGGCCTCTCAAGCAGCTTCAGCAGGTCCAGCAGAAAGGCCTGCGGGTTCCTCAGCGTGGTGCTGCAGTGGGCGCCGTCACTGTCGCCCGGCGGCACCAGCAGGGGCAGCGCCCGGTGGTCCCCACCAGCAGCACCACCACCGCACGCCGCTCCCTACCAGCTGTCACGTATCCGGGCACTCAGCTTCGCTGCATCAACGGGGACACCAGCTCCGCCGGTCTTCGTGCAAAGGGCAGCGTCCGCCCACGTGCGCACGCCACCTACGCCGCGGCCGCCACTGCCGCCGCTGCCACCCACCGCTCACAGCCCCGCCATCCCCCGGGCCGCGCTCCGCCTGCCCAGCCCAGCCCACAACATCCGCACCAATGACAGGCACTCGTCACCTCCAGTCGGGAGCCCCCACACAAGCGCGGCGGCTGGGGCGGCAGCGGGCACCGCCGCAGCTCCTGCTGTGGGCGGTGACATCCCTGGGTCAGTGCGTGACCCACGGGTCGGCGCCAGGGGCTCTGCAACGCCGGGCGAGTCGCGTGTGAGGCATGTCCAGGCTCTGAGCGCGCCGGGGAGCGCGGTCTATTCCGCAACGGAGCGTGGCCGGGAGGAGCACTCCACGGCAGGGACGGAGGGCGTCGGCGGGAGCGTGCAACAGCTGATGCCGCCGCAGGGCGACGAGCGGCGCAGCGGGAGAGGCTGTCAGCAGCAGAAGCAGCAGCAGCAGGAGCGGATGCAGCAAGAGCAGCAGGCCGTGGTAGGGGCGAGGAGTGTGTCTGCGTCGCCGGTTGCGGTGGCAGCGGGTGCGGCATGGGCGGCGGCGTTGGGGCCCTCTGTGCCGCGGCCGGGGCGCTGAAGGGCTGTGAGGGGTTGGATTGCTGCACATGGATTTTGAGTGTGCATGTATTTGCAACACAGCGACGCTTACCTATTTCAAGAGGACACAACGGGATCCCTTGCATGCGAAGCATCCTTTTTGTTCGCCGAGATGCCCGATGCCAGTGCACGGCAGGGAACGGCAAATAAGCATGTGGCCCGGTGTCAGCGGGGGCCGGACAGCGTGTCGGGGGGTTAGATAGGGCAGCAAGCGTGTACAGCTGTACACCATAAGTGAACCGCTTTTATTATTGCTTGTTGGCATTGCGTATTGAGTTCGGGCGCATTGGAACTTCATCATATTCTTGGCATTGCCAATAATGGAGGCGGAGGTATAGATGTAGGGCAGCTAGTGCTTGGTTTGTTTGCCCCCACGCCAGGGCGGCAAAGGTTGCTGACCGTTTTGGCAGCGGCCATTCGACTTTACGGGCCGCATATGCTGCTTACAGTACGATGCATGCACAATGGGCGGCAAGCCGGGATGCTGAGTGGCCTGTAGCTGAAGACTCCATATGCTGCTGTAGATAGCGCATGTGCAACGGGACTTGGTGCATGGGCCCCTATGTGTGATGTTTCAGCGGCGTCTGGCAGGCTGTTGCATTGGCTCTGGCGAATGGCTGTGATCCAGGCCTGTGTGCGAACGTCTGCAGCTTCTTATTCATGCGTTCACACGCACGGTACTAGATGCGCTCCTTTTGCTGCCGTGCGGTTGGAGTGCGGGACCAGTCAAGGCGGCAGCATCAGTGTGGTGTCAGGGTCTTAGTGGGTTTTGTTGGTGCCGAGCGTGCCTCGGTCTTGGTACCCAATGAATCCGGTTTGTTGCCTCGCTGTAATTTTTAGGAAACAGCATCTCGATACCATTGACCACAACCATGACTTTGCATACAGGTCATACACGTGCCACGCAAGGTGCCTTCAAAAATGTACATCTCAGTAGGGTGTATTAACCCATGCCTGCAAGGGATCAATGGTGTGGCCAGCGCCACGTGAGTTCCAGCTTCCAGGCACACACAGGCACAACGCCAGCAACTCTACACGGTGGCAGCCGGCACACCCATGCCGCAACGGCGTGGCGCGGCGGTGATCGCCATGTTGGACACCACAGCCCCAAAGGACGCCGCCTTCGCAGCACTGCTGCTGCCCCTTCACAGTTCCGGCCCTGTGTCGCTTTGGACCGCCTCACGCACTCCATTCCTCCCTGCCCCCAAACTCCCCGTCTCGCTTCCCAATCCCATCTGCCCCTTACACTCCTCTCCCCTACCTCTTCTCTCCTTACTCCTGCTCAGCACCAAACGGAGAGCTGCTGCTAGCTCAGTCAGTCAGTGTTACACGGCGAGGGCTCTCCCCTCCGCAAGTGCAACGACCCGTGTACGAGCCGGGGGCCCAAGGGTCTCCATACATGAAACCAGGGCGTACAAATGGTGATGATGCATTCATACAAAGCAGCACCGAAGTCTTGTCAGATGGCTGGAGCGCCTCGCCCTGTACAGGACCTGAAAGGACTCTCCTTGGCGGAAGTCTCACGCGTAGGACTGGTGTTGCAGTCGTTGTCACACCTAGTACGTAGGGGACTCTCTTGTGGAGGGGAATCTCCTAGGTTCAGTTCAGTTCAGTCGTTACACGTGGCAGGTGTAACTCCCCATACAAGCCGTAGGCGGGAGACCCTTCAGGGAGGTCACTGCATTGAGATTAAACAGCCATCTGGTTGATGGGGCCAATAGATGTGCGGTGTGGAGTGGCCAGCTAAGGGATGACAAGCGCTACTGAAGTCCCAGAACAAGGGCAAGCACCTCGCACGCTCAAAACCAAGCTGCATGCTTTCCAGGGTTGCCCGTCTTCAATGCCCCTACCCCGCAGGCCAAGCACGCCAAGAGGTCAGGTCCCTTCAACATGTTCACTCTGGTACACGTGCGTGTCAGGTTGTGTGACGTGGTCCTCCGGGTCCCCTGGTCTTCTGGCCGTGGCTGTGCGCGGTCGTCAAGTCCAGACTCACGGGCACAGTTACAGCGTCAACCACCGCCTTTCGCATCAGCCAGGAGCTGCGTAACGACTTAAAAGCCGCGGGGCGTAGCTTTGGCGTAGCTGACCCCAAGGAGGCCAGGCCGCTCTCGAGCTTTGAGGCAGCCTCGACAGGGCTGCTCTGCTCAAGGCGCGGCCCGGCCTCCTTGGGTTCAGCTACGCCAAAAGTAAGCCCACCGTGCTCGTGAGTCTCGACTTGAAGGCCGCGCACAGCCATGTCCAGAAGACCGCGCACAAGGAGGCGGGGAACGCATCCTCAACAAAACCCCAAAAACGCACGCGCCCTGGCACCCAAAGCACCACCAACCAAGGAACCAAGGGCGGCCCAAGCCTGGCGACGGGTCTTCTCAAACAACCGCCCCCCACAACAGGAAACCAGACGTCCACGACACACACAGCAAACCCGCCGTCCCACCAAGGGCCAGCACCTGGAGGCCAGGCCCAGGACTGCACCAAACGCTGGAAGGCGTCTGGCAGCCCACAGGCTCAGCAAACACCACGCCCCCAACCGCCGCCGCGACTCCTCCAACCCCTGCAACACAATGCTGCTGCTGTACCGGTGGTTGGGGCAAGAGCGCATGACATGAGCCCCAGCAAGGCGCATTCCACATACACACGTGAGGGGTATGTCGCAACCAGCCCAAACAGTGCCTGTTCGCTCACAGACGCTCAAGGACGCTGATGATTTATGCAATCTGGCGCGGTTATGCCTTTGCGCACCAATCCATGTCCCGCTGCCGAGTACACACATGCACACCGCCAACTATACCAACTATACGGTAGCAGCTAGCACACCTACGACGCGGCGACTGCCATGCCGTACACCACAGCCCCTTGAAAAGCCGCCTTCGCACCACTCCTGTTGCCCCTTCACGCCTTGCAACCAACAATTTCCTCGTGTACCACGCGTACCCCTTCCAACCCTGCCTGGCTCAGGTCCGCCTCGCTCCATGCAACGTCCCTTCCCGCTTCCCTATCCATCTGCCCTTCCCCCTCCTCCCCCAAACCCTCCGCCCCCCTTCACTCCTGCTCAGTACCACATGCAGGACTGCCGTCCACGTCCGCCTCCTTCCATCCCCGCACCTCGCCATCCGCCCCTAGCACCCCCTGCCGCGCCCGCCTCTCCCGTGCCAGCCACGCCAGCACCTCCGGCCCGTCCCGCTTCCTGAAGAAGCACACCGACCGCAGCACCGGCTCCCACGCCACGTGGCAGCCCGCCGCCAGCAGCGCTCGCAGCGCCGCCAGGCCGCACTCCTGGCGCCGTACAGCCGCCGCAAAGGCGTCCCCCCAGGGGCAGCCCAGGCGGCGCAGGCAGCGGAGCATGGCCAGGTCGCCGCGCAGAGCGGCCTCCACGTACGCAGCGCCGTCGGTCTGTGCAGTAGTTGGTGGAAGGGCGAGGAGGCAGGAGAAGGGCGTCAATGGCTTACTACATGTCCGGTATGCGGTGCGAAATGGCGGTGAGGCGCAGTGTGGCGGCGCGCACGCACACGTGTGCGAGGTCCTACACCTAGGACAGGCACGGGTGGGAAACAGCAGCTGGACGGGATGATGCATACATGTGGGTAAAGCACAGCGGCACAGAAGCGTGTTGAAGGGCGGCCCTGCAACACCCTGAACAAGAGCGATCGGTACAGCGTATGGGAAACCGCAAGTGTGCCGCTCCCGTTCTTACCCCCATGGGGCAGCCCGCCGCCACCAACGCCTCCACGCCCTCCTGGCTGCTGCCCCGCGCTGCCGCCGCAAACGCCGCCCTGCTCTCATCCCACGGCAACCCCCGTTCCCTCAGCCACTGCAGCAGCTCCGCACTGCCCGAGCTGGCCGCGGCTTCCAGCACGTCAGCCGAGAACGAGTACCCTGCCCCCTCCCCCTCCCCCTCCCGCAGCCCCTGCCCTCCAACCGCACCCTCGGCAGCCTCCCCGCCCCGGTCCCCTTGGTGCTCCTGCTGATCCCCATGTCCCTGCTGCTGCTGCTGCTGCTGCTGCTGCTGTTGCTGCTGCCCTGCCCCTAGCTCCTGCTTCTGCCGCTGCTGCCGCCCCACGAGCCACTCCACGGCCCGGACGGTCCCCGCCTCCGCCGCGTGCAGCAACGCCTCTTCGCCCAGGGGCCACCCCGCTGCCTCCAGCGCCTGCAGTACACCCACATGCCCCGCCGCCGCCGCATGGCACCCCGCCGCCTCAACCATCGTCCCCGGCCGCCCTGCAAGTCGCTGCAACAAGTACGACACAACCTCCACCTTGCCCAAACTCGCAGCCTCCTCCACTGCGTCGACTGTGGCCCCTACTTGCTGCTCCTCAGTAAGCCACCTCACCCGCCCCAGGGCATCTGGGCAGCCCACCGCGGCACGGCACGTGCCACCCGTGCCCGCAACGCCCAGCCAGGTCCGCAGCCAGGTGAACTTCTCCCTCCAGTCGGGCGTCAAGCTGGCTGCGGCACGCTCCAAGGCTTTGTATCTGACCTCCTGCTTGAGGGCCGCTAGTGAACCAGGCTGAGGGTGGCTTGACATGGACCAGCTGCTGGTGTGTGCAGCTGTGGGGTCGTTGCAGATGCGCTGTACGGTCGCCAGGTCGCAACCGTGTGCTGCCCCCAGCAACAGCTCCCGGTGCACGCCACAGTCGTCCACAGGGACAAGGTAGCCGGGCTGGTGGTGCAGCAGCTGTATCCAGGCGTTGGGCTGCTGGGGTGGGGGCTGCGGGAATGACTGGAACCCGGGGGCCTGATCTGGGTCGGGGTCGGCTTGCGGTAGCACCTCCACCCTCCGCGGCCCCGTGTTCCGCTCGTCCTCGTCGTCATCTCCCAGGTCCGCTGGCAGCGGGGAGGGTGCTGCAGGGGCCGCCGGAGCTGGGGAGTCAGGCCGCTGCCCCCGCTGCTGCGCGTGCTGCAGCAGCAGCCAGTCCATGAGGGCGACGTGCCCACAACGAGCCGCCTCCGCAGCAGCTTCCGCATAGCCTCCGTGATGCGGATGCGTCAGAACCCATTCGCACACCTCCTGGCTGCCAGACCGAGCCGCTGCCTTCAGGACGGGGCTTGGCTGACGGCCCCCAGGGAAGTACCTTGCAGGGGTTTGAAGCTGGCAGCCCTCGCCCTCCAGCCCCTGGCACAACGACAGGGATCCGGAGGAAGCTGCGGCCTCCCAGACGGACTCGTCCCAGGGGCAGCCCCGCTTGAGGAGCCATTGGCAGGTGCTAACGTGGCCCGAGGCAGCTGCTGCAGCCATGTGCTCTGGCTGCAGGGCGAGCCCAGCGTTGTCGACGACAGCGCGGAGGTTTGAAACGTCGCCTGCTTTAGCCGTAAGCACGATTAGCCGGCTACGCTCCCTGGCGCATAGGCTGCGAAAGGCTCCAGCGTCACCCCAGCGGTGTGCGAAGGCGTGGTGCGGTATGCCCTGCTGCGACAGCTGGATGCGCGCATGGCCAGCAAAGCGTTGTGAGAAGCGTTTGTTGAGCAGGCGTATTGAGCTGGGTAATTCGTTGGCCGCGAGGAAGCGTGTGAACATGTAGTCAAGCACCTCGTCAGGGAGCTGCGGAACCCTAGCAGCACAACCATGTTGCAAGTCGAACGCCATGATGCAATAACTACTACAGCGGTATTGGGAGAGTGCGTTGTTCAGGTAGAATCACATTGCTACAAAAGCTTGTCAGGGAGCTCGGTAGTTCTGTGAGCTTGCTTCCACCGTGCTGCTAATCAGCGATGCACAAGAGGTCGTAAAAACTGCCACGCAATTACGTCCATCTACGCACCATGACGCGCTCGTCGTGTCCGATTACATGGCGTAACACCACGTGGTCGCTCTTCGTGCAGTTCTCGGTGCCTGCCGACCCTAGCACCCTGCTAGCAGACCGCTGCAGTTCCTCATCACCACGTTGCAAACATGTCCTCGTGTGTTAATGCAGTCACAGCTACACGACTTCACATCAAATCCCCATCGAGCTCAGGGAATGGCCCACAGCCAACGACAGGAGCGAGCGTACAGGAGCGTCCCTATGGCAGCCAAAACCCGGTTAACCCCCTAAAGGGAGCCTTTAAGGGTACCT
>VFQN01002311.1_pt1 | contig 29879 bp, 29 predicted proteins | sample 3512371 | NCBI WGS metagenome assembly VFQN01 (sample SAMN10412370, study PRJNA504923) | tailings metagenome | isolation source: Replicate 2 from Balatoc abandoned mine | place: Philippines: Itogon, Benguet | collected 2017-08-28 | reverse complement strand
CGACCACCGCAGCAACACGCGTCCTGCTGGCTGCGTCGATGCATCTCGATCAACGCCTTTCCCTACCAGCACGTGGCTGTCGAAAGAGCACATCACACCAGGGAGGACTCGCTTGAGTACAGCCGAGCCATTTGGAGAAGGCGAGGTCCCCCCGATGGTGGCCGCGATCCTGAACGAAGTAATTGCAGGGCTGCACACGCTGGTGACGACGGGCCAGCCGACGACAATCGATCTGCGGCGCTTGCCGCTGCTTCCGTACGATTTGCAACGCCTTCGCGGTATCCTTGGAAAAGGCGAAGTGGCGATCGAGGTAAGTGCTCTCGGCGCAACGCGTATTCAAGAAACCTCGCTGGCAGCCGTATGGTGGATCGACCATTCAAACGACCTTGGTGATCATCTCTGGTCTACAGTCGAGATGGCTTTCGTCCCAACCCTGCTGCCGGCGACCATCGAGGAGGCGAGCGAAGCAGCCGACAAGCTGCAGGCCAAGCTGGAAACCTGGGCACAACCGTATCAGTAACGCTCAGCAGATCCTCGGCAAGGGATCGTGTTCGAGTTCCTCGATCAGGCGTTCACCCAATTCGGTCCTGAGTGTTACATAGCTCTCGGTCGTGATGGAGCCGACGATCGCTGCGTCTGGGCATCCGTGTTGCTGCATCGCCGCCAGTGATCGTTCAGCTGCAGCGGGCGCTACGACAGCGACTAGCCGACCCTCACTGGGAAGGATCAACGGATCAAAGCCAAGTATCTCGCAGACGCCTTTGGCCGCTTCGCTTACGGGAATATTCTGCTCATCCAGTCGAACACCGCAGCCAGTGCCGCGCAGGATATCGTGAGCGACGGTCGCAAGGCCGCCCCGTGTGGGATCCCGCATGAAGCGCAGGCCGGGGACATCTATGAGGGCCATCGCCACTCCGACCAAGCAGCCACAATCCGAGCGCAGATTCCCCGTCAGCCCGAATTCCTGCCGAGCCAGCAGCACCGCTGCGCCGTGGTCGCCGATGGTTCCACTGACCAGCAGCCTGTCGCCCACTCGAATGTGTTCGAGGCCAAGTTTCGGCGTACGTCCCCGCACGCCGACGCCGGCCATGCCGAGATAAAGGCCGCTTCCTTCGCCCTGACGGAGAACCTTCGTATCGCCGGCGACGATCGCGGCGCCGGCAGCATGGGCGGCTCGAGCGGCATCGGCCACCAGTCGATCCAGGAGGCGGATTTCTAAGCCTTCTTCGATGAAGGCGTTCAAGGTGAGGTAGAGTGGCCTCGCGCCCATGACCGCGAGATCGTTCGCGGTGCCGTTTACGGCGAGGCTGCCGATGCTTCCGCCAGGGAATTCCAGCGGCTCGACGATGAAACCGTCGGTCGTCATCACCAACTCGCCGTTCACCGGGCTCAGCGGCGCGGCATCAACCGTGGTGTTCAAATCATCGCCAAAATGGAAGGCAAAGATGCCCTCGACCAGGTCACGAGTCAGACGTCCTCCATTGCCATGGGCCAGACTCACCGTTTGCTGGAGCAGTTCATGGCGTAGCTTGTGAAGATCATTGTCCATTGGCGCCAACGCTTTGTGCCGCCAGCAGGGCCGCCGCCTCGATGATCTGTCCGTAGCTGAGACCGGCATCGTTCATGGGCACGGCGCTCGGCAACAAGACCTCGAAATCCGCCTCGGTAAGCAAATGTGCGGCGCGCTCGGTCAGCCGTTTGTTCTGGAACACGCCACCGACGAGTCCGACCTTGCAGATTGGAGTCGTTCGGCGGATCAGTACCGCCTGGTCGCGAATGGTTTCCGCCAGCCACTCGTGGAAAATGGCGCTGCGCTCGCCGACCGATCGGGAAGCATCTGCCACGATCCCGATCAGCGGCTCCCAATCGGCGATCGTCAGGCTGGCCGGCGTCTGTAGGGCGATCCGTGTCGCGTCGCCGAGATTGGCTTCCGTCTCCAGCCAAATCGCCGCCTGTGCCTCGTACGTCGCCCGACCGGCAAAGCCCAGCATGGCAGCCACCGCGTCGAACAGCCGTCCGACCGACGTCGTGACGGGACAGTTGATGTTGCTTTCCCAGGCCCGTCGCAACAGCCTGGTCTCCACGGCTACGTCGTCCGAATCCAGGCCGGCCTCCCAGCAGAGACCCAGGGCGCAGCGCCAGGGCTCGCGTGCGGCTCGTTCTCCACCAGGCAGTCGAAACGGTCGCAGCGAGGCGACGCGACGCCAATGACCTGGTCCTCCCAGGAAAGCCTCGCCGCCCCACAACGTGTCGTCATCCCCTTTGCCCACGCCGTCCCAGGTGAACACCAACATGCCGGAGGATTGCTTATGTTCTCCCGCCAACGCCGATGCGTGCGCCCGATGATGTTGTACGGCAATCAAGGGTAACCCGCTGCGTCGGGCCCAACGCGTCGAGCTGTAGTCGGGATGCTGGTCGCAAACGATGGCTTGCGGCTGCACGCCGAACAACGTCTGAAGGTCCAGTACCGTATCGACGAACAGTGACTGAGTTCGCAGCGATCCCAGATCGCCAATGTGGGGAGACACCACCGCGCGGTTCGCCCAGGCTAGCGCAACCGTGTTCTTCTTCTGACCACCGACTGCCAGCAATGGGCGGTCCAGCGCGACCGGCAGGTGGAGCTGTAACGGCGCGTTGCCGCGGCCCAGGCGCAACGGCCGCACGTGGCCTGCAATCCGTCGGCAAACCGGATCGTCGGCGGGCCGCCGTATCGGCCGGTTGTGAATCAAGAAGGCGTCCGCGACATCCTTCAAGCGCTCAACGGCTGCGCTCTCGTCGATCTCCACCGGATCCCCGGAGCGATTGCCGCTGGTCGCAACGACCGGACCGCCAAACCCATCGAGCAGCAGCGCATGGAGCGGGCTGTAGGGGAGCAGGAGGCCAATTTCACGCAGCCCCGGCGCTATGGAGGAGGCAAGCGCCTGCGGCCGCTTGGCGGCAATGACCACAGGTCGTACGGGATCGAGCAAGGCGACAGCCTCTTCGTCGGTCAATCGGGCAATTGCCCGCGCTTCGGCCAAACCGTCGGCCCCACGCTCCCTGACCATGACGGCCAACGGCTTGTCCGGCCGTTGCTTACGCCGCCTCAGATGGCGCACCGCGGCCTCGGACCGAGCGTCACAAAACAGATGAAATCCACCGATCCCCTTGACGGCCACAACGCGTCCCTGGCGCAGATGCGCAATGACCGCCCGGAGGGCTTGTTCACCGGTTGATTGGCCAGGGGACATCTTAGGGTCGCCCGGCACTACAAACTGCAGCCTGGGGCCGCAGTCGGTGCAAGCCAGCGGCTGCGCATGATATCGACGATCGTCGGGTCGCTCATACTCCGACTGGCATGCTGCGCACATCGAAAAGGCCGCCATCGCCGTGTTGGGCCTGTCGTACGGCAGAACATCGATGATCGTATATCTCGGGCCGCACTGCGTGCAGTTGATGAACGGATAGCGATATCGCCGGTCGGACGGATCGCGTAGTTCCATCAAGCACGCGGGGCAAGCGGGATAGTCCGGCGGAATCGACGCCATTGCCATCTCGCCTTGAGCGCTGGTGTCGATCGAGAAGCCGGCAAGAGCGGCCCAGTCCAGCCGCTTGCGGGTCACCAGCCGCGGCCGCGCGAAGGCGGGTGCCCTCTCGATTAGCTTGCCGGAGAAGGCGTCAATCGCATCTTCCGCTCCTTCCAGGCGGATCAGTACCCGGGCACCTTCGTTGCGCACCCAGCCGGCCAGATGATGATCCCGAGCCAGTCGCCAGACAAAGGGGCGGAAGCCGACGCCTTGAACGCGCCCTTCGACGAGCAGCAGAACCGACGCGAGAGACCCGACGGTCACGCTAGCTCCATCCGCGGCGCAACAGCTGGAGGAGCTTATCGCGCACAAGCGGAAGCGATCGTTCCACTTCCGGCGAGAGCCCAACTTTGAAGTCCAGGCTCTTGGGTTGGACGCCTATCAGGGCGCGCTCTAACGGCAGCACCTCCTGCAGGCGGGCGACATCCAGAATATCGCGCAACGCTACCTCATGGGCGGTGTGCCGCGCGCCTCCCAGCTGACGGTCCATGTCGATGCCAAGAAAGCAGCGCACCGTGCCCGGTTCTGCCGCCAAGTGTGCCGCGTCGACCACGACGAGACGGTTGCATCGCTCGATATGCGACAACAGTTCGAATACTGCCGTGCCGCCGTCCAGAAGAAGCAGGTCCGCGGGGAAATCGGAAGCGTCCTGGGACCTAAGATAGGCAATCGCGCGAGTCCCCAGGCCATCGTCCGCGTAGGATGAATTGCCGTAACCCAGCACCAGCGTCGAGAGCCGATTCTGCATTGTCAGGCCGCGACGCCAGTACGCCGATGAGGCGCGTGTGTGCGGTTGTGTAGGCCCGAGGTCCACCAGATGTGACAGGCGCCTTCGTCCGACACCATGCACGGTCCGATCGGACGTCGGGGCGTGCAGGCTTTGCCGTAGAGCTTGCAGTTCGTGGGCACCACCTTGCCCAGGACCACACGGGCGCAATCGCAGCCCGGCGGCATTTCTCCTGCGTGTCGACGGGCGGCGTCCTGTGGTGACGCCAGCAGGCTGCGCGCGTCACGGCTTGCAAAAGTTTCTGAAAGGGCAAAGCCGGAGCGGGCAATCGTGCCAATGCCGCGCCAATTCGCATCCACGATCCGCATCGAGTGCGACAACTGCTGCTGCGCCACGCGATTGCCGCCGGGCCGTACGATCGCCGGATAGCAGTTCTTCAAGTGGGCCGTGGTCGCGAGAAGCTGCGTCAGGACGTAGTAGGTGGCGGCCAGCAGGCTTTCCGCCGTGAAGCCCGCCACGGCAATCGGCAGGCCATAGCGTTCCGCCACGAACGACCATTCTTCCGGCCCCATCACCGTGGCGACGTGACCCGGTGCAATCAGGGCATCGAACCCTGGCTTCTCTGAAGCGAGCAGCATGTCGACCGCCGGCCAGGTCAGCCGGCCTGACACCAGGAGGAAAAGATTGTCTGGCACGCCTTGGCACAGCATCGCGGCGACCGGCGCCATCGTGGTCTCAAAGCCAGCGGCGAAGAAGACCACGCGCTTGTCCGGAAGCGCCCGCGCAATCGCCACAGCCTCCCGCGGACTGGCAATCGGCCGGATGTCGGCACCGGCGCCGCGCGCATCACTGAGGCAACGCGGATCGCTTCTGGCGGCGTTGATCGGCACACGCAGCATGTCCCCGAACGCAACGACGACGACATCGCATTCGCGCGCAAGCCGCATGGCGTCGCAAATGTCTTCTTCGGGGCAGACACAAACCGGACAGCCCGGTCCGGGAATGATCCGAATTGTCTCGGGCAGGGCCGCCCGCAACCCGGTGTGAGACAGCGTGCGTTCGTGTCCGCCGCAGACATTGAGAATGCTAACCGGGTGATCCAATGGCAGATCGCGGAGTCGATCCAACCAGACCTTAGCCGTGGCGCTCATGGGCCGACTCTCCTATGACGGTTGCCGGCTTCGCCGCTCGACGATCCAGCCGCTGCCGATCAAGCCAGTCGATCCATGGGTCAAGGCCGCCCTTGCTGCGCACCGAGATGCCGATGACGGGAGAGACACAGCCGATCTCCCGGACTGCCGCTTCCGCCCGGTCGAAACGAAAATCGTCAAAGTGCGGCAGCAAATCGGTCTTGCTGACCAGAATGATGTCGCTGCCCCGGAACATGATCGGATACTTGGCCGGCTTGTCGTCGCCTTCGGGCACCGACAGCAAGGTGACGTTCCGATGCTGGCCAAGGTCGAACGACGCTGGGCAGACGAGGTTCCCTACGTTTTCGATGAAGAGAACATCGAGGCCCTGTAGCGGCATGTCGTGCAAGGCCGCGTGGATCATTTGCGCGTCGAGATGGCAGGCCGTTCCAGTGGTGATCTGCACTGCCGGAACACCATGTCTCCGGATTCGCGCCGCGTCGTTCTCAGTTGCGAGATCTCCCTCGATGACGCCGATGTGCAGTCGACCTTTCAGGGCTTCGATCGTCGCTTCGAGGAGCGCGGTCTTGCCGGACCCCGGTGCCGACATAAGGTTCACAGCGAAGACATTCGCCTCGTCTAGATGCGCCCGATTATGCTTCGCCATCCGATCGTTCTCGGCCATGAGATCGTGGAGCACGGTCAACGACCGGGGCTGACGGCGTGGCGTTGAGTCATCGTGATCATGGCGCGAATCATGCGCCGCGCATCCACAGTCATTGCACATGAGCTTCCTCCGCTGTTTCCAGCTCCAAGCTTTGGAAAATCAGGTCCTTCCCGCTGGCGACACGAACGTCGGCTGTATCGCAGGCCGCGCATCGCATATGACTGAGCCGGCCCGGCGTCTGCCTGCCGCACCGGCGGCATTCGAGAATCAATGGAGCCCTCTCAATGACGAGCTGAGCGTCATTGGCGACCGTGCCTCGCCGGGCGGCAGTGAAGGCCCGTTGCAGCAGCCCCGCCTCCACCCCCGCCAAAGGTCCGATTCGGACGGTCACGGACAGGACCCTGGCCGCGCCGTGCTTTCGGGCAAAGCGAGCGACCTCGTCGAGCAGAGCCTGACATATCGAAAGTTCGTGCACGATACTTGCTTCACTGTCCGGAGAGAGCTTCGTCGATCACTTGCCAAGTTGCCGCTGCGTCCGTGCCGCTGATGACCTGGATTGCATAGCCAACGTGGACAAGTACGTAATCCCCTGCGAGGACCGAGCCCTCTTCCAGCATGAAGAGACTGACATCGCGGGACACGCCACGGACCGAGCACCGGGCGACGAACCCGTTGATCGACTCGACCCGCATCGGGATGGCCAAGCACACGATATCCTCCTTCCCTAGAGGACCTCTAGGATCAATGAGAAGCGTTCATTGGCGACTTTGCGTTGCTGTTCGGTCAGGTCCGGCAGGAGCCGGGTGAAAGCCGTCGCAACGTAGCGAAGCGCCGCAATTCGCGCGGAAAGACGCCGTTCCTGCTGGCGCACCAGGGCTACGGCGTCCAACGGCTCGTTCGAGGGCGTCTGTTCCGTGAATGCCCGGCGGTCCGCCGCTGCTGCTGAACGTACCGATTCGGCAAAGCCAGTCCAATTCGCAGGTTCGGGCTGACCGATTCCGATCTCGTCGCGGAATCGCGTCAATCGGACTTCGACTTCTGCCGGCGCTACTGGTTGCCGGTCGGCAACAGAAGGAGGGGCAAGGGCAGGGCGCGCAGCAGGCATGGGCATGGTATGCGGCTCTGGTGATGCTGCAGATCCCGCTCCCTGCTGGGGGGCTGGCGGGCGTCCGTGCATTGACATCGTGGGCGACCCGGAGAGCTCTCCAGTGCCGCTTGAGGGTGCCGGTTCCGCAGTGGCTGCGGAGGCAGGGGGAGAAGCCCCGGTGCTGCCGCCTGGACAGAAGAAGCTGAAGTCGCCGGTCGCCCTGCCTTTGTCGAACTCGGCCCAGTTCGGCTGAACACGATGGGCAGGAAGACTGTCGAAGGTTCCTGTCTGATGGCACATCGCACAGTGGGACTGGTGAGCCGGCACACGCAGGCGCCCTTGCGAAATGCAGTAGGTGTCGATCAAGTCGCCATAGCCTTGGCTTGGCCTTGCCATCGTTGACACGCCGCCGGCGAGGGCGAGCGTCGTGATCAGCAGCCCGGCCAAGGTCATCTTACGGTCAAGCATGCTGGTGTTCCGCGTACTCGGCATGGCGCCCTAGAGGACCTTGACCTCGACAAGCTCACGTCCGCCCGGGTCGATGACGTGCACGGCGCAGGCCAGGCAAGGGTCGAAGCTGTGGATGGTCCTCAGGATCTCGAGCGGCCGCGTAGCATCGGCGAGACGATGCCCTCGCAGGGCGGCCTCATAGGGGCCATCTTGTCCCCGCGCGTCGCGCGGACCCGCGTTCCAGGTGCTGGGAACGACCGCCTGATAGTTTGCGATCTTGCCTTTCTCGATGGCAACCCAGTGTGCCAGCGCGCCGCGTGGCGCTTCCATGAACCCTGCGCCACGGGCCTGAGGTGGCCACGTTGAGGGATCGAACAGGCTGTCGTCGAACGTGGCTCGATCGCCGGCCGCGATGTTGCGCAGCAGCGCGCTGTGCATGTCCGCGAGCGCATCAGCCAGAATCTTCGTTTCAAGGGTTCGTGAGGCAACGCGGCCCAACGTTGAGAAAAGACCTTCGATCGGCAGATCCAGCCGCTTAAGGCTGCTATCGATGAGTTCTCTCGCCTTGCGATCTCCGGTCGCATAGAGCAGCAGCATGCGCGCCAGCGGGCCGACTTCCATTGGTTTGCCACGCCAACGCGGTGACTTGATCCAGGAATAGGAACGATCGACGTCGAGGTGCTCGTACGGTGGCTGTGGTCCCGTGTAGTTCGGGCGCGTTTCGCCATCGTACGGGTGAAGCGGCTTGTGCTTGCCGACCGAATAATCGTACCAGGAGTGGCTCACGAACTCCTGGACCTGCGCCGGATCTTCGAGATCGACGGGTAGCACCTTCGACAAATCGCGATCGAGAATGGCGCCGCGCGGAAACAACAGGGTCGACGAATTGAATGTATCGGTCCCGCGTGGAAGATCACCATAGCATAGGAAGTTGCCGGTGCCTTCGCCTACCTTGCTCCAATCCTTATAGTAGCTCGCGATCGCCAGGGTGTCGGGTAGGTAGACGTGATCTACGAAGTCACGCATCTTCTCGATAATGACGCCCACCTGCTTCAGGCTTGCAGCAGATACGGCCGTCACCTGCTCGCCCTCGCTGATCGTACAGGGAGCGCCCCCGACCACGAAGTTCGGGTGCGGATTGCGGCCGCCGAAGATGGCGTGAATCTTGACGACCTCGCGTTGCCACGCCAACGCCTCCAGGTAGTGGGCAAAGGCCAGCAGATTGACCTCGGGGGGCAACTTGTACTCGGGGTGACCCCAATAGCCGTTGGTGAAGATCCCGAGCTGGCCACCGTCAACAAAGCGGCGCAGTCGGTCGCGGACAGTCGCGAAATAGTCCGTGCTGTTGTTGGTCCAGGGGCTGAGAGAGCGCTGCAATCGTGACGTTGCACCGGGGTCGGCGCTGGCCGCCGACATCACGTCCACCCAGTCGAGGGCATGAAGATGATAGAAGTGCACCACATGGTCGTGGACGAACTGCGTCGCGATCATGATGTTGCGGATGAGCTGGGCGTTCGGGGGAATCTCGTATCCCAGAGCGAACTCGACGGCGCGCACCGATGCGATGCTGTGAACCACCGTGCACACGCCGCAGAATCGTTGCGTGAACGCCCAGGCATCGCGTGGGTCACGTCCGTTCAGGATCAGTTCGATGCCACGCATCATGGTGCCGGAGCTCGAAGCGCGGGTGATGAACCCGGAGGCATCGGTCTCCGCCTCGATCCTGAGGTGCCCTTCGATGCGGGTCACCGGGTCAACGACGATGCGCGCCATCGAACATTTTCTCCCTCAAGCCGGGCTCGTTTGGCTAGAACGGCTTTGTGTAGAAGCCGCCAGGGCGATCCCAGAAACTCGGCTGCGCACAGCCCAGACAACCGTGGCCGGAATACATTGGAAAGCTGGTCCCTTGGTTCCACTTGATCGTCGTGCAGGCATTGAACGTTAGTGGCCCCTTGCAGCCGAGATCCTTGAGGCACCAGCCCTTGCGAGCGCCTTCGTCGTCAAAGCTGCGCGCGAACTGCTGGCGCTCGAAGAACGGCAAGCGCGTGCAATTGTCGTGAACGGTCTTGCCGAAGAAGATCTTGGGCCGGCGCAGATCGTCGAGGGCGGGAATCGAACCGTAAGTGAGATAGTAGGTGACAAGGCCTGTGATCACTTCGGGCACGGGGGGACAACCAGGAATGTTGACGATTGGAGCCGTCACCTTGCCGGCCGCCACGAGGTCGCCGAGCGCGTCTGCCGCTCCGAAAGCACCGGAAGGATTTGGTGCGGCCGCCCCGATGCCGCCAAAGGCGGCACACGTACCGACCGAGGCAATAACCGCCGCCCCTTGGGCGGCATTGCGGACCAGCGACAGGCCTGCCTTGCCTCCGGTCGTTGACCGCGCGCCCGCATCCTTTCCGGGAATTGAGCCATCGACGATGAGGAAATACTTGCCCCAATTCTGCTCGATCGCCCGATCGCGCGCTGCCTCCGCCGCTGCGCCGGCTGCCGCTTGAAGCACGTGGTGGTAGTCCAACGAGATGGAGTCGAGGATCAGACTCTCCAGAGTTGGCTCGAAGGAGCGGAGCAGCGATTCGCTGCAGCCGGTGCATTCTTGTACCGACAGCCAGATCACGCTTGGCCGGGGCTTGGACGCAAGAGCTTGCGCAATCACTTCCGCGCTTCCCACCGGCAAGGTCAGCACCGAGCTCATGTACCCACAGAACTTCAGGAAGCCGCGCCGTGACACACCTTGGTTTCGCAATTCTTCGTAGAGCGATGGACGGACTCCCATGGCACCGCCTCCTTCCGACTAGCGACGGTCTCTTAGTTGGCTTTTGGCGACACCAATGCGTGAGAAGCGATATCGCGCCCCCAGCTGAGGTTGGGGGATACTGGGGTTTACTTCAGCCAAGGACGCGATATCGCCGGGGGGCCACGGTGCGCTCGCTTGCTACCGAATGCCCATGTGCGGCGCGATGAGTTCGTTGGCGATTTTCTTCTGCTTGTCGTCGAGCGCCGCATAGAGCTTCGCGTAGGCGGGCTTCAACGCCTTCACGCTTTCCAGGCGCACCGTGAGCCAGCGCTCTTGATCATCCAGTCGGTCGGCGGCGGTTGTCGTGGTCCGCTGCGGCTGACCCTTTTGGGCGTCCTCGACGCGCTTTGCATTCGTGCGCATAACGGTCGCAAACTCTGTCCATGTCGGCATCTGCGGTTCCGTGATCTTCAGCTCAGCATGAAGGTAGGCGATGCGACCGTCGATGTGGTCCGTGGGCAGATCCATCATGCGGGTTTGCATCATCATCTGCATCATCTGGGGGCCCATCATGGCTCCGGGTCCCATTGGTCCCGCCACTTGACCCTGCACGCCAGGACCTTGCATCGCTCCGCACTGTCCGCCAGAGCAATCACCGGGTGTCTGCATGTTCTGCATGCCCGAGCCACCCATGTTGTGGCCTTCCATGCCCATGCTCTTTCCCTGGCTCTGCATGCCCTGGCCTTGCATGCCTTGGCCCTTCATACCCTGACCCTTCATGCCCTTATCGTCGTCCATCATCTGCGCAACGACGATCTTTGTCGGATCGAGGGTCTGCGAAGAACCGATCGCCGGGGCAAGTACGATGGTCGCCATCGTCGCTAGGCTTGCAGCAGATAAGAAGTTCATACGTGTCATGGGAGTTCCTTTCTTCTGAAGCCAGTTTGTCAGCTACGTGGTTGCCTGCTCTTTTGCAGTGGCGCGGAACGCGGGGCAGTCGGGCGTCCTCTAAGTTGAGGCAATGCCGTTCGTGGCCAGCGACGTAGCAATATGCGTTTGAGCGGTTCCGGGCGGTCAGCGTGCTTTCACGTCAATCCCCTCTAGAGCCAGCCTTCTGGCCGTGCCGTGTCTCGTTGCGATGCATTTGAAAGTATTCGGCCAATGAGGCTGATCACGCTGTCCCATTTGGGACACGTGCGCGAATTCTGCCGCGGGCTCGTACAAGGGGCATGCGCCAAAGCAATAGGCCCCGTTTCTGCGCCGGACATCTCAGGGGCCGAGGCTATTGCGGTGGGAGTGAACTCGCCAAGCTTGATGCCCTAAGCGATCGCGACAGTCCCAGGTCGAGCAGATTGAGGGGGCGCCATTGAGGGCCCGGCAGGCGGCAGATCACGCTAGAAATCTGCATATGTGTCTCAAATTGGACAGCGCAATTCGCCTCTTTGATCAATAGACGCAGAACCGATGCGGAGAAGGTCGGGCAGCGGGCAAGGATGCTTGTAACCATGCGGGGCAGGGTTGTTCATCCTGAAGTCAACGTCGCTCGTCAATCTGTTGAAGGGGCAACGCGTGCAGAGCGTCCAGCAAAGGTGTGTCAAGAACATCGAGTAATATTGGGAAGCAGCGGTGAAGAGTGAATATCCGCTCATTTTGGTGGGTGCGAGCAGTGCTCCTCATTTGACGTTTGCCGCCCTAAGAGCATTGGTTGCTGGCGCAGTATTGGCTGGAGTTGCGATCCGCCTCGGCCGCCCGATACCTCGTGAACCGCGTACTTGGGCATATCTCGCGCTCATCGGCATTGGGACGATAAGCTTTGGCTACCTGGGAATGTTCAGAGGTGCCGAGTTTGTTTCGCCTGGTATGGCAACCACAATTACTCACGTGCAGCCGTTCATTGCCGCGCTACTGGCATATCCGCTCTTGGCGGAGAGGCCGACTTCCCATCAGGTCATCGGTCTCATGCTCGGTTTTGTGGGCGTTCTCGTTGTTGCGATCCCACCTTGGATGGGCGGTCGCTCCAGCGACTTCTCTCTAGGCTTTTTGTACCTCGTGATCGCAGCCATAGGCGTCGCAACCGGCAATGTCCTCACTCGCAAGGTCGCTGGCAACGTTGACCCGATCGTGGCTACGTCTGCACAGTGTCTTTTCGGCTTCTTGCCGTTGAGTGCCACCGCTGTTGTTGTTGAGGACCCGCTGGCCGTTGTGTGGTCCTACAGTTTTGTCGGAAGCCTGCTCGGTCTGGCCTTGGTCGGCACAGCCTTGGCTCGGTGCCTATGGTTCGCACTCCTGAGCCGTGTCCCGCTACATGAAGGCAATGCCTTTACTTTCTTGACGCCGTTCATCGCACTGGGCTACGGCGCATTGTTCTTCGGAGAGGATATTGAAACCTCTACCTTCTTGGGCTTGGGCGTCGCAGCCTTGGGCATTTTGTTCGTGGAATCAGACAGCGCACGTCAAAGGAAGTAACGGACTCAGTGGCCAACACGATCGGTGAGTCGTGAAGGCTACAAGGAGTGGGCCACAAGATGAAGGCGCCAGCCCTTGGCTGGGGTTAAGCAATTGAGCCAAGAGGACACGCCTTGCTGGTCTACCAACTGCTTGTCTCTGTTTGGCTCTTCAATTGCCCGCGGACGTACCTTTGTCCTTCGCCCTAATGAGCGATAGTCTTGTGGCAGTCCTGTAAAAAGGGGGCTTGCCTACTGACCAGACTTGCCGGTAGCTGGTCCACTCGAATGGCTTGGCGTAGCCGGCATGTTGTGCTGCTGCTGTTGAATCTCCTTCGTTTCACCCGGCTTGGGTGACGAGGAGTGGCCGTGCGTTCCGGGTCCGGGTTGCGTTCCGCCCTGTATGTGCTGGCCCTTCGTGGCATCGGTTGATTGCGCCCACGCGACTTGAGTGAACGCCATGAACCCCAACGCACTTGCGGCAGTCGCCAAGGCCAGTTTCCAACGATTCATCATGACAGGTCTCCTTTGATGAAACCTTGGACCAAGTGTGCGGTTCACGCTGTTCAATCTGAGACTCGAATTCAATCGTGCCAATGATCTCGCATCAGCTGTCCGGGGACGACCAGCACAGGAGTAGTTCTTGCATTTATCGCTAATGGGCGACGCAATCGAATCCATCGACATTTCAATCCATTTCGCCCAATCGTCTCAGACGAGAATGCACCTTGATTGTGCCGGGCGGCGTCCGGCCTCCGTATTCGATTAGGTTGAGACGCCTGAACTTGTTCAGGAAGTAGTTCACTCGCGGACGCGTTGAGCCGATGAGATTTGCCAGCATCTCCTGCTTGACGTTCGATGTGATGCCGAAGTCGCGACTCCCGTTGCCGACGTTGGCAAGTTTGAGCAGTACGCGCGCCAAACGCTGTTCGGCCGATCCGACGAGCTGATCAATCAAGGCGGCTTCGGTTTCGAGGCTGTGTGCAACCAGAAATGCCGTAAACGCGCCAGCGAGGTCTGGCCACTCCCGGAGCAAGTTGGGCATCAAGCTCCTATCGATCCTCGCGATTTCAGCGTCTTCAACGACAACGGCTGATGTAGTGCGATACGGCTTGTTCGCGAGGCATTCCTCGCCACAAAAATCACCGGGGCCGAGGATTGCGACGAGACGGTCGTCGCCTTTCTCGGTCGTCACTAACCGGTGCACTTGTCCGTACCCGATGTAAAAGATTGCATCCGCTGGATCCCCCTGGCGGAACAGGGGGCGGCCTGCTGAGTACCTCATATGTGGAAACTGGACGCAAAGCTTTGCTTGCGAACCGTTGACGTACGCCCGCTTGAGAGGGACATCGTCCAAGTGTTCAATCCCGCTCGACGGACCAAGTGTCTGCTCGCCCATTCTCCGAAGAGGGTCCGTGACGGGACAAGGTTTGGTTTCAAGCGCGCGGTGGCGAAGTTGACTGATGGGCGGATTTGGGCAGACGCATGGGAGAGCGTCATGCCTCGATGACAGTGGAGATTTCATAGCTGAGCCATGGTCTAGAAGGGAGAGAAGCGCGAATGATGCGGCGCACGAATCATCCGATCCGTGTCGTCCCTCAAATGGTCGCACGCGAATCACCAACACCGATGGCCTAAGGAGCCACCGAGCTTCTGGCTTGCACTACGACGATTTGACTAGTGAGCGCGCGGAGGTCTCTCTAGCCGACCTTGGCTTCTGCCGCACAGCGACGCCGCTACAGTGACAACTGCGCTGAGTGGCAACTGCGATGTTCGACTGTAGTAGTTTCTGCTACCGATGGCGGCGTGACAAGCGACACCGCAGCAATCGTCGTTGAGATCGACATCCGATGATGTGTCGTTCGAGCGACCAATGTCCCGTGACTGAGCGAATGCCGCGGGCGACAAGGCAGCCGCTGCTCGCTCTCGCGGTCCCACTGCGTGTATGGATCGCGAGGCGTCGCCATAGACGGAATGATCCGGGTGGGCAGGAACTGCTCGCTGCTCATGATGAACAGGCGAGTGAGCCGACGCCGCACCACCAAAGGCGAGTGCGCATATCAAAGCTACGAAGACTATGCCCAAAACGCGCATGCCACATCCGCGTGCTTCAGGGTTGGCCGAACGGCACACAACCGATGGCGCTTCGACTATGCGTCAGAAGCCCGGAACAAGCCAGTATCATCGACTGCTGCATGAAAAGACTACGCTAACCGTAGGCTCTGCCGGCCCGGTTTTCCTTGATCTGGATCAACGACTTGAGGTTGTGGCTGCCTCCAGCTCTCAAATCGCGGCGTCGGGCTTCTGGCCCCGTTGGTATTTGGAAAACCTATCCGGAGCGCTTCCATGGCTATCGTCCTTCGATCTCGACTTCGAGCGAAAAGCTCAAGAAGGTTTGTATTGTGATGATCAACCCCAACACGCCGAGACTGTGAAAGGTCGGTGCCACGGCAACGGTTCCGATGATATCGGCCGCTACGAGGATATCGGCCGCTACGAGGAACTCCAGTCCCAGCAATATGCCGCGGCCGAGATCAGCCCGATAGCTCGGCATCGCGCCATTCCAGCCACTCCTCACCCCCGCCTTGACGAAAACGATAGTCGACGCAACTGCCGCGATGACGATGGCCCCCACGCCCACGACTTCAATGATCGTTGCAATCCAATGCAAGACCTGGACCATTACGGCGCGTGCATCTCCCGTCGACACGACCTCGAATGAATTCATGGCGGCGGGATCTCCTCGCCCTTACAGATGCAGGGTGCGCAACCGAAGCGCATTGCCGATGACACTCACCGAGCTCAGCGCCATGGCTGTTGCCGCGATGATAGGCGACAGCAAGATGCCGAAGATCGGATACAGCACGCCGGCCGCGATCGGCACGCCGGCGGCGTTGTAAACAAAGGCGAAAAACAGGTTCTGCCGGATGTTGCGCATGGTCGCCTGGGACAAGCGCCGCGCCTTGACGATCCCCATGAGATCCCCCTTGAGCAGAGTGACGCCGGCGCTCTCGATCGCGACGTCGGTGCCGGTGCCCATGGCGATGCCGACCTCGGCTGCGGCCAGCGCTGGCGCGTCGTTGACGCCATCGCCCGCCATGGCCACCACGCGGCCCTCGCGGCGCAGTTTCTCGACCACGGCGCTCTTCTGGTCGGGCAGCACCTCGGCTTCGACCTCGGCAATGCCGAGCCGTCGAGCAACGGCCTGCGCGGTGGTAAGGTTGTCGCCGGTCAGCATGACGACGCGGATCTTCTCTCGCGCCAGCGCCGCAAGGGCGGCGGGTGTCGTCTCCTTCACTGGATCGGCAATGGCGAATATCGCAGCCGGACTTCCGTCGACCGCGAGGAAGATGGCAGTGGCGCCCTCCTGGCGCTGCCGCTCGGCCTCGCCCTCGAGCGCGGTCGTGGCGATGCCGAGCTCGCCCAGAAACCGCGCATTGCCGAGCGCCAGGCGGCGGCCCTCCACCGTGCCGACCACGCCCTTGCCGGTGGGCGAATCGAAATCGGCGACGTCGGACAGGGCGAGCTTGCGCTCGGCCGCCGCGGCGACGATCGCCAGCGCCAATGGATGCTCGCTGGCCTTCTCTGCGCTGGCCGCGAGGCGCAGCACATCGGCCTCGGCGAACCCCGCCGCCGGAACGATCGCTACCACCTTGGGCTTGCCCTCGGTCAGCGTGCCGGTCTTGTCGATCACCAGGGTGTCGACCCGCTCCATTCGCTCCAGCGCCTCGGCGTTCTTAATCAGGACGCCGGCCTGAGCGCCGCGCCCGACGCCGACCATAATCGACATCGGCGTCGCGAGACCGAGCGCACAGGGGCAGGCGATGATCAGCACCGTCACCGCCGCCACCAGGCCGAAGGCGAGGCGCGGCTCGGGGCCCCAGATGGCCCAGGCCGCGAAGGCCGCGAGCGCGATGGCGATGACCACGGGCACGAAATAGCCCGAGACCATGTCGGCTAGACGCTGGATCGGGGCGCGCGAGCGCTGCGCCTCGGCCACCATCTGCACGATGCGCGACAGCATGGTATCGCGGCCGACCTTCTCGGCCCGCATCACGAAGCTGCCGGTCGTGTTCAGCGTGCCGGCGATCACCTTGGCGCCGACCTCCTTTGTGACCGGCATGGACTCGCCCGTCACCATCGATTCGTCGAGCGAGGAACGGCCTTCGCTCACCTCGCCGTCGACCGGCACCTTCTCGCCCGGCCGTACACGCAGTCGGTCGCCGACGCCGATGGCGTCGAGGGAAACCTCCTCGTCGGTGCCGTCGGTCTTCAGCCGCTGCGCGGTCTTAGGTGCCAGATCGAGCAGGGCGCGGATCGCGCCTGACGTCTGGTCGCGGGCGCGCAATTCGAGCACCTGGCCGAGTAGCACCAGGACTGTGATGACCGCCGCGGCCTCGAAATACACCGCCACCGTTCCCTCAGCCCCTCGAAAGGCCGGCGGGAAGAGGTCAGGTATGGCAATTGCCACCACGCTATAGGCCCAGGCGACGCCGATGCCCATGGCGATCAGGGTGAACATGTTGAGATTGCGCGTCTTGAGGGACTGCCACGCACGCTCAAAGAACGGCCAGCCGGCCCAAAGGACCACCGGCGTGGCCAACACGAACTGGATCCAGCTTGAGGTTTTGGCGCCCAGAAGCATGTGCAGGTTAGTCAGGTGACCTCCCATTTCCAGGGCCAGCACAGGCAAAGACAGAACAAGCCCGATCCAGAACCGCTTTGTCATGTCCGCGAGTTCGGGATTGGGCGCGGCTTCGCCCGTTATCAGCTCCGGCTCCAGAGCCATGCCGCAAATCGGACAGTTGCCCGGCCCGGCCTGTCGGATTTGGGGATGCATGGGACACGTGTAGATCGTCCCGGCAGGGGTATCCGGCTGCTTGGCCGGGGAGGGCTTCAAGTAACGCTCAGGCTCGGCGATGAACTTCGCCAGGCATTTGGCGCTGCAGAAGTAGTAAGTCTGCGCGCGATGCACCGTTTTGTGCTTCGCGCCCTCGATCTTCACTGCCATCCCACACACCGGGTCGATCGCGGTCGTGGCAGAGCCGTGGGAATGCGTCGCGTGGTCATGACCAGCGTGGCAGCAAGTGTTCTTCATGACTTGCTATCTATACCCTGCGGGGGTATTATTCAAGCCATGGACGATAAGATCAAGAAATCCCAGCTCGCTCGACTTAGCCGAATCGAGGGCCAAGTTCGTGGCGTCGCCCGCATGATCGAAGAAAATCGCTATTGCATTGATGTGCTCACTCAGATCAAGGCGGTGCGAGCGGCGCTAGACAAGGTCGAGCAGGAAACCTTGAGCGACCACCTACACCATTGCGTCGCACACGCTTTTCACGCGGGCTCGGCGCGGGACCGTCAGACCAAGATCGACGAATTGATCGCGGTGCTCGACAATCGAGGGCGTTAGCCGCCCGCGGTCCGGTATCGGCCTCTTTGGCGGGTCGATCTAAGTCACTGACCGGAAATGATCTAAGTCACTGACCGGAAATGAGGCTGAGTAAGTTGCCGCCTCTCTCCCCGACTTCTGCTCATTCTAGCCGCACACCCGAGAGCGGTCGGCCTTGCGTCCTTACGCTCGGGCATTCCGGATTACTATGGATCCGGCGCTTATTCTTGTGCTGGGCCATTCCGATCCTCCCGTGGGTTCGCCTGGCCGTTACCAGTCAGAGCAAATCACATACCCTGCCAGGGTGGGGTGTATGGGCGTCAAGCTCTTGATTCATCGACTCTTTCAACGCTCCGGCATTGATATCGATGCAGTGTAAGGCGAATCTCGGGGCGCCACTGCATTGACAACGATGATCGCTGAAGCCATTTTGATTGCGATGCGAAGAATTGATCCCTTGAGCCACATTGGGCGAGTCGTATTGCTCGCTGTGCTGGGATTCGTCATCGCATCCGGTACGGCCCTAGCTCATGGTGGAACATCTCCCACGTCTGCCGAACGCAGCCATGTGCAGACTTCCACCGGCCGGCACGTAGAGCACGACCAGCCCATCACGACGCCGGCAACGATCGCTTCGCCGCTCGAGCAGGCCACTCATTCGGATGAACCTTGCTCGGATCGGCAGCCACGCGGACATGCTGGCGACGGATGCTGCAATGTGGCCTGCCACGCTGCCCTCGCGACGCCACTGTCGAGCGTGGGCAGCAGTCAGGCTTCGGCCAGCCAGTACGCTGGCAGCTTGTCCGACATGCTTGTCGGGCGATCCAGCGATCGCGCAGAACGACCTCCCAAACAGCAGGACTGATCGGGTTCGCGCGAGAAGCGCGTAAGGCGACGTGCGCATGTGACGTAGCACGTCCTAACGCGAGAATTGCGCAAACTGAGTGATGGCGCCGCCTTACAGCGGCGGCCAGCAGCATCGTTGCATCGATCCTCCGTTGGATGTCGTAGATGAATTTCTCCATGTTTCTTGCGCTCGCTCTCGGGCTTGCAGCCTGCAGTCTGCCGTCTCTGCCGGAGCCGTCTGACTCCGATCCGCACAGTCCCTTCGCGCCCGATGTGCCGATGACCTACCAGCCGGTCATGGGCGGAACCGTCGACTATGCGCCGGTGGCATCACCCAGACCGTGGCGTGAACTGAACGACAGCGTGGCCCCTCGGCCGGGACGGGCGCCATGAAAGCACCCGCGAATCTCGCTGCTGCAGTCCTCGCCAGCCTTCTTGCCGCGGGCTGCGCAAAGTTCACCGGCGACGGCGGCATGGCGCCGGTGACCGAAGGGGTACGTCGCGAGATCGGCAAAGAGGTCGCCAAGCATGCCTCACCAGAGGCTCTTCGGGCCGCCCACGGGCGCGTGCAGGCGATGCTGACAGAGCCGCTCAGCGAGGACACTGCCGTTCAAATCGCCTTGCTGAGCAATCGCGGTTTGCAAGCCTCTTACAACGACCTCGGCATCTCCGAGGCCGACTACGTGCAGGCTACACTGCCAGCCAATCCGTCGCTCGTTGTCTCGCGCGCATTCGGCACCGCCGCGTCCGGAACGGGCAGCTTTGTCGGCTTGGGACTCCAGCTCGTCGGCAACCTGCTTTCGCTTGCGACCTTGCCCAGGAAAGCGGAGATCGCGAAGCGCGAGTTCGAAGAGGAGCGGTATCGAGCCATCGCTACCACCTTGACCTTCGCCGTGGACGTGCGTCGCGCCTGGGTTCGAGCCGTGGCCGCTCGACAACGCCTCGCCCTGCTGGAGGACGTCCGGCTGAGTGCCGATGCATCGGCCAGCCTTATGAAGCAGTTGGGTGAGACCGGGGCGGTCAACAAACTCGACCAGGGGCGCGTCGCAGCTTTCTATGCCGACATAAGTGCGCAGGTGGGGCTCGCGCGCTTAACCGCCCAGCGTGAGCGCGAATCCCTCACCCGGCTGCTCGGTCTGTGGGGCTCCGACATCGAATACAAGTTGCCAGCAACCCTACCGAAGTTGCCCGTCTCCGCCCGAATGCTGACTGATGTCGAGGTCGAGGCCATGCGACGGCGGACCGACCTGCTGATCCTGCGTTACGAGATAGAAACGCTGGCCAAGTCCGTGGGTTTCGTCAACGCCACTCGCTACGTGTCGTTCTTGGAACTGGGCGGCGTCTACGACAATGAAAGGGAGTCAGGCGAGCAGGCTGACCCGGGCAATGTTACGAACGTGAACCGTGCAGGCCTGAGTCTCGCCATTTCGATCCCGATCTTCGATACCGGCGAGGCCAGATTGGGTGCGGCGCGAGAAACTTATATGCGCGCCGTCAACCGCCTCGCCGAGCGCTCCATCAATGCCCGATCCGAAGCGCGTGCGGCCTATGCGACCTATCGCGGAAGCTACGACATCGCCCGCTACTACCAGACCAAGATCCTGCCTCTGCGGCGCCAGAACTCGGCTGAAGCCCTGCTGCGCTACAACGGCATGCTGATCGACGTCTTGGAACTTCTTATCGAAGAACGAGAGCGCATCTCGGCCAGCCTCGCCGCGCAGGACGCGTTGCGTGACTACCTTCTGGCCGACGCCGACCTGGAAGCGGCATTGATCGTTGGCGGTACGGTGCCGCCGTCAGGCGTGATCAATACCGTGCCGCCGCCGCAAACCTTTCCCTTGGGCATTTGAGTGAAGAGGAGAACAACATGAGTCTCTCCAGACGCGATCTCGTAGGCGCCTCCAGCTTGGCTCTGCTGGGCGCATCCGCCATCAGCGGCCGTGTCCAGGCGCAATCAATTCCCGAAGCGCCCACCACCACGAGCAACACGATGCAGCCGCCGCTCTATCCGACGAGCGGACCAGACTATCAACCCGTCGTTACCTTGAACGGGTGGACGTTGCCCTGGCGGCAGAACGGCGATTGGAAGGAATTCCATCTCGTCGCCGAACCGGTCGAGCGCGAGATGGCGCCCGGCATGATCGCCCGGCTATGGGGCTACAACGGTCAGAGTCCAGGCCCGACCATCGAGGCGGTGGAGGGCGACAAGGTTCGCATTTTTGTAACTCCCCGCCTGCCCGAGCACACCACCATCCATTGGCACGGTCAGCTACTTCCCTCCGGCATGGATGGTGTTGGCGGCCTCAATCAGCCGCACATCAAGCCCGGTCAGACCTACGTGTACGAGTATCAGCTCAAGAAAAGCGGCACATTCATGTATCACCCGCATGCCGACGAGATGGTGCAGATGGCTATGGGAATGATGGGCTTCTTCGTCGTCCATCCCCGCGATCCCACATTGCATCGCGTCGACCGGGACTTCGTGTTCTTGCTGAGCTCGTACGACATCGAGCCCGGCTCCTACGTCCCGAAGGTCGCCGAGATGTTGAACTTCAACATGTGGACGTGGAACAGCCGCGTCTTCCCCGGCATCGACCCGTTAGTCATTGCGAAGGACGATCGCGTTCGGGTCCGTGTGGGCAACCTCACCATGACCAATCATCCGATTCACATGCACGGCTATGACTTTGAGGTTACCTGCACCGACGGAGGATGGGTACGACCAGAAGCGCGTTGGCCGGAAGTGACGATCGATATCCCTGTTGGCGCTATGCGCGCCTACGAGTTCGATGCGATCTACCCCGGAGATTGGGCAATCCACTGCCACAAGTCGCATCACACCATGAATGCCATGGGTCACGACCTGCGCACGTTCATTGGCGTCAACAAGCGGGATTTCACCCGCAAGATGAAGCGACTGGTCTCGGACTACATGCCGATGGGCAGTGCCGGCATGGCGGACATGGGCGAGATGGAGATGCCGCTCCCAGAGAACACGCTGCCGATGATGACCGGCTTCGGGCAATTCGGGCCGATTGAGATGGGCGGCATGCTCTCCGTCGTTAAAGTACGCGAGGGGCTCGCCTCCGGAGATTACAAAGATCCTGGTTGGTACCAGAACCCGCCAGGCACTGTGGCTTGGGAGTGGAAGGGGCCGAAGCCTGAAGCAATCCGCGCCGCGACGCCCACGCCGTCTGCGAAGCCGGGCAGCACGCCGGCGCGCGTAGTCAAGCCGTCTCCGCACAACTCCCACAAATAGTTAAGCCCAGGAGGTCATGATGAAAACTCGACAGTTGATCGTTGCGTCAATCGCTACGGTACTAATGGCTGTGCCCGCCGTAGCCAGCCCCGGACATGCACCAGGAGAAGGGCACTCGCACGCTGACGATACAGCGTACGGGAAACCCGGAGATCCTAAGAAGCCCGCGCGCGTGGTCCAAGTCGTCTTCCGCGAGGACGACGGCAGGATGTTGTTCTTGCCCGACCGACTCAAGTTCAAGAAGGGAGAGCAGATCCGCTTTCAGCTCCGCAACAACGGCGCTGTCGACCACGAGTTCGTCGTCGGCACCGTCGAGGAGAACTTAAAGCACATGAAGGACATGGAGAAGAATCCGGACATGGAGCACGACGATCCGAATGCGAAGCGGCTGAAGCCCAAAGCGACCGGCGAAATTCTGTGGCAATTCACCAAAGTCGGCACTTTTGACTTCTCGTGCCTGATCCCCGGCCATCGCCAAGCCGGCATGTTCGGGACAATCGTTGTCGAGTGAGATCAGCTTACCAAAGGAGCATGGCATGTTCAGAATGATAGCCAAAATTGCGCTGGCCGCGATTTTACTCACGAGCCCGGCATGGGCAGACGGCAACATGGTCAAGGCCGAAGTCGTCAAGGTCGACAAGCCCGCGGGAAAAGTCACGCTTAAGCACGGGCCTATCAAGAACCTAGACATGGATGCGATGACCATGGTGTTCCGGGTCGCCGATCCCGCAATGCTCGACAAGCTGAAGGTTGGCCAGCAGATCGAGTTCGAGGCCGACCGCGTCAACGGCGCCATCACCGTCGTCAAGGTCGGTAAGGGGCATTAATTCGGTGGCTCAGTGAGATTCGTGACCCTGGGACGAGCATCCAGTGTGCTCGTCGTCGCCCTGATGTCGCCTCTGCCTGCGCAGGCAGATGATCAGCCCCTTCAGACGGTCTTGCAGCGATTGCAGTGTGTGCCGTCGAAAATCGCGCCGACGGAGCTTGCGCCAGGAATCGTCCTCTATGAAGTAACCTGCAGGCGCCAAACCGATGTGCTCCGAATCTTGTGCCAAGGAACCGACTGTAGAGAGCAACTGGGAACCCGGGACGATGAGGAAAGGGACGGAGAGAAGCAGTAACTCCGACACCATCCGACAGGGCCTTCGACGAGGCGTCTCTGTTGGTCGAGCCGTGAACGAATTCCTGGGGCGGGTGCGTGGATGGATACGGACCGCCTCGGGGCTTGGGTCGCACGATGAAGAACCGGACCTGAGCGTCAGCGACCGAGAAAGGCGCCATGAGCGCCGGTCGGCGTGGCTGCGACTGGCCGTGCTCGTTATATTGACGCTCAATCTCATGTTGGGTGAGCACAGTGGCAACATCCTCGTGCACGCAAACGTCTTGGGCGGATATGCGTTGGCAAGCGCCGTCGCCCTTGCGCTGTCACTTAGCCGACGGGGACTTGCGTGGACGGGCGCGGCCTTCGTCGTTGTCGACGCGCTGGCGATCGTGGCGCTGTTCCACGAGCATCTCTTTGGATCGGCGACTGCGCTGAATCCGGACCATGCGCTAACGACAACAACCTTCGCCATTGCCTTCGTGTTGCTGAATCACGTGGCCCTTCGCCTGCGTGCGTCGCTCATACTGCTCTACGCCGGCTTGGTGTTGGCGGGCTGGATTTCCCTGCTGATCGTCAAAGGCGTGATCGAGAACCGGTGGAACAGCCCGGCGTCCGCGGTGCTCGCGACCGACGCCGCGCTCGCAACCGCCTTTGCCTTTGCTGCATTTGTCACTTTCTTGATAATTCAAGAGCATGGCGCCTGGCTGACGAGTGCGCTCAAGCTCGAGCGCCGCCGTTTGAGCCTTTCACGTTTCTTTTCGCCCGGTATCGTAGCTGAGCTGCAGAGTGGTTCAGTTGATCTCGAGCGGCGAACGGCTGCTGTGATGTTCGTCGACTTGCGGTCGTTTACTCATTTTGCCGAGACAGCCAAGCCGACAGCGTTGTCTGAACTGCTTGTTGACTATCGAACACATGTCGCCCAGGCCGTCTTCGACTGGGGTGGCACCGTGGACAAGTTTATCGGCGATGGTGTGATGGCTGTATTTGGCCACCCGTGGGCGAAGCCCGATGATGGCGAGCGGGCGATCCGATGTGCGCTACAGCTGAGCCAATCGCTCATCCGGTGGAAACGACAGAGGCGGGAAGAGGCTAAGCCTGCACTTGATGCTGCCATCGGACTTCACATTGGTCTAGTGACGGCGGGTGTGCTCGAAAGCGGTCAACACTATGAGTTCACCGTCGTCGGCGACGCGGTGAACGTCGCGCAACGCCTTGAGCGACTGGCAAAGGAGCTTGACGCTGTGCTTGTGGTTTCTGCTGCCATCCTGGAGAGGCGTCTGCCTAGTGCCGAGGCTGTTCCGTGGGTTTGGAGGGATCAAGTTGAGCTCCAGGGCAGAGAGGGCGTCCTGAAGGTTGCCTATCTACCGCGGTCATCTGCTTGGGTTTGGAAGAGCCCATGAATAGGAAGCAACGCCGACTCTTCATCAAGCATGAGCGTATCGACGGGAAGCAGATAACTCAGCATGGATTGCGCCTTTGGCTTGTTGCTTTGATCGCTATCGTGGCGTTTTCGGCCCTCGGGCTCTACGTGTTCCTTTCCACTAAGACGCTCCCTCCCATACGTCATACTGACCAACTGGTCGTCGACAGAGGGCGCAGCATCTATGCAAGCGAGTGCGCTAGCTGTCATGGAGTAAATCTGGAGGGCCAACCTAACTGGAGGGTACGTTTGCCAAGCGGAAAGCTGCCGGCGCCACCCCATGACGCCGCAGGTCATACTTGGCATCATACGGATGAGGTGCTGTTTGATATCATCAAGCGAGGACCCGCAGCCTACCCGAGTGGCTATGCGACCGATATGCCGGCTTTTAACTCCCGGTTGAGCGATCAGGACATCGCTGCCACGATATCTTTCATTAAGAGTACGTGGACTGACAGTATTTTGCGGCGCCAACCGAGAACCAACGCTCAAGTGCGATAGAGTAGGAAAGATTTTCCTATTGCAGTCGCCTCCGGACCGTCCCCATCAGCTGGATCTCCTGGCGCTGCGTCCCTGCGTCGATACCATCAGCGAACGGTCAGTTCAGATGCGTAGTGTGGGCCTGACGTTGGGAAAGGCAGCATCAAAATATGTTGGTTACTGGCAGTGATCCTTGGCTCTCGCGCTTGCGGCGGCCAGCCCAACGTCCTCAGGATCTCAACCTCAATGGCTGGATCGGACGCAGCGCGAATCACCTAAATTGCATGATCAATTGCGTCGTCGGCAGCAGTCGCATTGTCGACGACACTACGGCGACAGGAATTAAGTGCCGGATTGGTCCTCGCGGCGAAATGCATCCGCCGGCCGAAAAGACGTGGTTATCGTTCGGCGATCACCGGAATTGCAGCGCAGCGAAAATCGCTTGGCGATAACGCCGCCGAGATCAAAACGATTATCTCCTGTGCCGGCATTGTATCATGGCGCGCCGGGACGATCCGTGAGGAAACCGACGATGATGATCCCGCGACCAGCTTGGAACACTGCCAGCAGTCGGGCAATGTGTTGTGAGCGCCGCGCCTTAGCAAATCTCCTCGTCCGATCGCGCGAGCCTACCCGCGCGAACTGGGCGATTTCGACATTGCTGCCTATTAGCCGGTCAACCTCATGCCCGCGTCGAACAGTGCCATCTTTATCACCAGACGGAGGCCTGGAACGACATCCAGGGTGTCGGATGGTATAAGCGCCATTAGCACATGAGCGCCGCTACACGGATTTGACCGCGAAGGATCCGTGTGATCCAGGCCGGCCAGAAGCCCGCTGGATAACGAAGGAGGACCGTCAATGCTGACGCTCCTTGCGTTGGCGCCTGTGCCGGGGACAGCAATGCCGCTTGAGCAATCAGGTCTTGCTGGCAGGTGGATGCATGTCGCCGTGCGGCCCGATCGTGCACTTGGAACCGGTCGCGGTAGCATCATCGATGATGCCGTTGGCATCGACGGTGAAGTTGATCATGCAGCGTTGTGCTCGAAAAATGACCTGCGACTTCGGCCCCGTCACCGCCTGATTCGTAATCAGATACCCGATGGCGCGACCGCCGTCAGAGGTCGGATCATCGTGATGCGGCTTGCCCCATGACTGGATGAGATGAGCCGAGCTATGGCCAACCCAGTCCTTCACGTTGAGGTCCTTGACCTGCCCAGTGGACATAGGACCGCATGCAGCGGTGACCATCGCAAGACCCAACGAGAAAATTCCTCCGAGCTTCATGTCCCTTATCTCCTTCACGAGTTCGCCACTCACTTCAATGCCTCCTTCATATTTCAGGAGATGGCCCTGGCGTTTGAGCCACATCAATCTCCACGCGTGAATAGAGAGAAGGCAAGTACGATTGTGGCAGCACGATTTATGCCAAGGGTGTCACCGGAGGTGTGTTGCGATTGCATCGGCAACCACCACGAATATGACCCGTTGGTGTCCAATATTGGACTCGTCCTCTACCAGAGGATGGGTCAGCATTGTTGGACTTATGTCTGCGGATATGACGTCGTCGCATGTTGACGCTTGTCGCAACGACGTTCGGCTTCAGACATCATGAGAAGCTCTTGCGGTCCTCAATTTGGCGCAGCGAGAAATCATTGTAGTCGTCGTCGGTTTGAGGCGAGTGGCGACGTTGGCCTTACCTGTTGATCGCTCAGTAGCGTGCGGATGCGCTCTGCGGCGTTGGGGCGTGATCATCGTGGCCATAGCAAGCGTGCGCCTGTTTCAAGGCGTAGCGCTGGCCCATACATCTAGTCACCACGGCCGGGGCATACGGCCACTCTGGGATGAGCAAACCGCTAAGGGCTGAAGCAGCATCCTCAGCCTATGCTTAGGCCTGTGAATGGCCGCAGGTTGGCGGTCACCACGTCGTCGGAAATCTCTTTGACGCAGCGTCCCAGATGGACAGGCGCGTCGCTGCCAGCAAATGGAATGCGCGCGACGATTGGGATCCGAGTGACGATTGTCGCGGCATCGCGTGTCATGCAAACGGTTGAGCGCAGGGGTGCGACGACAGGCTTATGTCGTATGTACATTCAAACTCTGTCGCCCAGCCGTCACATCGGAACTGCTCGGCACCACATAGGGCCGACGGGAGCCATCGGCACCCTTAGCCGTATCGTCCTGCGCAACGCCGTTAGTTCGATCGCTGCGTAATGGCGCAGCATCTGCGCGTTGCGTAGGACGGTGGTCGTCATGGCTTTATCGCATCGGAGTTGATGCTGCTGGCTCGCTTCCCGCCGAACCGCCGCCGCCAATGGACAGAGCGGCCTGCAGGTCGGCAGCGGCGAGATAGTAGTCACGTCTGGCGTCCAGTGCGGAGGCGGTGGCGCCAATGCGCACGCGAGCGTCGACGAAGAACCGGAACAGATCGACGCGTAGCCCCTCACTGGCCAGTACGCCATTGGTGTACCGGAGTGACACCTCACGGGAGACCGTCTGGCGTAGCGGCAAGACTTGGTCACGCCAGAAGCGGGCGATGTCGTAGGTGCCGCGATAGGTCTCGTAGGCGATGCGCGCCTCGGACCGTGCATTGACAGCTTTCGCAGCCAGCCGGTTCAGCGCCCGCATGTAGGTCTCCCGCGCTGTCCGCGTGCGGGCTTCGCCGGTATCGAAGATCGGTATCTGGAAGTCGAGCTGGGCGCCGCCGCGGTTGATTGCGGTATTGCTGTTGGTCAGCATGTTGGGCGATTCGTTGTTATAGATACCGGCCAGTTGCAGCATCGAGACGTACTGGGTCGCTTCCGTGAGTGACAGGGATTTAGCCAGCGCGGCGACATCGTAGCGCGCCATGGTCAGGTCGACTCTGCGGTTGATGGCTTCGACCTCCACCGCAGCCATTGATTCGGGTTCGCCAGGAAGGGGCGGCAGCTCGGCGGGGAGGTTGAAGGAAGTGTCGCCTCCCCACAGCCCCATGAAGCGGATCAGCGTCTCACGCTCGCGGCGCGCCGTGAGCCGGGCCTGGGCCATGCGCGCGCTCAATTCGGCATAGAAGGCGGCCAGCTCGGCCAGATCGAGCTGGTCGCCGCCGCCGGCTTGACCTAGCTGCATATTCAGCCTCACCGCCGCATCGACCGTGCCGCGCGCCTGGTCCAGGAAGCCGACCTGCTGTTGGGCGGCAACCGCCCGGATATAGGCCCGGCGCGTCTCCGTCGCGAAGGTCAATGTGGTTGCGACAGCCTGCTGCCGAGCACGGGCAAACTGATCAGCGGCTATCGCTGTACGACGGGGCAGGGTGATCAGGCTGAGGATGTCTCCAATCATCCTGAGCTCGAAGTTTGCCACCCCCGTGCCTCCAATATTCATCAGCGAGATCCCTGGGTTGGGCGGCAGGCTGGCCTGGACATAGGCTGCCTCGGAGATTCCCAGGTCGTTGTAGGCGGCTTGCAGGTCGCGGTTGTTGAGCAACGCCACCTGCACCGCCGCATCGGCCGAGAGGGGTGAAGCCAGCAGGGCCGCGACTTGTTCCTTCGCCTGTTGCGCCTGCTCGACACTGGTGATCTTGACGACATTCTTGCCGATGCCGGGACCGGTCTCCCGGCCGACGCCCCGCGCCACCTCGCTCATGCCGCCGTCGGGCGAGAACGAGGCGCAGCCGGCGAGCAGGCCGGCAAGCGAGAGTACTATGACGACAGGCCAGGTCATGGCGTCCTCCCCAGCCCGTAATAGACGGTGCCCGCCATGACCGGGCGATAGGGTGCGTCGGAGGATGGCGCGGTCGAATCGTCGGGGCCAGGCGATGGCGCCAGTCTCGGCGGTGTCGACTCCGAGCAGGCCTGAAGCAGCGCAAGTAGTGCTGAGAGCATGATGTATCTCATGTGCGGGCCTCTGTTAGGCGAATCGATGCCGGTTGCAGCCGCCAGCCTTTCACCAGGGCATAGATCGCCGGGATGACCAGCAAGGTGAGCAGGGTTGAGCTCACCATGCCGCCGATCATCGGCACGGCGATGCGCTGCATCACTTCCGAGCCCGTACCTGTGCTCCACAGGATCGGCAGCAGGCCCGCCATGATGGCCGTCACGGTCATCATCTTGGGCCGCACGCGCTCCACGGCGCCTTCGACGATCGCCGCCGTGAGGTCGGAACGGTCGAGTGGCCGGCCCTCGGCTTCCGCTCGTCGCCGGCGCTCGGCCAAGGCGTGGTCTAGGTAGATCAGCATCACGACGCCGGTCTCGGCGGCGACGCCAGCAAGGGCGATGAAGCCCACAGCGACGGCGACACTCATGTTGAAGCCCATCCACCACACGAACCAGAAGCCGCCGACCAGCGAGAAGGGCAGCGACAGCATCACGATCAGAGTTTCGGTCATGCGCTGGAAGTTGAGGTAGAGCAGCAGGAAGATCAGCAGCAGAGTCACCGGCACCACGATCTGCAGCCGCGCCTCTGCTCGCTGCAAGAACTCGAACTGCCCACTCCACACGGCGTAGAACCCCGGCGGAAACTTCACCTTTTCCTGTACGGCGCGCTGGGCGTCGGCGACGTAGCCGCCCAGGTCGCGGTCGCGGTAATCGATGA
>VFQN01002310.1_pt1 | contig 29882 bp, 34 predicted proteins | sample 3512371 | NCBI WGS metagenome assembly VFQN01 (sample SAMN10412370, study PRJNA504923) | tailings metagenome | isolation source: Replicate 2 from Balatoc abandoned mine | place: Philippines: Itogon, Benguet | collected 2017-08-28 | reverse complement strand
TGACGGGCTTGGCGCCGTTGCGCTTGCTCATCTTCTCGCCCTGCTCGTTGAGCACCGTGGGCAAGTGCGCATACACCGGCGGCTCCTGACCGAGCGCGCGGAAGATGTTGATCTGGCGCGGTGTGTTGTTGACGTGGTCGTCGCCGCGGATCACGTGGGTGATGGCCATATCGATGTCATCCACCACCACGCAGAAGTTGTACGTGGGCGTGCCATCGGGCCGTGCGATCACCAGGTCGTCCAGTTCGTCGTTGCTGATTTCGATGCGGCCCTTGACCTTGTCGTCCCACGCAACGACGCCGCCGATCGGGTTGCGGAAACGCAGCACAGGCTGCACGCCTTCGGGCACGGGCGGCAGGGTATTGCCGGGCTCCGGGCGCCAGGTGCCGTCGTAGCGCGGCTTCTCCTTGGCGGCCATCTGGCGCTCGCGCAACGCGTCGAGTTCAGCCACGCTCATGTAGCACGGGTAGACGTGGCCTGCGGCCTGCAATTCGGCCAGGACCGCCTTGTAGCGGTCCATGCGCTGCATCTGATAGAACGGGCCCTCGTCGTGATCGAGGCCCAGCCAGGCCATGCCTTCGATGATCACGTCGACCGCGGCCTGGGTGGAACGCTCGAGGTCGGTGTCTTCGATGCGCAGGATGAAGTCACCCTGCGTGGCGCGTGCGAATGCCCACGGATAGAGCGCCGAGCGGATATTGCCCAGGTGGATGAAGCCCGTCGGAGACGGTGCGAAACGGGTGCGGACTTTCGTCATTTACAGGGTATCCAGGCCGCGCAGCAGGTCGGCCTTCATGTCGTCGAGATGTTCCAGGCCCACGGCCACGCGGATCAGGCCCTGCCCGATACCGGCGGCCTGGCGTTGGGCTTCGGAGAGCTTGCCGTGCGAAGTGCTGGCCGGATGGGCAAGCAATGTCTTGGTATCGCCGAGGTTGGTGCACAGCGAGAGTACGCGTAGTGAGTCGAGCACGTGGAAGGCTCGTGCGCGCGCCTGTTCGGGGCTGTCGGCCTTCACGTCGAACGACAGCACGGCGCCGCCCACGCCCGACATCTGGCGCATGGCCAGTGCGTGCTGCGGATGGCTGGGCAGGCCCGGATAGTGCACACGCGCAACCGCCGGGTGCGCTTCGAGCCATTGCGCGAAGGTGTGGGCCGCCTCGCTCTGCGCCTTCAGGCGGATGCCCAGCGTCTCCAGACCCTTGAGGACGACCCAGGCGTTGAAAGGCGACAGCACCATGCCCGAGTTCTTCTGCACGGGCAGAAACTTGTCGCGCACCATGGCTTCCGGCGCGCACAGCGCCCCGGCCATCACGCGGCCCTGACCATCGAGAAACTTGGTGCCGGAATGCATGACGATGTCCGCACCCAGCGTGACCGGGCGCTGCAGCGCCGGCGTGGCAAAGCAGTTGTCTACGCACAGCAGCGCGCCTGCGTCGTGCGCCATGTCGGCCAGCGCGGCGATGTCGCACACCTCGGTGAGCGGGTTGGTCGGCGTCTCGGCGAACAGCAGCCGCGTGTTGGGCCGGATGGCGGCACGCCAGGCCGCGACGTCGGTCTGCGGCACGCTGGTGGAGTCGACGCCGAAGCGCGCGAACTCCGAGCCGATCAGCTTCATGGTCGAGCCGAACATCGATTGCGAATAGATCACGTGATCACCCGCGCGCAGCAGGCTGAAGCACATGAGCATGACCGCAGCCATGCCCGAGGCCGTGGCCATCGCGGCCTCGGTGCCTTCCATCGCGGCCAGGCGCTGCTCGAAACTCGTCACCGTGGGGTTGCCCGTGCGGCCGTAGGTGTAGCCGTCTTCCTCACCGCCGAAGCGGCGCGCCGAGAGTTCGGCATTCGGCTGCACAAAGCCGCTGGTGAGGTACAGCGCTTCGGAGTTTTCGCCGTACTGGCTGCGATCGGTCGCCGTGCGCACCGCCAGCGTGTCAGGGTGCAGGCCATCGGGCAAAGGATGCTGTGCCATCACGCCTCCTCCGCGTTGGGCAATGCCAGACGCGAGGCGTCCTGTTCGGTTTCCTCGATGCGCGGACGGTTGCCATTCATGCGCAGGATGGCCTCGGTATCGATGTCGCCGGTCACGTAGACGCCGTCGAAGCACGAGGCGTCGAAGCCATCGAGCTTCTTGTTGAGCGAGCCGATGGCCTTCTTCATCGCATCCACGTCCTGGTAGATGAGCGCGTCGCAGCCGATGATCTGGCGAACCTCCTCCACCGTGCGGCCATGGGCCACGAGTTCGTCCTTGGTCGGCATGTCGATGCCGTAGACATTGGGAAAGCGCACCGGCGGCGCGGCGCTGGCGAGATAGACCTTCTTCGCGCCCGCGTCGCGCGCCATCTGCACGATCTCGCGGCTGGTGGTTCCACGCACGATGGAGTCGTCCACCAGCAGCACGTTGCGGCCCTTGAACTCACTGCCGATCACGTTGAGCTTCTGGCGCACCGACTTCTTGCGCACGCCCTGCCCCGGCATGATGAAGGTGCGGCCCACGTAGCGGTTCTTCACGAAACCTTCGCGGTAGGGCACGCCCAGAAGATGCGCCACCTGCGTCGCGCTGGGACGGCTCGATTCGGGAATGGGGATCACCACGTCGATCTCGCTGGGCGGCACCGTCGAGACCACGCGCTTGGCCAGCGTCTCGCCCATGTTGAGGCGCGCCTGGTAGACCGAGATGCCGTCGAGTTGCGAATCCGGCCGGGCCAGATAGACGAATTCGAAGATGCAGGGGTTGAGGCTGGCCGCCGGTGCGCACTGGCGGGCATGCACGGTGCCATCGTGCGCGACGAACACGGCCTCGCCCGGGGCAATGTCGCGTTCGAACACATGGCCCGAACCTTCGAGCGCCACCGATTCGCTGCCCACGATCACCGAGCCGTCCTGGCCGCGGCCGATGCACAGCGGACGGATGCCGTAAGGGTCGCGAAAAGCCAGCAGCCCATGGCCGGCGATCAGCGCGATCACGGCATAAGAGCCGCGCACGCGCTGGTGCACTGCCTCGACCGCGCGGAACACGTCGTCGGGCGCCAGCGCCACGCCGCGCGTGACCTTGTCGAGCTCGTGCGCCAGCACGTTGAGCAGCACTTCGGAATCGCTCTCGGTGTTGGTGTGCCGATGGTCGGTCGAGAACAGCTCTGCCCGCAGCGCGTGTGCATTGGTGAGGTTGCCGTTGTGCACCAGCACGAGGCCGAACGGCGCGTTCACGTAGAAGGGCTGGGCCTCTTCCTCGCTGTATGCGTTGCCTGCCGTGGGATAACGCACCTGGCCCAGGCCGACATTGCCCGGCAGCGCGCGCATGTTGCGCGTGCGGAAGACGTCGCGCACCATGCCCTTGGCCTTGTGCATGAAGAACTTGCGCTCCTGCTGCGTCACGATGCCCGCGGCGTCCTGGCCACGGTGCTGCAGCAGCAGCAGCGCGTCATAGATCAGTTGATTGACAGGGGCGTTGCTGACAACGCCAACGATTCCACACATCGGGGTTCACCTTACGGAAGAAAGCTTCCAAATTCCTGCGGCATGGCCGGCTTCATACCTTGCAGCGAGGCCGTCAGCACGGTGGCACCCGTAGAGGCCTGCCACCACTGCGCCTCCCGCGCCGGCGTGAGGTTGACGACCACCGCGAACGCCAGCAGCAGCACGACGGCCCGTGCCACGCCGAACGCAGCACCCAGCGCGCGGTCCATCGGACTCAGACCCATGGCCTGCATCAGCTTGCGCGCCAGCACCGCCAGCAGCCCGCCCGCGAACAGCGCCGCGATGAACACCACCGCGAAGCCTGCCGCGTGGCGCACGCCGTCCGACATCTCGCCCAGCGGCAGCACGCTGCCCATCCAGGGCGCGAACCACTGGGCCGCGAAGAACGCGGCGGCCCAGGCCGCCAGCGAGATCACTTCGTAGGTGAGCCCGCGCCAGAGTCCGAGCAGCAGCGACACGGCCAGCACCGACAGCAGCACGATGTCGAGGACGGTCACGCCCGCACTCACAAGGTGAGGATCGCCGCAGGAAGATCCAGACCCTTGATCCGGCTGGCCGCCTTGTCGGCATCGGCCCGGCTGGCAAACGGTCCGACCCGCACGCGCGTGCGCTTGCCGTCCTTCGTATCCACCACCTGCGTGTACGTCTTGAGGCCAGCGCGCTCGACCTTCTGGCGCGCCTCGCGCGCCTTGGCGTCGTCGGAGAACGCCCCCACCTGAACCACGAAACGGCCGCTGTCTGCTGCGGCGGGCGTGGCGTGGGGCGGCGTCTGCTTTCCTTCAAGCAAGGCACGGGCGCGGGCGCTGTCGTCGGCCCGGGGCGCCGCAGCAGGAGCAGCCGCCACGGGGGCTGGCGACGGCGCTGGCGCGGCCGCAGGCGCCGTAGCGGGCGCTTCGGCCACGGGGGCCGGCGAGGGAGCGGGCGTTGGCTCGGGTGCTGGCGCTTCGGCCACGGGGGCAGGCGCTGCGGCTGGAATGGACGCTGCGGCGGCCGGTGCGGGCTGGGCCAGCGGCGCGGCCTGCGTGCGGTCGGGAATCTCGATCGGAATGTCCACCGCGACCGGGCGCGGCTGGGTGTCGAACAGCAGCGGGAAGCCCACCACGCCGATCAACACCAGCACGGCGGCGCCGATCAGGCGGTGGCGTGCGCGACGCCGCAGGCCTTCCACGCTCTCGGCCGGGGCCTGCGCCGCGGGCGCCGCCGGGGCCCGGTCACGGCCGGGAAAGCGGAATTTGAAGAACGCCATGGAGTCGGGTGTGCAGTGACGGACCGGGAATCATCAGGCGCCGGACGCGAGATGACGCGCATTCAGCCGGGGCGTACCGTTCTCGAGCACGCCGCCGACGGTGAAGAACGATCCGAAGACGAGAATTCTATCAGTGGGGGTGGCCGCGGACACCGCTGCGTCGAGAGCCTCGCGTGGACTGGCGAACCGGGCTGCGGGGATCTCGCGCGCTCCAGCCGGACGATGACGCGACGACCAGGCGGCGGCCAGTGCGTCAGCAGTCGCGGCGCGCGGTGTGGGCAAATCGGTGAAGTACCAACGATCAACCAACGGGCCGATGCGGGCGAACATGAGTTCCAGGTCTTTGTCCGCCATGGCACCGAAGACGGCATGCGTGACCGGATAGAAGCCCATCGCGTCGAGGTTTTCGGCCAGCGCCGCGACCGAATGCGGGTTGTGTGCCACGTCGAGCACCAGCACCGGCTCCCCCGGCACGATCTGGAACCGGCCTGGCAATTCGACCATCGCCAGGCCGTTGCGCACGGCCTGGGCGTTCACGGGCAGCAGCGGCCGCACGGCCTCCAGCGCCGCGAGGACGCCCGCCGCATTGACCAGCTGGTTGGCGCCGCGCAATGCCGGATAAGCCATGCCGGCGTAGCGGCGTCCGCGGCCGGCCCAGCCCCACTGCTGCTTGTCGCCTGAGAAATTGAAGTCGCGGCCATGAAGCCACAGGTCGGCGCCAAGGGCTTCGGCGTGATCGATGACGCTCTGCGGCGGCACCGGGTCGCTCACCACCGCCGGTTTGCCTGCGCGCAGGATGCCGGCTTTCTCGCGGCCGATGGCCTCGCGGTCGGTGCCCAGGAAGTCCTGATGGTCCAGGTCGATGCTGGTGATCACGGCGCAGTCGGCGTCGATGATGTTGACCGCATCCAGCCGGCCACCCAGCCCCACCTCGAGGATCGCGACGTCGGGCTTCGATGCGGCGATGAGGCTCAGGATGGCGAGGGTGGAAAATTCGAAGTAAGTCAGCGACACCGCATCGCCGCCGGCCTGGCGTGCCGCCTCGACATGCGCGAAGTGCGGCACCAGCGCATCGCCCTTCACGATGTCGCCGCCGATGCGACAACGCTCCTCGAAATGCACCAGGTGAGGCGAGGTGTAGACCGCCGTCCGGTAGCCAGCCTGCATCAGGACGGCTTCGAGCATGGCGCAGGTCGAGCCCTTGCCGTTGGTGCCGGCCACAGTGATCACCGGGCACGACAGCGCGAGCCCCATGCGGTCGGCCACGGCCTGCACACGCGCCAGGCCCATGTCGATGTTCTTGGAATGCAGGCGCTCGCAATGGGCGAGCCAGCCGGCCAGGGTGTCGAAGGCGACGGGAGAAGAAGCAGTCATACGGGAGGCCATGCGGGAGCCGGATTGTCGCGCACCCGCGGCATCGGGGATGATCGCGCGATGAGCAACCCCACTCCGACCCTCTACGGCATTCCCAACTGCGACACTGTCAAGCGCGCCCGCGCGTTCCTGGCCGAGCGCGGCACGGCCTACGCGTTCCATGATTTCAAGAAGCAGGGCGTGCCGGCCGAGCGGCTGGACGCCTGGATGGCCGCAGCCGGCTGGGAACGCGTGCTCAACCGCCAGGGCACGACCTGGCGCAAGCTCGATGGATCCACGCGCGCCGCTGTCCACGACGCGGCCACCGCGCGCGTTGTGATGCTGGACAACCCGAGTGTGATCAAGCGTCCGGTCGTCGACTGGGGCGGCTCGATCACGGTCGGGTTCGACGAAGCCGCGTGGACGGACCTCCTCTCCGCTCGCACTTGAAGCAACCGCTTACATCCTCTTTACCGGAGCCCGGATAGCCAAGGCACAGGCCGATTCCTAGAATTCCAGGTCGGCGACATCCGCCATCCCCAAGGGAACAACAGATCATGAAAACCGTTTTCATCGGACTTCCGCTCGCCCTTCTGGCCGCCACGCCTGCGCTGGCCCAGCAGGATATGGCGCGCGTCATCTCGACGGTGCCGGCCATCCAGCAAGTGGCCACGCCCCAGCAGTACTGCACGCAGCAGCCGGTGGTCACATCCACGCCCAAGTCGGGTGCGGGCGCCATCCTCGGTGCCATCGCCGGCGGCGCCATGGGCAATGCGATCGGCAATGGATCGGGCCGGGCCGCCGCCACCGCGCTGGGGGTGGTGGGTGGCGCGTTCTTCGGTGACCGCGTCGAAGGCACCGGCAGCCAGATCCAGAACGTTCAACAGTGCCAGACGCAGACGGTGTATGAGAACCGCACCGTGGGCTACGACGTGACCTACGAATACGCCGGCCGCCAGTACACGACACGCATGGCCAGCGACCCGGGCGCCTACATCAACGTGCAGGTGTCGCCCGTGGGCTCGATGCCCGCGCCGCCGCCTGTCACGTCGGCCCCGCCCGTCACCTACGTGCAGCCGCAGCCCGGCGTGGTGGTGGGCGCCGTGCCCGCTCCGGTGGTCGTCTACTCGCCGGCTTATGCGCCCGCCTATCCACCCGTGGGCGTGTCGCTCAACCTGGGCTATACGCACGGGCGTGGTGGCTGGGGATACGGTCCGCGCTGGTAAGAAGCGACCGATGGCCCCGGGGGCCATCTGGTACATTGCGCGGTTACCAACCGCAACCCAGCCTGGCGGCGCCCCTGCGGCGCCGCTTTTCATTTCCATGTCCAGCATCACCGAAACCATCCCCGGCGTGGCCGTGTCCACCAAAGCCAATGTGTACTTCGACGGCAAGTGCGTCTCGCACGGCATCACGCTGGCGGATGGCACGAAGAAGTCGGTCGGCGTCATCCTGCCCGCCACGCTGACGTTCAGCACCGGCGCGCCGGAGATCATGGAAGGCGTGAGCGGCGCCTGTGAATGGCGCCTGGCGGGCACCGATGCCTGGAACAAGAGCGGCGCAGGCGAGAAGTTCAGCGTGCCGGGCAACGCCAGATTCGACATCCGTGTCGAAGGCGAACCCTACAGCTACATCTGCCACTTCGGTTGAACACGGGAGCGAACGCCATGGCAACGATCCTGCAAAGCCTGCCGATCGGCCAGAAGGTCGGCATCGCCTTCTCCGGCGGCCTCGACACCAGCGCCGCGCTGCACTGGATGAAGCTCAAGGGCGCCACGCCCTACGCCTACACCGCCAACCTCGGCCAGCCCGACGAGCCCGACTACGACGAGATCCCGCGCAAGGCCATGCAGTACGGCGCCGAACTCGCACGCCTGATCGACTGTCGCCAGCAACTGGCCGCCGAAGGCATTGCCGCCCTGCAGGCCGGCGCCTTCCACATCAGCACCGCCGGCGTCACCTACTTCAACACCACCCCACTGGGCCGCGCTGTCACCGGCACCATGCTGGTGGCCGCGATGAAGGAAGACGACGTCAACATCTGGGGTGACGGCAGCACCTTCAAGGGCAACGACATCGAGCGCTTCTACCGCTACGGCCTGCTCGCCAACCCGTCGCTGAAGATCTACAAGCCCTGGCTGGACCAGGCCTTCATCGACGAGCTCGGCGGCCGCGCCGAGATGTCGGCCTTCATGACCAAGGCGGGCTTCGGCTACAAGATGTCGGCCGAGAAGGCCTACTCGACCGACTCGAACATGCTCGGCGCCACGCACGAGGCGAAGGACCTGGAGCACCTCTCCAGCGGCATCCGCATCGTCAACCCGATCATGGGCGTGGCCTTCTGGCGCGACGACGTCGAGGTCAGGCGCGAGGAGGTGACCGTGCGCTTCGAGGAAGGCGTGCCGGTGGCGCTGAACGGCCAGAGCTTCGCCAGCGCCGTCGAGCTGATCCTCCAGGCCAACCGCATCGGCGGCCGCCACGGCCTGGGCATGAGCGACCAGATCGAGAACCGCATCATCGAGGCCAAGAGCCGCGGCATCTACGAGGCCCCCGGCCTGGCGCTGCTGTTCATCGCCTACGAGCGCCTGGTCACCGGCATCCACAACGAAGACACCATCGAGCAGTACCGCATCAACGGCCTCAAGCTGGGCCGCCTGCTCTACCAGGGCCGCTGGTTCGACCCGCAGGCCATCATGCTGCGCGAATCGGCCCAGCGCTGGGTGGCGCGCGCGGTCACGGGCGAGGTGACGGTCGAGCTGCGCCGCGGCAACGACTACTCCATCCTCAACACCGAGAGCCCCAACCTCACCTACGCGCCCGAGCGGCTGTCGATGGAGAAGGTGGAAGACGCGCCATTCAGCCCGGCCGACCGCATCGGCCAGCTGACCATGCGCAACCTCGACATCGTCGACACGCGCGACAAGCTGGGCATCTACACACGCACCGGCCTGCTGTCGCTGGGCGAGGGCGCGGCCCTGCCGCAACTGGGCTCCGACAAGAGCTAATTGATCCCGGCCACCGCGGCCTGATTCACGGCCGCCATGCCCTGCAGGGCATGGCGCGCCAGCGCTGCGTTGTCAACGTCTAGCGCCATGTCCACGCGCCGGGTGGAGTTGCCCGCAACACCCATCGTCAGCGCGCCGAAGAGCTGCAGCGCCTTCACGCCCGCATCCTTCTGCGTGTCGTAGCCGCCCACCTCGCGCAGGCTGGCGAACTGACCCGGCACGGCCAGCGGGCCACCCAGATTGACGAATTGCGCATTCGCATGCGTCTGCAGCACGCCCAGGTGCTTCGGCGCTGCGGTGATCTCCATCGCGGCCGAAGCGTTGGCGCTGGACCCGCGCTTGAACAGGGCCGAGCTGCTGCCCGACGACTCCTGCGCCGCCAGGTTGACCACCATCCCCACCGACACACCTTCGAGATTGGCGCGGCTGTAGTCGATGCGCTTGCCGATGTTGCCCGCGCCGATACCGGCAAAGCCACGCGGCACCATCTTCGTGCCGGTGGGCACGAACACCATGTACTTGCGCTTGCCGTAGCCCAGTTCGGCATCCTCGTAGACCTCGCTGCCGGGGCGCGTCGCCTCCTGCGTGGCCTCGTAGACCGCCCCGTTCTCGCGCACGAAGGCGTCGGCCGGCTCGGGCGACAGGCCCGCAGCCTGAAGGCGCGCGACGAAGTCGGCATAGGCCCGATCGGTGATGGCCTGCAGCAGCGCAACATCGGGGGCAGGCACCAGATAGTTGATGCGCACATTGGTGCCGCCGTAGTCGGTGCCGCCCAGATACGCCGCGCGCGTGTTGGCCGACACGCTGCCGCCCACTTCGAACAGCACCCGGTACTCGGCCACGTAGAAGCGCTTGCCCTTGAGCGCGGCGTTGCCTTTGGCCAGCGCGCCTGCATCCAGTGGCACCACCGGTTCGGCCAGCGCCGCCTGCACCTGCTCCGGCGTGGCCTGCGCGATCGAAGGCGTGCCCTGCGCCGCGGCCGCCGCCTGCTCGGGCTTGGGCGCGCCGCCACCGGCCCCCAGGATATTCATGAGGTTGCCGAACTGGGCGTGCGCCGGAAGGGCCAGGCCGGCGCAGAGGGCGAGTGCGAAGGCGGGTTGGTGCAGGTGCGGCATGGCGGGCTTGCGGGAGGCCGACGAAGGCGGTCGCCCGGATACCGCACAACCCCGCGATCGGGGGGGCCGCCGCCTCGCCTCGCCTCGCCTCGCCTCGCCTCGCCTCGCCTCGCCTCGCCTCGCCTGCCGGCCAGCCGTGCCGTGCCGTGCCGTGCCGTGCCGTGCCGTGCCGTGCCGTGCCGTGCCGTGCAGGTATCAGACCACCACGGGCTCGGGCTCCAGCCGGATGCCGAAGCGCTCGTACACGCTGGTCTGGATCGCGCGGGCCAGAGTGACGACTTCGCCACCCGTGGCTCCGCCGCGGTTCACCAGCACCAGCGCCTGCTTCTCGTACACGCCGGCATTGCCCACCGACTTGCCCTTCCAGCCGCAGGCGTCGATGAGCCAGCCCGCAGCCAGCTTTACCGAGCCGTCCGGCATGGGGTAGTGAACGATGCCCGGCTCGCGCGCGATGATGTCCGCGCACTGCTCGGGCGTGACCGTGGGGTTCTTGAAGAAGCTGCCCGCGTTGCCGATTCGGCGCGGATCGGGCAGCTTGGCGCTGCGGATCTCGCAGATCCAGTCGAAGATCTGCTGCGCCGTGGGGTGAGCCACGCCGCTCTCGGCCATCCGGCGCTCCAGGTCCAGGTAGCCCAGCACCGGACGCCAGGGCTTGGGCAGCCGCAGCCGCACACGCGTGATCACGGCCCGACCCGCCAGGCCCATGCCGCGCGGCAGCGCGCCCTCGCCTTCGGTCTGCGGCGCCACGTGCTTGAACACCGAATCTCGGTAGCCGAACGCGCATTGCGCGGCATCGAGCGTGAAGGTCTGGCCGGTCGTGAGATCCATGGCGTCGAGCGACTCGAAGCGGTCTTGCAGTTCGACGCCATAGGCACCGATGTTCTGCACCGGCGCCGCGCCCACGGTGCCGGGGATCAGGGCCAGGTTTTCCAGGCCGGGCCAGCCTTGCGCCAGGCTCCAGGCCACGGCGTCGTGCCAGCGCTCGCCCGCGCCGAACTCGACCAAGACGGCGCGCCCGTCTTCCGACACCTTGCGGCGCCCCTCGATCTCGACCTTGAGCACCAGCGGCTTGACGTCGCCCGTCAGCACGATGTTGCTGCCGCCCCCCAGCACGAACTTGGGCGCGGCAGCCAGCCCCGGCTCGGCCAGCAACGCCGCCACGTCGGCTTCGGCACGCAGGCGCACCAGACGGTGCGCCTTGGCGACGATGCCGAAGGCGTTGCTGTCCTGCAGGGGTACGTTTTGCTCCACGAACATGGGAGAATTGTCGCATTCAACATTGCTGCAACTGCCTCGCCATGCCTTCTTTCGACACTGTCTGCGAACCCAACCTCGTCGAGGTGAAGAACGCGGTGGAGAACTCCTCCAAGGAAATCGGCACCCGCTTCGATTTCAAGGGTACGTCGGCCGCCATCGAGCTCAAGGACAAGGAAATCACGATGTTCGGCGACGCCGACTTCCAGCTGGTCCAGGTCGAGGACATCCTGCGCAACAAGCTCACCAAGCGCAACGTCGACGTGCGCTTCCTCGACAAAGGTGACGTGCAGAAGATCGGCGGCGACAAGGTCAAGCAGGTCATCAAGGTGCGCAACGGCATCGAGGCCGAACAGGCCAAGAAGATCCAGAAGATCATCAAGGACAGCAAGCTCAAGGTGCAGGCCGCCATCCAGGGCGACGCGGTCCGCGTCACGGGTGCCAAGCGCGACGACCTGCAGGCTGCCATGGCCCTGATCCGCAAGGAGGTGGCCGACGTGCCCCTGTCGTTCAACAATTTCCGCGACTGACGGAACCTCACGCCCCATGACGCCCGCAGCGCGCCGCCGGTTCCTCGCACGGATGGCGGCCGCGCTGGCGTTGCCGGTGGCCACAGGCATGGCGCGCGCCCAGTCGGTGGCGCTGGCGGGCGTGGTGGGCAACCGGGCGCTGCTCGTCGTCGACGGCAGCGCGCCGCGCATGGTGGCGGCCGGCGAGACGTGGCAGGGCGTGCGCGTGATCTCGGCGCAGAGCGACCAGGCCCAGGTCGAGATCGGCGGCAGGCGTCACACCTTGCGCATGGGCGACGGCGCCGTCACGGTGGGCGGCACACCAGCCGGTGGCAGCGGCTCGCGCATCGCGTTGCAGGCCGATTCGAGCGGCCACTTCAATACGCCGGGCTTCATCAACGGCAGGCCCGTGCAGTTCGTGGTGGACACCGGCGCCACCGTGGTGTCCATCGGCATCGGCGATGCACAGCGCATCGGCATCAATTACGCCGCCGGCCGCGCGGTACCGATGATGACGGCCAACGGTCCTTCCACCGGCCAGCTGGTCACGCTCGACTCGGTGCGCATCAACGACGTGCAGGTGTTCGGCGTGCAGGCGGTGGTCACATCGCAGCCCATGCCCGTCGTGCTGCTGGGGAACTCGTTCCTGTCGCGCTTCTCGATGCGGCGCGACAGCGATCAGATGGTGCTCGAGAAGCGCTACTGAAAGCGCTGCTCTTCAACAGCCCGTGGCAGCGGTGACCACGACCTCGATGCGGTAGCCGGGGTTGGCCAGCAATGCCTGCACCGTGGCGCGCGGCGGTGTGTGGCCGGCGGGCACCCAGGCGTCCCACACCGCGTTCATGCCCTCGAAATCGGCCAGGTCGGCCAGGAAGATCTGGGCCATCAGGATGCGTGTCTTGTCGCTGCCGGCCTCGGCCAGCAGGCGATCGATCATGGCCAGCACCTCGGCCGTCTGGCCGCGGATGTCCTTGTCGAGGCTGTCGGGCACCTGGCCGGCCAGGTAGGCCACCCCGTTATGGACCGCCATCTCGGACAGGCGGGGGCCGACGTGGAACCGTTGCAGTGAAGTCGAAGCGCTCATGGTGTGCGGATGCCGGAAACAGGAAGATGAAGGAACAGGCGCTCAGCCCTTGCGTGCGCCCAGCTTGGACTCCTTGCCCTGCAGCAGCCGCGCCATGTTCTCGCGGTGCCGGTAGAGCAGCAGGGCCGACATCGCGACGATGCAGGCGGCCACGCGCGGGTCGGCATACCAGACCGCGCCGTCACCCAACAGGAAGAAGAACGGCGCGAACACGGCCGCGACGATGGACGCCAGCGACGAGTAGCGAAAGAACACGGCGATGATGACCCACGTGGCCAGCGTCGCCAGGCCCAGCCAGGGCGAGATGCCCAGCAGCACGCCGGCCGCCGTGGCCACGCCCTTGCCGCCCTGGAAGCGGAAGAACACGGGATACAGGTGACCGAGGAACGCGGCCAGTCCCACCAGGCCCACGGTGCCGTAGCCCAGGCCAAACTGGGGGCCGAACACCTCGGCCAGCACCACGGCTACCCAGCCCTTGGCGGCGTCGAGCAGCAGCGTGACCACCGCCGCCGCCTTGTTGCCCGAGCGCAGCACGTTGGTGGCGCCCGGGTTCTTGCTGCCATAGGTGCGCGGGTCCTTCAGGCCCATGAGGCGGGTGACGATCACGGCGAACGACAGCGAGCCCAGCAGGTAGGCCAGCAGCGCGGCGACGAGGGAATAGACGATATCCAAGACGTGTCTCCGGCAGATGGAAGGGAATCAGCGGCGCGGCCGGGCCGCGCGGCGCATCATTCTGCCAGCGCGCATTGCACGGGCGTGGCACGCAGCAACCGCACGCACACCTGCGGATCGATGCCGACCAGGTAGCCCCGGCGGCCTCCGTTGATGAGGATGCGCGGCAGCTCGAGCACCGTGGATTCGACATACACCGGCATCTCGCGCCGCGTGCCGAAGGGCGAGGTGCCGCCGACCAGATAACCGCTGTGCCGGTTGGCGACCTCGGGCGCGCACGGCTCGACCGACTTGGCACCGATCTGCCGCGCCAGCGCCTTGGTCGAAACCTTGCGGTTGCCGTGCATGAGCACCAGCAGCGGGCGGGCGGCCTGGTCCTGCATCACCAGCGTCTTCACGACCGTGAACGGATCGAAGCCCAGCGCCTGCGCCGAGTGCTGGGCGCCGCCATGCTCGACGTACTCGTAGGGATGCTCGGTGAAAACCACGCCAGCGGCACGCAGCACCTGCGTGGCCGGGGTTTCGCTGACGTGGGCCTCCTTGCGCGCCATGCTCAGGCGGCGGGATCGCGCAGTTCCCAGCGGATCGCGTCGATCTTCTCGCGCAGCGCGGGCTCGAGCTTCGTGCCCCAGACGTCGAGGTTCTCGTCGAGCTGGGCCACCGAGGTCACGCCGATGATGGTGCTGGCCACGCGCCAGTTGTCGTAGCAGAACGCCAGTGCCATCTGCGTGGGCGTGAGGCCATGCTCGCGCGCCAGCGCGTTGTAGCGGCGCGCGGCGGTCAACGCGTCGGCGCGACCCCAGCGCTGCTTGCGCACCGATTCGTAGGTGGAGATGCGTGCGCCCTTGGGCGCGTCGGGGCCCTCGGTGCCCGAGGCGTCGTACTTGCCCGTCAGCAGCCCGAAGCCCAGCGGCGAGTAGGGGATGAGCGACACGCCCAGGCGGTGCATGCTCTCGTCGAGCCCGTTCTCCAGCGCGCGGCTGATCAGGCAATACACGTTCTGCACCGTCGCCACGCGCGGCAGGCCGTGCTGCTCGGCCAGCCGCACGAACTCGTGCACGCCATAGGGCGTCTCGTTGGACAGGCCGATGTGGCGGACCTTGCCGGCCTTGACCAGCGAGGCCAGCGCCTCGAGTTGCTGATGGATCGACGTGGTCGAGCGTTCCTTGGTCGGGTCGTAGTAGATGCCGCCGAAGGCCGGCACGTTGCGCTCCGGCCAGTGGATCTGGTAGAGATCGATGACGTCGGTCTTCAGGCGCTTGAGGCTGGCTTCACACGAGGCGACGATGTCCTGCGCCGTCATGCCGCCGCCCTCGCGCACCCAGGGCATGCCGCGCGAGGGGCCGGCCACCTTGGTGGCCAGCACCAGCTTCTGGCGCACGCCGGGGCGCTTGTCGAACCAGCGGCCGATGATGGACTCGGTGGCGCCATACGTCTCGCGGCGCGCCGGCACGGCGTACATCTCGGCGGTGTCGATGAAGTTCAGGCCCCGCTCGATCGCGCGGTCGAGCACGGCGTGGGCCGTGGCTTCGTCCACCTGCTCGCCGAAGGTCATCGTGCCCAGGCAGATGGGGGAAACGTCGAGGTCGCTCTGGCCGAGCCGGACTGTTTGCATGCGGAACTCCGTGACGGGGATGGAACCTTGCCGGGCCGATAGCGCGCAGCACCGGCGGCAGCGGGCGAGTGTACGGCGTCACCTGCGAGGCTGCAGGGCCTGCGGCGGCTGCCTATGATCACCGCCATGTATCAGCCCCGCATTCCCTCGCGCAGCGAACAGGTTCCCGTCCGCCATCAGAGCTATCACGTGCGCCTGTGGGGCCAGCCCTCGCCGGGCCAGCTGCCACTGATCATGGTGCACGGCTGGATGGACGTGGCGGCGTCCTGGCAGTTCGTGGTGGACGCGATGGCTGCGCAGCGCTGGGTGATCGCCCCCGACTGGCGCGGCTTCGGCCACACCACGGGCGCGCCGGTCGACAGCTACTGGTTCCCCGACTATCTGGCCGACCTCGACCTGCTCGTCGATCACTATGCGCCCGGCTCGCAAATCGATCTGGTGGGCCACAGCATGGGCGGCAACATCGCCATGTTCTATGCCGGCGTGCGCCCGCAACGCGTGCGACGGCTGGTCAATCTCGAAGGCTTCGGCATGCCCGCCACCCGGCCGGACGAGGCTCCCGCGCGCTACGCAAAATGGATCGACCAGGTACGGGCCCTGCACCAGGGCGGCATGGCCTTGAAGTCCTACGACACGCATGAAGGCGTGGAGCAGCGGCTGCTCAGGACCAATCCGCGCCTGTCGGCCGACAAGGCGCAATGGCTGGCGCGCCAGTGGTCGGCGCCCGACGCGCAGGGCCGGCTGCAGATCCTCGGCGATTGCGCGCACAAGGTCGTCAACGCCCAGCTGTTCCGCGTGGAAGAGGCGCTGGCCATCTACCGCGCCATCGCCGCGCCCACGCTGGCCGTGGATGCCGAGGACGACAGCATGGGGCAGTGGTGGGGCACGCGCTACACGCTGGCCGAATACCACGAACGCATCGCCCACGTGCGCGACCTGCGCCGCGCCAAGGTATCGGACGCCGGCCACATGCTGCACCACGACCAGCCCGAGGCGGTGGCACGGCTGATCGAAGCGTTCCTGTAAACCACGGGCGGCAGGATGTGACAGCAGGTATCGCCACTGGCCTGCCGCGGCGACGTTTGCCATAGTTGGCAGGGCATGATGATGTCCACACTCACGCCCCAACGCCCCAGCCCACGCGAATCGACGGCGGCCGCCCTCCTCCCGCTTGTGCTCTGGATGGCCTGCACCTCCAGCCCCGCCCTGGCGCAGCCGGCGCCCGAATCCGTCCCGGCCACGCACGCCTGGGAGCTGACGGCTTCACCCTATACGTTCCACTGGAGCAAAGACCCCGATCACCGTCGCGTGGGCCTGATCGGCCTGGAACGCCACGACCTCGCGCACGACTCGTTCTGGGGTCTTTCGCTGTTTTCCAATTCGTTCGGCCAGCCTTCGGCCTATGCCTACTACGGCCGCGAGTGGAACGGCCTGGCTGGCCACGAAGCGCTGTTCGCCAAGGTGTCGGCCGGCGTCCTGTACGGCTACACCGGCGAATACAAGGACAAGGTTCCTCTCAACTACAAGGGCTTCTCGCCCGCCCTCATCCCGGCCATCGGCTGGCGCTTTTCGCCACAGGATGCCGTGCAGGCGGCCGTGCTGGGCAACGCCGGTCTGATGTTCCTGTACAACCGCCGCTTCTGAAGTGCCCCTCGCGGGCCGCGGCCCGCGTGGACGTGAGAAAATCGCCGACTTCGCCCGGCCTGCCTGCACGGCAGTGGCCCGGCCGCCCCGCCGGACACCGCCCCGCGCAGCCTCGCCGGCGCACACGAACACAGCGAAAGACCCTCATGGACGCAGAACGCATCAACACCATCGGCAACAACCTCTCGGATCTGGCGGCGCGCACCGCGGATCTACGGAGGTATCTTTGACTACGATGCCAAAGCCGACCGCCTGAGGACCGTCAACGCCTCGCTCGAAGATCCCGCCGTCTGGAACGATCCCAAGAAAGCGCAGGAGCTGGGCAAGGAGAAGAAGTCGCTCGACGACGTGGTGGTCACGCTCGAGCGCCTGACCGCCGAGCTGGCCGACAACGCCGAGCTCTTCGAGATGAGCCGGGAAGAAGGCGACGAGGCCGGCCTGCTCACCATCGAAGCCGAAGCGGCAAAGCTCGCGGCCGACGTGGAGCGGCTTGAGTTCCGCCGCATGTTCGCCAACCCGGCCGACCCGCTCAACTGCTTCCTGGACATCCAGGCCGGCGCCGGCGGCACCGAGGCCTGCGACTGGGCCAGCATGCTGTTGCGCCAGTACCTCAAATACGCCGAGCGCAAGGGCTTCAAGGCCGAGGTCGAGGATGAAACCGCGGGCGACACCGCCGGCATCAAGGGCGCCACCATCCGCATCGAGGGCGAGTACGCCTTCGGCTTCCTGCGCACCGAGACCGGCGTGCACCGCCTGGTGCGCAAGAGCCCGTTCGACAGCTCGGGTGGCCGCCATACCAGCTTCGCCAGCGTGTTCGTCTACCCGGAAATCGACGACTCCATCGAGATCAACATCAACCCGGCCGACGTGCGCACCGACACCTTCCGCGCTTCCGGCGCGGGCGGCCAGCACATCAACAAGACCGACTCGGCCGTGCGCCTGACGCACATGCCCACGGGCATCGTGGTGCAGTGCCAGGACAGCCGCAGCCAGCACAGCAACCGCGACCTGGCCTGGCAGCGGCTGCGCTCGCGCCTGTACGACCACGAGATGCGCAAGCGCATGGAAGAGCAGCAGAAGCTGGAGGACACCAAGACCGACGTCGGCTGGGGCCACCAGATCCGCAGCTACGTGCTGGACAACAGCCGCATCAAGGACCTGCGCACCGGGGTGGAAATCTCGGCCACGCAGAAGGTGCTCGACGGCGACCTCGACGCCTTCATCGAAGCCTCGCTCAAGCAGGGCGTCTGAGCCCTCAACAACACGGAGAACGCCCCATGCTGCTCTCGCGCGACGGACAACAACCCGCGGTGATCCGCCGGGAAGACTACGCCCCGCCCGCCTACTGGATCGACACGGTCGAACTGACGTTCGACCTCGACCCGGCCAAGACCCGCGTTCTCAACCGCATGACGCTGCGTCGCAATGCGAATGCCGAGCCCGGTCCGTTGCGGCTGGATGGTGAGGAGCTCAACCTCGCGCGCGTGCTGGTCAACGGCCAGGGCACCTCGTTCCGCATGGATGGCGAGCAACTCGTGCTCGAGCAGTTGCCCACGGGTGACGAGCCGTTCCAGCTCGAGATCTTCACCACCTGCTGCCCGGCGAAGAACACCAAGCTGATGGGGCTGTACACCAGCAACGACTCGTTCTTCACCCAGTGCGAGGCCGAAGGCTTCCGCCGCATCACGTACTTCCTCGACCGGCCCGACGTGATGGCGATGTACACCGTCACCCTGCGCGCCGACAAGAAGGCCTACCCGGTGCTGCTGTCCAACGGCAACCTGGTCGAACAGGGCGATCTGGACGGCGGCCGGCACTTCGCGAAGTGGGTCGATCCGCACCGCAAGCCCTGCTACCTGTTCGCACTGGTGGCCGGCAAGCTGGTGGCGCGCGAGCAGCGCATCACGGCGCGCTCGGGCACCGACCACCTGCTGCAGGTGTTCGTTCGCCCGGGCGATCTCGACAAGACCGAACACGCGATGAACTCCCTCATGGCCAGCGTGGCCTGGGACGAGGCCCGCTTCGGCCTGCCGCTCGATCTGGAGCGCTTCATGATCGTCGCCACCAGCGACTTCAACATGGGCGCGATGGAGAACAAGGGCCTGAACATCTTCAACACGAAGTACGTCCTGGCCAACCAGGCCACGGCCACCGACACCGACTACGCCAACATCGAGAGCGTGGTGGGCCACGAGTACTTCCACAACTGGACGGGCAACCGCGTCACCTGCCGCGACTGGTTCCAGCTCTCGCTCAAGGAAGGCCTCACCGTCTTCCGCGACCAGGAGTTCAGCCAGGACCTGGCCGGCGAGGCTTCGGCCCGCGCCGTCAAGCGCATCGAAGACGTCCGTGTGCTGCGCACTGCCCAGTTCCCCGAGGACGCCGGCCCGATGGCGCATCCGGTGCGGCCCGACAGCTACATCGAGATCAACAACTTCTACACCGTCACGATCTACGAGAAGGGCTCCGAAGTCGTGCGCATGCAGCAGACGCTGGTGGGCCGCGAGGGTTTCGAGCGCGGCATGAAGCTCTACTTCGAGCGCCATGACGGCCACGCCGTGACCTGCGACGACTTCGCCCAGGCCATCGCCGATGCCAACCCCGACTCTGACCTCGCACGCCTGCTGCCGCAGTTCAAGCGCTGGTACAGCCAGGCCGGCACGCCGCGCGTGAAGGCCACGGGCCACCATGATGCCGCCGCGCGCACCTACACGCTCACGCTGGAGCAAAGCTGCGCGCCCACGCCGGGCCAGCCGACCAAGGAGCCGTTCGTGATCCCGGTCACGCTGGGCCTGCTGTCGGCCGACGGCGCAGCCCTGCCGCTGCGCCTGTCGCACTGGACGGCGCCCGAGGCCGGCTCGCGCACCTTCGTGCTCACGCAGCCCAGCGAGACCTTCGTCTTCGCCGACCTCGATGCCGAGCCCGTGCCCTCGTTGCTGCGCGGTTTCTCGGCACCGGTGCTGCTCGACGTGGACTACACCGACGCCCAGCTGCTCACGCTGCTGGCGCACGACACCGATCCGTTCAACCGCTGGGAAGCCGGGCAGCGTCTGGCACTGCGCCGCGCGCTGGCGGCCATCGGCGCGGGCGGTGCCGTGCCGGCCGAGCCGCTCGACGCCGCTTTCGTCGAGGCCATGCGCGACGTGCTGCGCGACGGTGGGCTCGATGCAGCGTTCAAGGAGCTGGCCCTCACGCTGCCCTCCGAGGGCTACATCGCCGAGCAGCTCGACGTCGTCGATCCGAAGCGCGTCCATGCCGTGCGCGAAGCCATGCGCACGCAGCTTGCCGTGGCCCTGCAGGCCGACTGGGCCCAGGCCTGGGAGGCGAACAAGGACACCGGCGCCTACCGGCCCGATCCCGTCTCCAGCGGCCGGCGTGCGCTCGCCGGCCTGGCCCTCACATTCCTTTGCATCGCGGCACGCGAATCGGGCGACACCGTCTGGCCCGGCCGCGCGCTGCAACGCTTCAAGGACGCGGGCAACATGACAGACCGCTTCAACGCGCTGTCGGCGCTGGTCTCCAGCGGCCAGCCGCTGGCGCAGCAGGCACTGGCCCGCTTTCACGCGCTGTTCAAGGACGAAGCGCTGGTACTCGACAAGTGGTTCGCGCTGCAGGCCGGCCGCCCCGATCGTGACGGCGACGTGCTCCCGGCCGTGAAGGCCCTGCTCAAGCACCCCGACTTCAGCATCAAGAACCCCAACCGCGCGCGCAGCGTGATCTTCAGCTACTGCAGCGCCAATCCGGGTGCATTCCATCGCCCCGACGCGGCGGGTTACGTGTTCTGGAGCGACCGCGTGATCGAGCTGGATGCCATCAACCCGCAGGTGGCCGCGCGCTTGGCCCGCGCCCTCGATCGCTGGAAGAAGCTGGCCGAGCCCTACCGCACCGCCGCGCGCGAAGCCATCGCCCGCGTGGCTGCCCGCCCCGACCTCTCCAACGACGTGCGCGAAGTCGTCACGCGCGCCCTGGCCGATTGAGAACATCCATGTCCCAGAAAATCTCCCTCACCCGCTACCTGGTCGAGCAGCAACGCATCGACGGTCACATCCCTTCCGAACTGCGATTGCTGCTCGAAGTGGTGGCCCGCGCCTGCAAGGGCATCAGCCAGGCCGTCAGCAAGGGTGCGCTCGGCGGCGTGCTCGGCACCGCCGAGAGCGAGAACGTGCAGGGCGAAGTTCAGAAGAAGCTCGACATCATCGCCAACGAAGTGCTGATCGAAGCCAACGAATGGGGCGGCCACCTGGCCGCCATGGCCAGCGAGGAGATGGACAGCATCTATCTCGTGCCCAACCGCTATCCGCAGGGCGAATACCTGCTGCTGTTCGATCCGCTCGACGGCTCCAGCAACATCGACGTGAACGTGAGCATCGGCACCATCTTCTCGGTGCTCAGAAAACCCGAGGGCCATCCCGGCGTGACGGAAGAAGACTTCCTGCAGGCCGGCAGCCGCCAGGTCGCGGCCGGCTACTGCATCTACGGCCCGCAGACCACGCTGGTGCTGACCGTGGGCGATGGCGTGGCGATGTTCACGCTGGATCGCGAGCAGGGCTCGTTCGTGCTGGTGCAGGAGCACGTCACCATTCCGCCCGACACGAAGGAATTCGCGATCAACATGAGCAACATGCGGCACTGGGATGCTCCGGTGCGCCGCTACATCGACGAATGCCTGCAGGGCAAGGAAGGCCCGCGCGGCAAGGACTTCAACATGCGCTGGATCGCGAGCATGGTGGCCGACGTGCACCGCATCCTCACGCGCGGTGGCGTGTTCCTGTATCCATGGGACAAGCGCGAGCCCGAGAAGGCCGGCAAGCTGCGCCTGATGTACGAGGCCAACCCGATGAGCTGGCTCGTCGAGCAGGCCGGTGGCGCCGCCACCAATGGCCGCGAGCGCATCCTGGACATCGCGCCCGAGAAGCTGCACCAACGCGTGTCGGTCATCCTCGGTTCGAAGAATGAAGTCGAGCGCGTGACGCGCTACCACCTGGGCACCGACTGACACGGCGGGGCCGCCGCAGCCAGCGCTGCGGCTCAGTGGCGCCCGGGCGCTTCCGTCGATGCCCCGCGCGGCGGCGCCGGCCATTCCACACGCACCTCGGCCCCGCCGGCCGGCCGGCGCAGGAACTGGATACGCCCGCCGATGGCACGCGCGCGCGCCAGCATCGAGCGCATGCCCACGCCCGCGTCCTCGCCCGACAGGCTCGCAGTGGAAAACCCCGATCCGTTGTCGCAGATCGACAGCCGCAGGCGGGCCCCGCGCCGGCTCAGCACGATCTCCAGATGCGAGGCGCGGCCATGGCGCACGGCATTGGCCAGTGCCTCCTGCGCGATGCGGTACAGGTGGCTGCCCGTCTCGGAGGACACGGCCTCCACGTCGCCCTGCGTGGCGAATTCGCACGACGCTCCACGCCCGCGCGAGAAATCGCTGGCCAGCCGTTCCATCGCACGCCAGAACGCGCCGGGGTGGTCGCTCACGGGCATCAGGCCGCGCGCGAGGGCGCGCGTCACTTCCACCGCCGATTGCACCTGCGCGAGCGCCAGATCGATCTGCCCTGCCAGCTGGGGGGTTCCGCCTGCCAGCGCGCGCGTGCCGCCCAGCACCAATGAGAGCGCCGCCAGCTCGGAGCCGAGCGAGTCGTGCAGTTCCTGAGCGATGTGCGTCTGCTGGGCCTCCAGCTCCGTAACCAGCACGTGCTCGAAGCGCAACTGCGTCGAATCGAGCAGCTGACGCGCCTGCGCCACTTCCTGCTGAACCTGGCGCCACGGGCTCATGTCGCGCAGGAACACCGCGAACAGACGGCGGTTGTCGATGTAGACCTCGCTGAACGAGATCTCGACCGGAAACTCCTCGCCGTTGCGGCGGCGCCCCGTGGAGGACATGCGGCGCCAGCGGGACGCCGCAGCATGGCCGGGCAAAGGCCGCTCGAACACCCAGGTGCCCCCCAGAGTGGATGGACCGGGCTGTAGCAGCGTCACGTTGGCACCGATGGCCTCGCTTACCGGCACGCCGAAGATCGTCTCGACGGCGCGGTTGGCGAACTGGATCATGTCCTGCTCGTCCACGACGATCACCACGTCGCTGGCGGCCTCGAAGACACCCCGCAGCAGCGCCTCGCTGGCGCGCAGCGCAGCCTGCGCTTCCACGCGCGTGTGGATGTCGGTGAGCGCGCCGCTCAGGCGCTGCGGCGCGCGTCCGTCCTGCTCCAGGATGCGGCCCCGGACGTGGAACCAGCGATACGACGCCACACCGGTGCGCAGCCGTACCTCGACATCGAGCGAGGCGGCACGCCCCGCGAGGTGCAGGCGCAGCGCCCGGCGGAAGCGCGCGGCATCGCGCGGATGCAGCATGCGCCACATCTCCGGTGCACGACGCGGCCCGGTGGAGCGCGGCCAGCCCATCAGCTCGCGCAGATGGTCGGAATGGAACAGCAGGCGGCGATTGAAATCCCAGTCCCAGAAACCATCGCTCGATCCGCGCGTGGCCAGCTCGAGCCGCTGCGACAGCTCGCGCAGACTGCGCTCGACCTGCCGCCCCCGAGAGAGCACGGTGCGGGAGAGCTGCACGCCCAGCAGGATCAGCACCAGCGCCAGCACGATCTGCGACGCGAACAGCATGTACGCCGCATCGCGTGCCGTGCGCGAGATGGCGCCCGAGAAGCCTTCGCTCAGCGGCTCGATGCTCGCGGCGGACTCGGCCACTTCGCGGCGCGCCTGCAGCACGGCTGGCGAGTCGGGGCGGGCACCACGCTCGTAGGCCACGCGCAGTTGTTGCGCCGCCTCCTGAATCCGGTCGCGGGGCGCGTCGCTCTGGGCCCAGAGCGCGACGGCCGTGGAAAAGTTCTTCCGCCGCTGGAGCAGCCGGAACATCACGATGATTTCGGTGATGTCTTCAGGCGCAATGCGCGCGGCATGCAGTGCGTGGCGCGCCGTGAAGTAGTTGGGCTGATCCTTTTCCAGCTCACGCCGGGCGCGGGCGGCCTCCATCGGCGCCAGGATCTCGGCCTCATAGGCCGCGTAGAACACGGAGTCACCCGAATCCGCATAGCGCGCGAGCTGCGCCACGGCGTTGCGATGCGCCTTGGAAACAACCGCCTCGGCCGACACGTAGGCACGGGCCGCAGTGAGCAGCCAGACGCACGCACCGCTCATCACCAGCAGCACGACCACCATGGCCACCTGTGGCCACGTCAGCCGCAGCACGTCCCGATACAGAGGACGTGGCGGCACCCGCCGCCTGCCAGGCCGGCTCGCTGGCAGCGGCGGCTGGGTGTCGTTCATCGCGTTCGCGGTCCTCGCACTGTTTCCGCCCCTCCCCTCTAACCGAGACTTTCCGTTACAACCCGCCGGTTGTAAGACAAGCCCAGTCTGCTTGGCAAGCGATTCGCCGCCGCTAGGTACAGGTACCTAGGCGAGTGGTAACAAAAATGCATTCATCCGTCGGTGCGCCCGCTATTCTCTGCAGGCCATGAGTGCCGACAAGCCTGCTGCCCTGCCCTCCGTGTTCATCCTGGACGACCACGACATCGTGCGTTTCGGCCTGGCCACCCTGCTCGCCACCAGCGGCCAGGTGCATGTGATCGGCTCCGCGTCCAACCTGACGGCAGGCCTGGAGCAGATCCACCAACTGCAGCCCGACCTGGTGATCAGCGACATGTCGATGGACGACTCCAAAGGCCTCGACACCGTGCGCGCCGTCGTGCAGGCCCAGGCGCCACGTGGCGTGCTCATCGTGTCGATGCACGACGAGGTGCTCTATGGCGAGCAGGTGCTCTCCCTGGGCGCGCGCGGCTATCTGATGAAAGAGACCGCCTATGCGCACGTGCTGCCCGCAGCCCATCACATCCTGGAGGGCGGCACCTGGGTGAGCCCGGCCATGAACAGCCGGCTGCTCAGCCGCCTCTCGCGCCGTGCCGCCGGAGCCGCCACGCGGACTGGCGAATCCGCGCTGACGACGCGCGAGATCGAAGTGCTGGAAAAGCTCGGCAAAGGCAAGACCACCAAGGAGATTGCCTACGAACTGGAGCTGAGTTCGCGCACGGTGGATATCCACCGCGCCAACATCAAGCGCAAGCTCGGGCTGCGCAGTGCAGCCGAGCTGATGGCGTATTCGCTGTCACGCACCTGAGTCTGGTTGCGGGGGCTTGCCCCGCGCCGCGATTAATTGGCTATAATCGCGGGCTTACCAGCCGGTGTAGCTCAGTCGGTAGAGCAGCTCATTCGTAATGAGAAGGTCGGGTGTTCGATTCATCTCTCCGGCACCATTTCACGCGGGGAATCACGAGAGTAGTCACTTACCAAGATTCCTCTTATCCCGTTTTCCAGCCTGCCGATCATTTCGGTAGACGTGGAATCAAAAGGCCCCTGCCAACAGCCGGGGCCTTTTTCTTTGTGGGTAGAAATAGCCAGGACGCCATAGAGCGTCGATCGTGCTGAGCCCTGCTCCATGCACAGGCCGGTCTGTGATCGACGGTTCTAGCGCGGTTTAAACCGACCTCAGGCGCATGACCGTCTCGCGACGTTCAGTGTGGTCGCGACGGTGCTTCCTCATCGCAGATTGAATGACACGCTTTGCTTCGGCGCGGCCTGTCTCAGAAATCTGGTGCATGACGAGGTGCGATGCCGAAGCCCAAAACGCCCGCGACTTCTCTCCATCCATTCCCACGTCAACGACCTCGCCGTGATCGATGAAACGGATCACGCCATCGAACAGAGCTGCATGGGCTTCGAGCGGCATAGTTCCGATCCACTGAATCGAGTCAGTGAACATGAGCAAGCCTTGCATCGGCAAGGGCATGCTGGCGAATACGTCTTGAGTGATCTTCATCTTTTCTCTCCGGGTTGGATGCCCACGTCAGGCACAGGAGAGACTTTGCCAACAATCGGCGTTTATTAACACCGTCATCTCAATTGGTTCAATTGCAACGTTAAGAAGTCAGTCGAACGGCATCGCCTCTGCGTCGGGTGCCTTGAGCTGGTCGGGATGGAATACGGCTGGCGTGATCGCTCCCATCGTCTTCGGCGGGTCGAGGTACGTCGCTGCCGACTTCGCATCGATCACTTCGCACCGCCAGTTCTGAGCCGTCCACACGCGCTTGCCGTTCTTCTTCGTGCAATGCATCCCCTTGTAGAACAGCGTCCGGTTCTGGACGTACCCGTGCTCAGGGAACCACAGGACCGCTAGTGGCGTTGCGCCGACGTAGCTAAACGACCAGTGCAGCGGCCACAGGAACAGTACTTCTGAGGTCTTGATCTTGCCGCTTTCGATCTGGCCGACGAGCGGAGGCCATTGCGGAACGATCTTCGTTCCGTCTCGGTAAAGGAGTTCGACTGCGGCGTGCACTGTATGTTTATACAGCCCTTTTCAGATGCAGGGTGTAACATGTCAGCAGGGCAATTCAAACAGTCGCTACCCAGAGGGTGCCGCTGGCCTTAGGGACTCCTCAAGTCCCGATGCCGCCTGAGAACCGGCCTAAGGTGCGGAAAGCGTAGAACGAAGCGGGCCAGCCCGGAGCTTGCGAACGGTGAGAACCTCCGGAAGCAGGTAGACCGATAAGCACCTGCTGTCCGACTACGTGGAACAAGCCGAACCTCTCGAAGCCATCCTAGGTAGGTGGAGAGATAGCGCCCGGCATGGCGCGATACAAATGATCCAACCTTAACCAGTTGGTGGGCCCACCGACGACATGAGGTAATTATTCATGCTCAAGATCGGTGTGCAGTATGGAAAGTTGAAGATCAACCTGTCGGCAACGACTCAGTTGATCATCGCGGTCCTGTTACTACTGCTGTAATGAAAGGGAGAGGCTCCGGCCTCTCCCCTTCTTGCATCACTTCGGCAGACAGCCAGCCTGCTCTGCTTGAACCTTGACAGTGATCCCCTTGCATCCGCCCAACACCTTGTCGCTGTAGATGTCTGCTGCCGTCCGCATTTCCCTCACCTGACGGATCGGCGGGAGTGTGATCGAGGAACAGAAGTCAGCATTGCGAGTCGCGAACACGATGTCGTTGCTGCACTTCGACTGATCGGACTTAAGCTTGGCCTGGTATGCCCTCTCTTCTTTGTCCGCTGCCGCCTTCTCAGAAGCTGCAACGCGTTCGGAGTCCTTCCACATCTGACGCAACTGGGCATCTGTGAATCGCCTCGACGTGTGCTCCTTCATCAGCCGATGCTCAGCTTCAGTCATGACGAAGCCCGACTGCGCGAACGAAGGGAACGCGATGGCACTTGCAGCGAAAAGAATGACGATGGGTTTCATGGTTGCTCCCGTGGCCCGATTGTGGCCCGCGACACCCTACCTGTTACCCCCAGCGAAGACAACGACCAAGACCCTCAGAGCTGGTCGAACATCCCGAACGATGCCCGCAGGTTCCGAGCAGCTTCGTATACAGAGTTCACAGCGAACAGCTCATCGGAGCCAAGGCTACCAAGGTTAGGGAGCCGTCTGCCCTCCAGCCCCGACTGCATGGCAACGCCGCAGTGGCCACGGCTGATGCTGTCATCGATGCCACGGAGCGTCGGTGCATTCCAAACCCTGTTCATGAACTTGTCGAAGGCAGCATCGCGTTTCATTCGATGCCCTTCTGCTTGATCGGACGCAGGACTGCAATGGCAACCAGCGCCGCAAGTCGGATCGTGTCTTTCATGCCCTCACTGACGAAGTGAATCAGTGACGTGTTGTCAGCGATCACTTGCAGCAGCTCAGGTGCCACAAGGGCGACAGCCGCAAGCTGCCAGCTCCATGTCTTCCAAAAATTCTTGACGATCTTCATTTCGAAACCCTCCGCTCCAGCTCACGCAGGCGCAGCTCAAGGTCACGGACGAAGAGCCGATCCATCTCCTGCTGCTGGATCACGTATTCAAATTTGACGAGCAACTGAGTGAGCTGCTTGTCGAGTGAGTACAGCAAGCTCGTGCCGAACATGACGAGCGCTGTCAGTAGGGTCGCCGCAATACCGCTGGCGACCTTGATGGCGTTGGAGTTCATTGATTACTCCTGCGGCGCGATCTGGACCGTGCCGCTATGGCCGACCTCTGGCGCTTCGTACTGAGCATCGATCTCTCGCCACTCGTACCAAGGAGCAAACTTCCAAGCAATCTCTTCCATCGTCTCGCCGAGATCGACGCGAGGGAACAACGCGCTGACTGTGAAGTCTGGTGCGCCGTCTGTGCTGTAGACGAGCACCATCGTCTTGCTGTCTTCGTCCACCGACTGGACGACGTATGTGAAATTCGTAACCTGCATGTCCGTCTCCCTTATGCGAGCGTGCCGAGGCGTGTGCCTGTCACTGCCCATGTAATGTTTGCGTTGCTGCCCGCCACCGTGCAGTTGCCACCAGCGCCGCCGAGGCGACCTGCTGGGATGTGAACGCCAGTGCCAGTTGCACCAGCCGAGCCCGCTGCACCGTAGGTGCTGGACGCATCTCCGCCCTTGCCGCCTGTTTGTCCGTTGATCGTTGCGCCGCCTGCGCCGCCATTCCCACCAGCAAGGTAGGAACCTGCTTGACCAGCAGCACCGAGCTGGGGCGGTGGACTTACAGAGGCAGTCGAGCCTCCGGCGCCAGCGGTGGTCGTAATTCCGTTGTACGGAGAGCGCCCACCGCCACCACCGCCACCCGTTGAGTAGCCGCCGTTGAAGTCGGTCGTGTTGGCCTTTGCGTAGCCACCACCGCCACCCCCGCCGGCCCCCCCGGCTATCGTTCCGTTGTTGTTGATCGTCGTCGGCAGGACAGTCTGGATCGCTGGTTGGCCGTTCGTTCCGGCTCCGCTCCCGCCGCCGTCGTACCCCTTGCCACCTGCGCCACCGCGACCGATGATCGAGCAGCCAGCAGCGACGTTGATCGTCAGGGTTGATCCAGCAGGGAACGAACCCGTGCAGCGCACGACTGCACTCGTCATCGTGCTCCCACCTGTCAGCACCGACCCGGTGCCGTACACGTTCAACGTGATGTGGACACGCATGACCTGATCCCAACCACCGGAGACGGCAAGCTGCCGAAGGTCTTGCGAGAGCTGGTTATTCAGAGCGTAGTTCTGATTGAAGATGAAATCCATCTTCCGGCCGAGGCCCATTGGTCGTACTGCGAACGTCATACCGGCACCAACATCCAGTTGCCTTCCCAACGGGAAGCGCGTGACGAGTAGACGAGGAACAGCCAGCTCACGCGAGTCGAGAACCCGCTGAGCGATCCATCAACCTTCGAGCCCGCTGGCAGCGTGACCGTGCGGTTGCCTGTGCTGTCCTGCTGGAAGCGGATGCTGATTGCCTGACCCGGTGTTGGGTTCGAAAGCGTCAGCGTGAAGTTCGCCGTCAGCGTGTCCACTTCGAACACGTTCGACTTCGAGCAGTCGAGGTCTAGCGTTGTCGAGAACGCTGGCAGCTCAGGCACCGTGTACGCGCGACGGCGGAGGTGCAGACCTGTTCCGTCTACGTAGAGGAACTCATCACCGAGAACACTGCGCAGGCTGTGGAATGGAGCTTGGTAGCGAATGCCATTCGTGACGCCTTCACCAACTGCAATCGACATGTAGCCGTCTGTGCCGTCGCCGCGCTCCAGCGCCAAGATGCCGTACGTGTTCGTCCCGGCAACTACCAAGTCATAGCGCGAAGCTGCACCAGCGGCCGTCGAGTCGTTCGCTACACGGGAGAGTACCGGGCCTGCGTGGTTCGTCTTGAACTGAGCAAGGACGCCGGTCGAGGAATCTGCCAGTGAGCCGACGCCGAGGTTACGGAGCACGTTCACGCCGTTGGCGGTCATCGTGAAGTAGCTGACACCGACTTGGTTCTGGAAGGCGTACGTGTTGTAGTTGAACGTCTTCGACGCGACGGCCGGACCTCCCGAGTCGTACGCGAAGCCCATGCTGTTGATTTCCACTGAATCCTGACCCCGGTTTTTCATTTAATTTTGACCCCACC
>VFQN01002309.1_pt1 | contig 29883 bp, 35 predicted proteins | sample 3512371 | NCBI WGS metagenome assembly VFQN01 (sample SAMN10412370, study PRJNA504923) | tailings metagenome | isolation source: Replicate 2 from Balatoc abandoned mine | place: Philippines: Itogon, Benguet | collected 2017-08-28 | reverse complement strand
TGCGGTTGGGGTTCACTGGGTTTGGGTCTTCGGTGGTGCTGGTGCTTGCCTGTGCTGGTTGGGTTTTGGTCTCCCGCTGGCCTGTCCCTTCCCGTCTCATTACCTGTAAACCTTTCCACAGAAAAAAAAGCCGCATGCGTACGGACGGTCAAATCCGGTATTCGACGGAAGGAGCATTGCTATCATAGACCTTGCGTGTGAGGATGGCCGAATCATTCGTGAGGTACAGGTTGGAAACCTTTGCATCTCCCCATCCTGCTCCCCTCCTTTGTACTTGCTGGTGGCAGACTGGCAGTGCTGGTGGCAGTGCAAGTGGCACTGCTGTTAACACAAATACGGTCCGTCCACGCCTTGTGCATGGACCGTATGGCCTTCGTCCGCCCATTAAGTTTCCTCCCGCGCTGTTCCCACTGCAACGCCCAACCACTGAGTAAGTAACTGTCCCTGAGCTGACGCTGGGGAAAGGTACCGGTGTTCGCAGGAGCAGGGCTCCCCTGGCGCGCGGGTGCACACTGGACGGAGAGCCCTGATCCTGGTGCGTGCCGCGCCAGGCGGCCTCAACAGGTACGCGGACGCAAAGCACGCGTGCCTCCCAGGGCGCAGTCACAGGAAGACTACCAGCAGCAACGGTTAGTGCTGGCACAGAGCCAGATGTCCAAGGATACCGGGCAGCACCGGGCAGTCCAAGGCAGTCCACTGGGCGGCCGGACCTGGCCGGACTGACCCACACTGACCCGCACTCCTACTGGCCGCACCTTAGCAGTACACGTGCTATCCTATAAACTGCATGCGATACCAACAGGTTGAATTACGGCTTTGAACCGCATGACTCGCAGGGTAATGGGCAGGCAGGCACGACACGACACGACACGACACGACACGACACGACCGACAAAAGCCACTGTCCGGTTAACTGTAAAGGGACCGTTGCATGACATAACGTTACATGAAATTGTGTAGAGAACTGCTACCTGTGTGGAGCAGCGGCCTCACTTATTCACTTATTCACTTATTCACTTATTCACTGGCATGACTCCAGGAAGGGCCCCGCTCACATGCATCGGTACCATGCTGCACTCACATGCTCCGTTGCACGGTTGGCCACGCGCACAGCAACATATGGCACATGGGAGAAGATATGTATGTCCGACTATAGGCTCCAGTCCGTAGTTGGAGTGTCCTAACTCTGGAGAGCGCCGCGCGGCTTGTTGCCGGCGCGGCGTGCAGAGGAACGCCTTGTTCGACCCTGAGCAACAGCCCAACTGCCCTCGCTCAGTCGCCGAGGCCGCAAGCGCGGCTTTAGCTCTGTCCGGGAGCTCGGTAGTAGTCGACCCGATGGCCGACTCCATATTCAAGGTGCGCGACCTTGGAACCGAGTTGAGCCTGGCAACGGAGTCTCAAATAGCCAACATATGCATACAGTATGGCATTGTCCAAGGATGGCAAGTTTACTCAGAATTCCGGCTTGTCCGCAGGTCGTCTGCGACTCGTGCGATGCACGATTAGCAAACGTCTTTTGCCATTCAGATGGTGCGCAACATTAAATGATCTTTGACCAGCTGTCGCGACGCCTGTGCTTTTGGCCAGTCGAGGGTGGAGTTCATCGCATAACCCAACCAGTCCCTGCTTGTGCAGGCGCGTTTCTTTGTCCACAGTGCGACGCCCAGGTGCACAGCGTCAACAAGGTCAGTACCGACGGGCTGCTTATTTTTACCGTGCGTGCTGCTTTCTCTCCGGAAAGGGTCGGGCAGCTCGAGGCACACGAGAGCTATAATGTGCTGCTCGCCACACGCAATCTTCACGCAATCAGCAACACTATGCATAATTTTCTCCTGTGCAGCTCGCCCAACGGCACATGCGAGTGCCCTGCCAATCGTGCCCGGTCTGGGCGTACCGCGAAGCCAAGTCCCGCGGGCGGCTTCTCGACATGCCCCTAGCAGCTTGCCTGACAAAGAACAACCAGCTTGACATCTTTGACGGGCAAGGGCCGTCGCCGGGACAGTGGCCGTCCCACAGCGCCGCTGCTGCAGCTGCGGGCACCCCGCAGTCGGAGGTCTCCAGCCCGCTTCCCGCGTCCACCCTAGCGCCCAGCAGCCCAGTGCCGACCGCGCTCCCGCAGCACACCTCTGTCTCCTGGCCGCAGTCCGCGGGCGCCCTAGCCGCGGCCGCCACGGCCCCCCAGGGCCAGCAGCCCCAGCACCCCATGCAGCCGCTCACCCAGCACGTGTCCTCAACAGGCCCGGTGGCCCTTGAAGCCGTGCAATCCGCGATGCAACAAAAGACCCCGACCCAGATGGCCATGACCGCCCCCGCGGCCTCCTCCCTGGCGGCCTGCCTGGCCTCCAGCGCGCCCGCCATGCATCGCCAGTTGTCCCTGGCCGCGGACCAGCAGAACCAGCAGCAACAGCAGCGCTTGAGGCTCGACAGCAGCTGCGGGACCGACGGGCAGCAGCAACAGCAGCAGCAGCCTATTGCCATTCCGCAGCAGCCGAGTACGGCTCGTGGGCCGCCCTCGCAGGCCGCCTCCCCGTCGCAGCCCTCCTTGCAGCGGCAGGCCAGCCAGGAGGTCATGGACGCGGTGGACAGCATGGACGTGGCCATGCTGCTGGAGACCTTTGGCAAGCCGCTGGAGCAGGTGCAGCAGGAACGCCGCGCCGAGGCTGCCGGCGCCCCCAACGGCAACGCAGCGCCTGCAGCCTCCAACGCGTCGCTCTCCCTGCAGCAGCAGCAGCAGCAACAGCAGCAGATCGCCCAGGCTGCTTCTGGCGGCGGCGGCGGCGGCGGCTGGACCACCCTGGCGCAGCACATCCAGAGCCAGCAGCAGCACGGCGGAGCCGTTGCTGCTGTTTCTGCTGCTGCAGCCATCCACCCGCCTCTGCAGCAGCAGCACCACCAGCGGCAGGGCAGCCAGCAGCTGCAGACCTCGCTGTCCGGCGTCGCTGCGTCGCTCTCCTCCCCGCCCGGCGGCGGCCGCCCCAGTACCCTGCAGCACGCTGCGTCCGTGCCCATCGCCGCCGCCTTGCCTTTCGCGGCGTCCTCGGAGCCCATGGCGGTGCCTTCCCACCGCCAGGCGCTGCGCACCATGAGCGGCGTCAGCGGCATGTCGCACAGCGGCATCGCCTGCTCCAGCTACAACAACACCAACGAGACCCCGCTGCTGGGCTCGGCGGTGAGCAGCAACAACGCGCTGGTGCAGAGCCTCAGCGATCAGCTCGCCGGCGCGGGCGTGCAGTGCCCCGGCGGAGTGCAGATCAACGTCGCGCCAGGCATGGGACCCAGCATCAACGTGGGCAGCATGGGGACGGGGGCGGGCATGGGGGTCGGCATGGGGATACAGGGCGTGCAGGGAATGCAGGGTACGCAGGGCATGGGCGTTTGGAACGGCGCGGATGCCGCGCAGCTGCAGCAGCTGCAGGCCATGCAGCAGCTCCAGCAGCAGCAGCAGGTGGTGCAGCAGCAGCAACAGCAGCTCCTGGCCATGCAGCAGCAGCAACAGCAGCAGGCGCAGGCCCAGCTGCTGCAGCGGTCCCTCACGGACGACCTGCCCCGCACCTCCCCGATCTCCATCGGCGGCGGCGCCGCCACGCTCGCCGCCGGTGCCAACACCATGGCCGCCGCCGCCGCCCGCCGCGACGCAATGCTGCGCGCCGGCCTCGGCATGGGCATGGGAATGGGCCTTTCAGATCCGGGCGTCCGCGGCCTGTCCGCCGCCCTGGGGGCCTCCCCTGCGCAGCTGCCTGGCGGCTTCACCATGCCTGGGGGAGCGCCCGTCAGCATCCCCAGCATGTCCTCATCCTCGCTGCTGGCAGACAACATGTCGGGGCTGTGCATGGGCGCCGGGGGCATGGGGATGGGCATGGGGATCCACAACCAGCAGCAGGCGGCAGCGGGTGGCATGATGGGTGGCTTCTCTGGCGGCGCCGCCGCGTCCAGCTTCGGCGCGGGACCGGGCAGCTCCTCCATCAGCCCTACCAACTGCACCTCGGCCCACACGCTGGCCGGCGCGGGGTGTGTGGTGGCCATGGAGCACTCCTCCCACGCCCTGGCGCAGCAGCAGCAGCAACACCTGGCGGGGGCCATGCAGCCGCCGCAGGCCCCGCAGCCGCACCCGCTCCACCACCAGCACCTCCTCCTGCCCGGCAGCGCCCCTTCCACCATGGGCGGTACCTCCCTTGCCGCTGCCGTTTCCGCCGGCGGCGCCTCTGGTATCATGGGCCCCCCCGGCATGGGGGGCATGGGCATGGTGGGACCCATGGGTCGCACCACGTCGTGTGAGCTGTCGGAGGTGCAGCTGATGCGCATGGGCAGCGACGGGCTGGACCCCCTGGGCCCCGCGCACAGCAGCGGCCTGAGCGCCGCCTTCAGCGGCGGCAGCTCGCTGGCGCTGTCGGCGCTGACGGGCGACGTGGCGGGCGGCGGCGGCGCGGGTGGCGGCCTGACGACGGCGGCGTCGGCGCCCTCGCTGGACCACCATCGGGACGGCCACATGGGCCGTTACAAGTGAGACGCGAGTGCTGCTTGTTGACCAGTGCAGTTGTGACATTGTGGACCTTGTGTTGCAGTCGTGTGAGTGCGGATGGATGAAGGTGTTGTGGACACGCGGTGAACTGACGCCCCTGATGTGTTTCCTGGGCCCGCAGGCAGAAGCGCATGCTGCGCATGAAGGCCCTCACCGACGGCACCAAGAAGGTCCGCACCGAGGCCCGCAAGCTCCCCCCCGCCGCCGCCGCAGCAGCCGCAGCGGCGATGGCCATGGCGCCCAACGGCAGTGCCGGCCCCGGGTTGAGCGGCACCGATCTGTCCCGCGCCCGGGTGAAGGCCCGCATGGGCCGCGTGTGCAGCAGCGATGCCCTCATGGAGCTGTCCGGGGGTCAGCTGGGCGGCCACGGCTACCAGCAGCAGCAGCAGCAGCAGCCCAGCTCCGGAGCCGCCACCAACTCCGGGGGCACCAACGGCTCGCCCGGCAGCGGCACCGGCACCGGCAGCCCGTGGGGGTCGCAGAGCCAGGGCCAGGGCCCCATGCAGCGCATAGACGAGGAGGGGTGCGGCTCGGCGGACGGCGCGGCGGGCAAGCAGGCGCAGGGCGCCGGCCCCACCGGCATGTCCGTGGACGGCGCGCACGCCGCCATGTCGCTGCAGCACCAGCTGATCTTGCGCCGCGCGCACAGCAGCAGCATGGTGGAGGGCCACACGCTGGCATCCCTCATGGCGGCGCGGCACAGCGCGTCGCAGCTTACCGCGCCCGGCTCGGACGGCAACAGGGCCGCACAGCAGCCGCAGCCCCAGGCAACCCCGGCGTCTGCGTGTGCCGGGCTACAGGCGCAGCCTGCGGGGCAGCAGGGGGCCTCCCCTGCCGGCCAGGACTCGCTGGCTGACTGCGTCATCACGGACCAGGACCTGGCCGCCCTGGGCTTCGATGACTTGCCGCAGCTGTCCAACCCGCTCAGCAACGGCGCCAACGTGAGTACCAGGACGGAGCCCCTCTGAGTGTCTGCACCTGACAAGCCCGGGCAAACGCACAGAGCCGCTTCTGTATGCCGCCGGTTGCGTTTGGCATGTTAAGCTTGTCCTCCTGTGCGGTCGATCAACGTACTTGCATATCGGGTTGTTTGTCTGACTACTCAACGCGTCTGACTTGGTGTGTGCAGAACGAGGCGATGGACGAGTCGGCCGAGTCGACGCACGACGCCGTCCAGGCGCAGCTCATGCGGCTGGTGCCCTCCCCGCCGCCCATGCCCGTGCCCACGCCCCAGCAGCAGCTGCTGCTGCAGCAGCAGCAACAGCAGCAGCAGCAGCAACGGTCAGCCCTGGCGCCCGCCATGCCCCAAGCGCTCCAGCTGCAACAGCTGCAACAGCTGCAGCAGCAGAACCAGTCCATGTCCGTCAACATGTCCCTGATGGGCCAGCAGCAGCAACAGCAGCAGCAGCACGCTCCTCAGCTGGCCTACCAGAACTGCAACTTCGCGTATGGGGCTGCTCCCCTGCAGCAGCTGCAGTCGGGCGTTGTGTCGCTGGCCGCACAGCAGCAGCAGCAGCAACAGGCGCAGATGTTGCAGGCGCAGCAGCTGCAGCAGGCGCTGCTGCTCTCCCAGCAGCAGCAGCAACAGCTGCAGCTGCAGGCTGCCGCCGCCGCCGCGGCCCAACAGCAGCAGCAGCACCACCACCAACAACACCACCAAGCCCGCACGCAGCAGCGGCATCAGGCGCCAGCTAAGCAGGTGCAGGCCCAGCCGCAAGAGCAGCAGCAGCAGCAGCCGACGCAGAGCGGCGGCCGGTCCTCGGTGCTGGACCGGCCCATCATGATTGGGACGGACCGCTCGCAGTTCTCCGAGGCGCAGCTGAACCTGCTGGAGCAGATCCTGCAGGACCAGTACTGCCCCTCCGTGCCGATGGCCCGGCACTGAGCCGCGGCATGGAGTGGCACGGGGGGGGGGGGGGCTCTGTGCTGTGCTCTCACTTTCTTGGGACCTACCTGTTACGCTTGACAGGGGTGTATTGTATGCTTTTGCGGTGGGCGTGCATTGCCGGGCGTGGGACTGGCGGGAGGCTGGTTTGCGGCTTGGGTTCCCACCCTGTACGATGCGCAGTTTGTCGGGGGACCGAACGAAAGTCTTGTTGAACACTTGTTGCCGTTGCAGCTCCTGGTCATGTAGCAACATGCAGACTCGGCACGCGCTCGTGGTAGTGCGCGTGCGTTGATACGAGGTACCAACGGGAGGTTGTGCATCAAACGGTTTGCTGCATGTATGGGCATGAACGGGTGTGGACACCGGGTATAGAGCAGTCATTTGGATACTGGGGCGTTGGGTACGAGGTTGCTACTGGTGGTCTATGAAAGGCCATGTTTGCAACACATCTTGCATCAGTGTTGGGGGTCTGGCTGCACGTTAAAAGTACGAATCGGCCAGGCCTGGACAGCGCAATCGGTCTAAACTCACTCGGTCACTGCGCCCGAGCGAGGCCCTTGGACTCGTAGCAACCTACTGCATCGAGTGTGCGTCCACTGTGCGGCGCGTTGAGGGTCCTACCTGACGTTTGGACAGGTGCGTTCCCTGTTTATGCAGCTGGCCTAACGCCGGAATGGAAAGACATGGTGCATGCTGTCGGCGTGTGGCGATGGCAGGCTTTAACACCCCCGTGGAGAAGGAAGGTCAGGGTCCCTGCGGTTTGTTGCCTTTGCATACCTTGGACAAGTAACGCATCTCTGCCGGCTTTGTATTAGGGTCCCGGAGAGGATGAGCGCAGGAGCACGTGTGTAGATGGGCCGTGCGGCATTCGGTGGTCAGTGAACACCCTTCCGCGTGCTACGGGCATGGGGACCCCCGCACTAGGCGAGAGCGAGCAGTTTGATGCAGGACGAGCGTCGGAGATGCACGTTGGACGCGCACTGATGCACTTGTTGCAAGGACTGCACGCTTTGTGTGTGCGGCTTGCCACTGTCGGGGCCTCTAGACCTGGGAGGCAGGGCTGGAACAGACAGGCCGCACATGGATGTTTCGCGGGAAAGTTTGAGTCGACGGCACGTTGCTTCGCCACTGGCACGTGTCGATAGGGCCTATGTGGCGGTGGCGGTGTGCCATGGTCTGGCTGATTAGGGCTTTGGTGCGTGCCGGCATGGGCGGGTGGAAGGCGGGTGGTGACCGATAGTTCACGCGGTGATGGTCCCAAGAGCGGGCGCGAGCACAAACATTCCGGTTTGCACCCGCACCGGTAGCAGTGGGTGTGGGCAAATCATGTGGTGCAGCCCTCAGGCCCATGCCATGTTGCAATCTTGCACAGCCGGTGCACGAGAGTTGTGTGTTAACATGCAGGGTGGTGTGGATTTGTGCGGCTGCAGCCCGGGGAAAGTTTTTCGGGGCGCGTTCAAGGGAAAGCAACGGGCTTTGTGTGCTTACTCTGTTGGCTCGTTTGTCATTAAGCCGGGAGCACTGCTGGCTTGCTTTTTCATGCAAGGGGTGGACGCGATCTGGCTGCGTGGGCAGGAGTCATGGGGTTTGTCAACCCTTCAGCGAAGCGCGGGACTTTGTCTTAAGGGCCTACCTGGTGTTACTGGATGGGTGACTTCACGCTTTCCGACGTGTGTGGGCAGCCAATGAACGAGATGCGTAATAGGGGCTGTTGCTGACCTCCTAACGAACAGGCGCCAAGTTTTCTGTGCACACGTTACTCTTGCGTCTTGGACACATCACGTGCTGCAGCGGGCTGCAGTGGGCGGGCGGCCCTGCCGCTGCTGCACGCCAGGCGGCCCGCGAAATTCGCGTGGGCGCCGGATCGGCAGCGGGCAGGGCCTGCCGGCTGCACCCTGCTCAGCTGGTATTGTTGCTAGGTGTAGACAGACGGCGCTGACTCCAGCGCTCACACACGCACACACAGTTTCGGTGGGGCTGGGATGCCGCGAGCGCCCGGGAAGGCCTTGCATTGGGCGTCGGGCGGCGCATCTATTTTGTGGGAACCCAGGGGCGATGGGGGTGCCGTCACGGGCCTTGCGTTCGGGTTGGCCTGGTGGTATGGTGGTGGGTCCTTAAGGCTTGCGGGTAAGCCAGGGAGGCAGCCGCCCTTGTGCTGTGGAAGCTGGAGGAGCCGCGTGGTGGTTTCGCAAAGCGGTGATATTATCCTATTGTATCGGGCAGGGTTGCGCCTGGCTTGACAGCTGTCTTTCCAGGCGTTCTGGAAGTAGCTTTTGGGCGGGCTGTGGGGGTGGGGTACCCGGGCCTGACGTGCAGGACGTGAGGCATTACGCTTACGTACGACTTGTCAACGACCTTCGCTCGTTGCAGAGGCTGGTGCTTGGCTGGAAGGTGAGCCTCTGACTACCTACGGTTGTTTCTATCGCGGTGTAGTGTTGCTGGTGTGCTCAAGATGGTGTGGGTGGTGGTTGCTGGTTACGGACGTTTGGCGCGTGTGCAAAGGGCGTGCGGCTCGCGGCGGTCCGATGTGTCCGCGTCTCTGTGGGCTGTGGGGGAGCACGTGCGGAGCACAGCCGCCAGACTAGGCGTGCAAGCCTCCTGCGAATGGGACGTGGGCTGCGGGGTCTGCGGGGCTGCCTGCTCATGGTCATTGGTCATTGCACACATGGAAGGCACGTGGGACAGTCGCGGTTGGTGGTACAACTGATGCCTGAGCCATGTGACTGGCTGATGTGGAGTGGACCTTTCTTTCTCGCCGCCTGCCGCCGCAGCCGCATTTTGTTGCTGCGTGCCCTTGTGCTGTCGGACATGGTGCGTGGAGTTTAGAGTGCTGTATGGTATCAGCCAGACGCTGAGGGTGTGTTGAGCTTGTTGGTGGCAGCGTGGCACGCGGGGTGGGCAGTGGGGTGAAGCGGCCAGAGCTGTTCTGGGTGTCAAAGAGTCGTCTTGCAGGATGCTGCGTGATGGGAAGACCCGGCATAATACGATCTTTGACAGTATCGGCAACGCGTACGGTAACCAACTTGAACCTTAGTGTTGCTGCACTATACATCACGTGTAACATACATGTACTACCACGACTTGCAATGCCTGGGCGCCGGGTAAGGTTGCCCACGAGGCCCCACAACCACAAGGACCCGTTCAGGGGACCCGCTGGACCCGCTGGACCCGCTAGTGTACGTCTTCAGGGACCCGCTAGTGTACTGAACCTGTCCAGCATGCCAACTACGGTACCTTACTCCGTTCCTACCCGTGGGACCGGCGGTGAGGCGCTGAGCAAGACCACGACTACACCTTTCGCGTCTCAGCCTTATAGTAGCTGGTGTGATCAGGGGAGATCTAGGGTGATCAGGGGAGTGATCAGGGGAGATCTAGGGTGAAATGGCTTGGCTGTGTGCCCTGCTGGGCCGGGCACCCAGGACGACAAACGGAGACCCGTGCGACGCTGCGACCTAAGTGCATGTCGCACAGGCGTCTGCGCTTGCAAGCAACGGCTGGTGATGCAAACTGTACCGGTAGCCTGGCCCGCGGAGCTTGGCCTTGTGGCCGCTGACTAATCTGGCCAAATGCATTACAGGCCAGCAGCGGCACTTCCCCACGGCGTCCCGCGCAGTACCGATATGGTGCAGCTTGGTACTCGTGTGCAGGATCCATGCATGTAGCTGGCTGAACGCGTCACAAAAGGCAGCTTCCGCGCTCTTCCGCATGCGGCGGCTGTACGGCTCACACCAGCGGAACACCCTTCAGCATCCTACGGTCTGCCCCGAATGCATTAATGGGCCCCGCACAAGACGCCGCCTGCTGCTGTTGCAGTGCCGAGCAGCATTCGGAAGCTCAGGATGCCTCCTACTGCACGAGCACGAACAGGCCGCTGCCCGAGCCAGGCAAAAACCGCTGGATAGCTCAAATGATCCCAGTCTCGCATGAAGGCATGTACCAAGAAGTGCACGCGAGCCGCAGCTTAAGGACCATTCCACGCTGCTGTCAAGCTAAGCCACCAGCGGCTCCACACGCACACGCTCGTCCCTCACCACCAGCCACAGCACCCCACAGATGGACCATTAAAGAGGTACCGGCATGAACGTCCCTGTCAAAAAACCGAGCACCGCAACAATGCCACAGCACAATGCTCTGAAAAAAGCCCCCTACCGTCCCGTTCTTGGCCATTGCAACACATGTTTATTGTACCAGTACTGCTACGCACAGCAGGTGGGCTCCTGCGCTGCCGTGCGTGGCAAACGTCAATCCCATTCGCTTGCCGGTGATCTGGTGCCTGCATTGTCAGTGTTTGCCCGGAATGAGCTACATGGCTTGGTACCCTCAACCCCAGACCTTGACGTTCGCACTTGCGCACTGCACTGATCATTAGTTAATTACCCCGTCTCCTCCCACGCACACCCAACGCATACGGCACGCTGATCCCGCTCCACCCCACCCCGCAACCAAGTGCGCTATGAGCATTGGCTGCCTCCAACATGGGAGTTTGACAATGCCCGCCTACCGCCAGTGCCGCGAAAAACACCGGTGACCCCATCATACCGGTAACAGCAAACATGTCTTTCTCCGTCTCATGTGTTGTGTCTTAGCCCCTGCCTCAGTGCCCCAGTGCCCCTATCCCAACACAAATTGGGCACACCACCACTGGGGCACATACGCCCACTGTCCCCCGCTCCAGTCCATTACGGAAACCGCCCCGCCTCCACTCCGCCCCGGAGTCCCAGCCCCGCCGTAGACTCCCCGACCAGCATCACGGAGGCCGGCCCCAGGCCCACCAGACTCGCGGCATCAGCTGCCACCCCCGTCCCCACACACCCCGCCCCGCCGCTGCCCCCCAAGCTCCCCGCCACGCCCGTCCCGCCGTACATCCGCTCCACCAGCCATCGCACCTGCCGCGTAGGTGCACCCGTCAGCGCCCACGAACCCGCCCCCGCCCCCGCTCCCGTCCCCGCTGCAGCCGCCCCGGCCGGCCCTGCACCCGCGTGCCCCTCCTCCCGCACCTGCGCCTGCGCCTGCACCACCTGCTGCACCTGCTGCACCTGCTGCTCCACCCCCGCACCCGCCCCCACACCCAGCCCCCCGACCCACACCCCCGCCCGGTGCTGCATCCGGAACTTGACCCGCTCCCACGCCGCCGCCACCGCCCCCTGCTGCCGCCGCCGCGCCGCCCGAAGCTCCTCAGCCACCGCCAGGTCAGACACATCAAACTGGTCCAGCGAGCTAACGTCGCCGTACGCGCCCGCCCGCCCGCCGCTGCCGCTGCCGTACGGTGCCCCGTCCTCGGGCCCCAGGGGCCCCGGGTCGGGCTGGCCTGCGCGCTTGGCGTCCAGCCGTGCGGCCAGGTGGTGCAGGTGGCGGCTGACACGTGCCGCCACGGCGGTGTGCAGGCGGTCGGCGGGCCAGTGGTGGGCGCGGGCGGCGGCCAGCAGGTCGTCCACCGGGATGGGGTCGCCCACCAGCACGTCGATCTGGGGGCGGAAGCGGAAGGAAGGGCGGAAGCGGGAAGGGCCGGAGCATTCAACTGGGGGAGTCCATCTTGCGCACGTGTAAACAGCCAGCAAGCAATGTGAGGTTACAAAAGGTGTCGAGTTCACACCTTGAGACAGCCACAATACGGTTCATCAAGGCTCCCTCCACTCTAACATTTGCAAAGCGCTTTCGGTCTGCCTGTCACCCGGCCCCTTCCCACCTGCTGCCCCGTTGCTGGCAGCACTCTCCCCCGCGGCATGACCCCCTCCATGCCGCGGTGCACGAACGGCAGCAGCAGCGGCGGCGGCCGGTCCTCCGGCACGGACGCCACCAGCCTCCCCACGCCCTTGCGCACGGGGCCCAGCGTCACGCCGTCCCTGCTGCGCGTGCCCTCGGGGAACAGGTGCACCCAGTCGCCCGCCGCCAGCCGCGCCTCCGCCGCCGCCATGCCCGGCTGCGCCAGGCCGCCGCCGCGCGCGATGGGCAGCACCTTGGCGGCGCGGAAGAAGGGCACCAAGGCGGAGTAGCGGAAGCAGCGGTCCGTGGCGCACAGCGTCCACCTGTACACACGGGTTGGGGGGGGGCGCGGGTGCGGCATGAGTGGGGACTGGAAGGGAGATGCAGTGGAAAGGGGCGTCGGGGTCTGGCGGTCTTGCGCTTCACGTGCGTGCTGCTGCAAGGTCGCCGCCGCTTCGACCCCAACACTGCAACGCCACATCGCCATCCCTACATCTTGCTGCAGGTCGCTTCACCCCATCCTCACCCCTGGCTGCAGATCGGCCCCCCGCTGTTCCCGTGCTTTCACCCACCTGAGCTGTTCCGGCTGCTCCAGCGCCCCCTCCGGCAGCAGCGCCGCCACCAGCAGCGGGTCGTCCAGCGCCGCCACGTGGTTGCACACCGTCACCAGCGCCTGGCCGGGCTGCCGGGAGCGCAGCGCCGCGGCCAGCGTGTCCAGCCCGCCGTGCACCGTGGTGGTGTTGAGGGACGTCATGTAGGCGCGGGAGGCGGAGCCAACCAGGTACAGCACGGAGCGCTGGTGGCGGGAAAAGGCGGGAAGGGGTGGGGAGGGGGCAAGGACGGTGTGGGTTAGCGCTGGGAGCGCGTGTGGGTTAGCGTGAAAGGGCGAATGGTGAGGCATCACCGGAAACGAGGAGGTAGGGAAAGGAATGGTGGGGCAGGGGAGGCGAATGCGGATGTGGAGCTGCTGGGTGGTCGGCAGCACGCACGGGTATAGGCAGGGGGCTAGCGGCCTGGTTGCTGCCGCTGTTGCTGCGGGTGGTGCACGCGCCTGCAGCTGTCTCCGGCGGTACAGTGAGCAGTACAACAAAACGCGGAAGCTTACCCGTAGAAGCCCATCGCTCCCAAAGAGCTGCTCTAGCTCTTGCAAGGAAGAAGTAGCCGCGACCGACGGCGTTTGATGCTGCTGGAGGTCAGTTGCAGCGCTTTGCGGCGCCGCAGCCTCCGTTCCGACACTGGGTGTTGTGCTCGCCGACATATCTGGTGTAGAAGCGCTCGCACGAGCGGCAGCACCGGTCAGGTACTCCAGCTTCGCATCAATTGCTCGCCGCAACCGCTCCTTTGCCCGCTGCTTGCTGTCACGGTAGGCCGCCTTGAGCTCGGCAACGTCAATTGCCGACGTCGCCAGGGTCCGAACCTTTGCAAACGCATGGTCAAACGATGCCTCGACGCGTATCCGTTGTTGCGCGAGCTCGTCGGCGATGATGTAGTGTGCGCGCTGTATCGCTACTGTCGGTTGTGTCGCGAGTCCTACCACGCCACCGGTTGCAGCGTCTCCATCACGCTGATGAGCAGCTAGCTTCCGGAGGTAGTCCTTGTAGTGCGCCTTAAGCGCTTGTAGTTTATGGCTGACCGGCATCGGAAGCACTCAGCATAAAAGGTCCGAGGGTGTCCTCACAATCGGAGCGCAAAGCGGGCCTTTTCCTCTCCAGCTGTGGCACAATGCAAAAAGCAGGTGCAGTACAAGTAAGGGCCAGTCACTGCACTGCTGCTTGGCGGAGTTGCAACGTCAGACGTTCTTTGTTGACGACGGATGGTTCTTTGTTGCTTTTGTAAGGAGGCAAGCATCACAGATCAGGCAGGTTATAGTATCAGCTTTAGGAACCCTTACAAGTGAGTATGCAGGGACCGTGCGGGAGCTACGTTGTCCTAGGGCCGATGCTCCATGGTTTCGGGCGCATGCAGGTGTCGCATTTCCATCTTGAACACTGCCATACCCATTGCACCTGCTCTCCACAACAAGTTTAGGCACATATTCTCAGCACAGCTGGCACACACGCTTCGTGTCCTCCGTAATAAGTCTTGAAAGTGGGCAAGAGTCCACGCATTGCGAATAAGCCCCCCAACAGCTATTGCTCGATAGGTCATCATGTGCTAACAATAAGGTGCTGACAGCTCTAGCTCTTCGGCAAGGAGGCTGGGAGGCTGCGCTGACGGTTTGGACGGGCGGGCGAAACCGGGAGACCTGTCCCGCCGGGCGGCAACGGAGCACGGTACGTCTATGCCACACATGATGATCATGTACTGCACGCCAGCGCAGCTGGGAGTGCAGGTGGAGCACGGAGAGCTAGATGGCCATGGACCCGCAAGGACAGGGGAGAGGGCCACAAGCAGGGGCCGCATTCTGCCACCAGCAAACCTTCTCTGCCCTTTGAAAGTGCTGTCAACGTAACGTTGTGGCCCGTTCACCTATCCGTAGCGCTCAAACGGGTGCCTGAGTTGCCGCCGGGAACATGGCCGCTAAGGCAGAGCCTCAGCAGTCTCCAGGTACGTTGCAGGCACTGCGGCTGCGCTATGTGCCTGTACAGGGCCATCGGATGGCATCTACGGCCTTATAACGGACGCTGGGCACGCTCTGGCGCGCAGATGGCTTCCCGGTGGTCACGTACCACGTGGATGCGGTCGTCCCGTTTGTACAGCTACACAGCATGGGACAAAAGGGCGTCGAGGTGGGTTGCTGAACCGCAAAGCAAAGAGGGCGGGCTCAAGGGGCGGGGATGCTGTTCGTGACGCGGGGCAGGGTGGCAGGGGCCGGGTCAACGTTCCGGCCCTGCTGGGTCCAGCACGATCACAAACATTGTGCATGGCCTCCCGAGGTTGTACAGCGATGCACTGCGCTTCAACCCTAAGTTGGCTATAGTCAGTGGGTCAAGCTCAGTGGGTCAAGTGTCATTGACAGGGTCTCTAGACAGCCACGTGCCCTGTTGGTGCTGGGTAAGCGCACCTCATGCCTACATTGGTCAACGTAACCGTCGCGCCGTTCATGTCCCTGTTCAATATATAACTGAAGTGTCTTTCCACACCACATAGCTCATAAAATTAGGTGCAAACTCATGCTCTGGCATGTTCATGTTGTGGGTCTGGCTCGTAAGGGTGGCACGCAGCTCCCTACCCGGTTCCCCTGCACCCTGGGGGGCCTGCCACCGGCGCCCACGGAGCAGCCCGCACCGCCGTTCCTCACCACCCGACTCAGCCCTTATGCGCTGCTCCCCTCCCGCGCAGGTCATCATCCCGCCCGAGTTCATGAGCAAAGACAACAAGCGGGTGAGCAGGCGCCGGCACGCAGCCGCAGGCGCATGTGGTGTGGGGCTGGAGCCGGGGGAAAGGGCGCAGGGGAAGGGACATCATGGGTGGGCCTGGAGGAGCAGCAGCAACAGCAGCAGCAGAGTGGTTTGGGCTTGGCAGGCTCGCTGGCGGGATTGGCGAGAGGCGGAGACGGCGCATCATGGTTTTGGGGATGGTTTATGGGAGGGTGCCTCGGGGCAACCCAAAGGATTGCGGAGCGGCTACGGAGGCGGATGGCAGCAGGGACGCCAGCACCGCATGCTTGGCTTGGGGGCAGAGGACGGGTGCAGCTTGGGCATAGGGGGGAGGTGGCGTCCGGGCGACCAGAACGCTCACGGTGGCGAGGTCAACGCCCTGGTTGGCCATGGGCCGCAGCGCAAGCCCGTTCCACCCTGGGCTCTTGTTCATGTGGACAGCAAGTGGCAGGGCCCGTTGCTGCTACGTGGTTGGACCACGGCGCTGCCACCGCACGCAGCACGTGTCTGACCCAGCATGTGCTACGTGCGTATGACCTGCCAGTTGCAGGCAGGCCGCCTCCCCCCTGCACCAACACACCACCCGCGCCCGTACTGTCCTCGCGCACAGCACCGCCAGCCATTGACTGCAACCCTGTACCACACCCGCATGCACGATACTGGCCCTCCACCCCGTGCTGCCCCACCACCCCTCCCCCCTGCCCCCTGCTCCCCCTGCCCCCCAGGTCAAGGCCCGCCAGGTGTGGGGCGACACCATCTACACCGCCGACAGCGACCTGGTGGCGGTGCTCATGCACCTGGGCTACTTCGCGCACTACCTCAGCCACCCGCCGCAGGCGGTGGCGGAGTTCCGCGTGCAGTGCGCGCTGCTGCCGCCGCAAGAGAAGTACGCCAGCAGGGCGCGCTTCGTAAAGAGCAGGCTGTGGTGCTCGCCGGGGGACGGCTGCTCGTACCAGGTGGGGTGACGGGGCAGGCGTAAGGAGGGCGGACATGTGTGGGTGCTGAGGTGCTTGGGGGTACTAAGGGGTGCCAGTCTGCAGGAGGGATCCGGCTGGGGCCGTGGGGCGGGACCGAGCGCTGTTACAACGCATGCACACCCGCGTGCCGTACAGCGCACGCGTGGACGCACCACGGTGTCCTGTTCATTACTTCGACACGGCAATTGCCAGGTGGCTGCGCTCTTTCTCGCGTCGGGCCTCGCCATCCCGCAACCTGGGAACGTCCAGGAGGGTCCAAATCCTGCTCGCTATATACACCATTATTGCGCCTGCCCTCCATGCACGCTCCCCTCCCCTGCTCCTCCCCTGTCCCCCTCCAGGTGAACTGGTGCCGGCTGACCACGCGCGGCGGCACCGTCATCGAGCTGCAGCCCTGCGTGGACGAGGTGCCGGCCCCCTACCCCACCGTGCAGCCGGCGGCCAGCGACAGGCAGATCACCACGCGCACCACGGGGGCGAAGAGCAAGTGAGCAAAAGGGGTTGGGCGGGTGGGGGAGCGGAGGGTCACAGCGGAGCGGCAAAGGAACGGGGGCAGAGCAGCAGAGCAACGGGGGAGGGGAGCGTGCGGGGCGGACTGGATGACGACGCTGGTTCCGGCCTGGGGAGGAGTTACACACGGCTGTGGGAGGCCGCCACCGTGGGCGGCGGCGGCTTGCACTGCTGGCCTTGGCCCTGTGCGTACGTTGGTACGCATTTTTGGGTCGTCGCCTCCCGCCCAACCACGCCGCCCAACCAACCCCACCCGCGCGTCCCTCGTCTGCCCCCTACCCCTGCCCCCAATCCCACCCCCAGGGTTAGCCAGGAGGTGAGCGTGCTGTTCAACCTGTGCAACGAGCCGTGGCTCAAGTACACGCTGAGCGCCATCGCCGACCGGGGCATGAAGCACGCGGGGTGGACCAGCGCGCGGCTGCGGGCGGAGGTGCTGTTCCTGGAGACAAACAGGTGGGGCAAGTGTGAAGGGGGGGGGGCCCTAGGGGTCAAGAGTGCGTCAGCTGAGGAAGGGAGGGAGGGGAGGGGGATAGCTTCATAGGTCGCGGCACGGGCGTTTTGATGCGAGGACTGCGCTGTGCACTGCACGGTTCGTGTTCGCCTGACGTGGCAGAGGGTGCTACCTTAGCTTGCCTGGCCACGCCGCCGCTGACTACTGCTAGTGTGTTGAACCCATTATCCCTTGTCAGGGGACCTTTGTGGTCGCCTCATAACCAAGTTACTGGCCTCTAACCCGAAGCTCACCTCCTCGCCTCATCCCTTCTACCCTACCCCCAGCGAGCGCTTCCAGCTGTGCTATGTGTCCACGTCGGGGGACGACCCAGCCAGGGCCAAGGTGCGGCGATCGGGTAAAGGGGGGCACTAAGAACCAGCACGAGGTGGGAGGGGGAGGGGGCCGCAGTGGCGGCATAATGGCGGGATAGAAAGGGCGCGCGGCTGTGCGCGTGCACTCGTACGTGGGCAGGCGGACGGGGGGTGGGTGGGGGGGGGGGGGGGGGGGGGGGGGGGGGGGGCCGCCGGCGGGGGGGGGGGGGGGGGGGGGAGGCAGGGGACAGCAGGCAAGGGATGGGTGGGAAGCTGGAAGCTGAGGAAGCACATCTATTGTTGCACGTCCTGCAGCTGTGGGTACCGCGTCCTTGGCGCCCGTGAGCGTGGGTGTCCTCCTGCTGCTGACCTCATTGCACTACCGGTGTTGTCCTCCTGTTCCGCCCCGCAGGACCTGTACACGTTCGCCCGCTGCAAGGTGCCGCTGCCCGTCAGCCTGCTGGCCAAGACGGGGGTGCCGCAGCCTGCCGAGCTGGTGGACGTGGTGGAGCACGACTGCGAGTGGGAGGAGTTCCAGGTGGGGAAACAACGAACTAGTAGTGTGGGGGGAGGGCGAGGGAGACGAGGGAAGTATGTGGTGGAGCTTATGGTGGAGCACAACTGCGAGTGGGAGGAGTTCCAGGTGGGGGAGCCGACATCCCACGGGGGTGGGTTTCAAGGGGCACAATATGTTCCTCGGGCCCTTGCGTGTCACAAGGACCCTGTGCCGCGCGACTAGGTCAAGCGGACGGAGCCAAAACAGCGGCTCTAGTCATTAGCCACGTTCGCGGTTTTGGATCTTGCACAGTAGCCCGTTTCGGGACATTCCTCCACCCGCGGGCTGTGGCCCTTACTCACTATCCCGCCTGCCCATGCTCCCGTGCAGTGGGGCGTGTCCTCGCTGCACGTGCGCGGCCGGGAGTACGCGCTGCGCCGCATGCACTTCATGCCCGTCACGCGGGGCGCCGACATGGAGTGAGAGGCGGGCGGGCAGACGACAGGACGACAGGAGCTTGCAGGGGAGGCCTCCTGGTGCACAGGGCGAGGGGAGGGCAGGAGGGTCGCGCCACTGCCACAGTGTTCATGAGGGCCTAGGCGCGGGGCAGCGGCCGAGCGCCTTGACAGCGGTTTCGGCAGGCAGCCTGGGGGCGTAAGCAGCAGGGCGCAGGTCAAGGCACCGCAGGTGCAGCGGGGGCAGCTCAGAGGAGTAGGAACCGGTTGCAGGGCTGGGAAAGTGGGAAAAGCGAGGAGTTGCGACGGGGATGGCGCACTGTGAAGGGCCGGTCTGAGGCCGGAAGGCGCAAGGGCAGGTCGGCAAAACGCGGCTGCAGCGGTGGGAGGGGCGAAGTTCCGGGGTGCGAGCGCACGGACGTAGGGCACGGTGGACATGCGCCATGGCGCACGGAATGTGCGAGCTTGGGCGGATGTGCGACGAGGTGTGGGGGCCCCAGCACGTGCTGAAAGCGGGGGCCGGAGCAGTCGTGGGGATGCGAGGCCGGCGTGGCGCTGGCCGGAAGGTTCTATGGGCTACTCGGGATGCGTTGCCCTGTGTCACAGGTTGTGAGGTGCCGGGCTGCCCTGCGGCGAGAGGGCATGGTGTGGTAGGGCAAAGCGGCTACGGACTGCCTGAGTGACTGGTGAGGCTTGAGGGGAAGGCCGTGTTACAGTGTGACAACATCACGTGCCGGGCTGGGAAGAATATCTTTACTTGACGGCTCACTAGCCGCGCTTCTTGTGCTCGTACTAACTTCGCAGCGTTTTGAGTACATTTGCATTTGCGTGTTGGACTATCGGACCGGCACAAGATCTGGACGTCCACAGCAGCTTGGCTGTAAGTCTCCGCCTGTGAGAGACATCCAGTAAGCAAATGCAGCCTCCCTGTGCTAGCCTGCTCCCCCTTAATGTACGGTAGCTCTCTCTGCCCTCGCGTGCTTTCGTCAAAGATGTATCGTTCGCTATGTATCACACAGCGACAGCAGGTCGGGTCCAAAACCCACACCACCACACGTGCAATCTCCCCAAGTCCCCTCCCCTGCACGTTGTACGTGGGCCCTTGGCCACAGGCCATACGCACGCAGCCCAGTTTCGCACGTCACGCGGACCAGCAGTCAGGTTCCACGCAGTCACGCTGAGTCACATTCCAAGGCTCCTCGTGGCCGCCCTTGGTTGCCCTGGGGTGCGTGCAGGCATTACAAGCAGCGATTTGCCGAGTGGTGCCAGCCGGCACCAATCCTCCGCCCACAGCCCCCTTCCCGCAACTGCGTGTACCTTTCCCCACTCCCCACATGCGCAAGGTATACTCTAATATACTGCGTTTGCCAGTTGTTCACTGCTTTTGGCTTCGTCCCGAGAATGCGCTGGCTGACGCTGGTGGTGAGCGGAGTGAAGGTGAGCGGAGTTCTCTTTGCGTGCAAACACCCGAAAAGCTGACAAGGTTGCTTTCCCTTCTCATCCTTCGACATCAGTTTTCCACTTTACTCTTCTGCCCAACCGCTTGCCCCGCACGTGCCTTGGAGCTCGGACGTACACAGTACCAACATGTACATTGTTATGTAATAATACATGATAATTGTGTGTTTCAGGGCCTGAGATCGCCATGTCTGACGCTCCCACGCCCAGACCGGAGTGGATGACAGGTGGCGATTTTGCAAGCCTGCTACGGAAGGCGCCGAGATGTTCCTCCTCCATAACCATTGCGCTTTAACGGTACGAAAATGCACATTGTTAAGAGCTTGTCCTTTATCATAAGATCTGTTCTCCTTGCCTAACGCCTCTGCTTTCTGCGTGCACCCAAACGACACCATGGACAACACGACGGACAGTCCGGACATCAACCAAAGGTGAGCCCAGAGCGAAACAGCACTACAGAGTAATTTATGCCGTCCGACACCGTGTCCCACTATCACACTAGCGTATGCACACGCGAGGGGCATTGCGGATACTACGGGCGCGGGCTTGGGCACATTGACTGAACCATTGTCACTAACCGCTGGTTGGCAGCGTGAAGGCTACACCACGACAGGGCCAGGCATGGTAACAATATCACACATACAAATTGCAATAACACTGGGTTGCGCTGGGTTACGGACAGCAGGAAGCGCCTGTGGCCACCGTATAGCACCGGCTGGCTCGGCCAAGTATACACCCCAAGTGCTTATGCCTTAACCAAGTCCCAACTCGTTTCCTTGCACCATGCCCCCCCCCCGCCCCCCCCGCAAACGCCTCACGGTATGATCAGTGACGCCACATCCTCTCTCTCCGCCAGGGATAGCGACGGGAACCGCCCAGAATGCCTGTACATCTGCCTGCCAGACTACCCACAACCCACCGGCGGGGAGGCCAACGCCGGCGGCGCAGCCGCCGGCGGCAAACAGGTGCATTTTCTACCTGAAGCGCCCAGCAAGGAGACTCCACCGGCGGGTGGCTTACCAGCAGCCAACAGCAAGTTGCCGCAAGGAGTGTTGCCCGAGGCGCCCACCAAGGACCCGGACGGGATGCTGGCCGAGGCGCACAGCAAGCACAGCGTGGCCACCTCGTACGGCAGCATCGACTGCATCCCCGGCCACATCAGCAAGGGCCTCACCATGAACGCCTATTCGCTGCTGTACGTGTACCTGCTGCACACCACGCTGCTGCAGCAGCAGGAGCAGGAGCAGCTGGAGCAGCAGCGGCAGCAGCAGGGCGGCAGGACGGCGTCGGGCAGGCGGCAAAAGCCGCCGCAGCGGCGGCGGCTGTTCCCTTGGTACAATTGGATCTTCCTTCCAGCCGGCCTGTTCATGCAGGTGAGGGCCCGTGCCCTTAGGAAGCCGTATTTCCATAGGAGCACCCTCGGGCAATAAATGCAAAGCTGCAAGCCCGCCGACTAACTGCAGCGAGTGTCCTCTTGCCTAGACTGCGTAGTGCCAGGTGAACAGATTGTTTTTTTACTGCATGATTTCATGTGGGCTTGCATGCTTGCTGTGCTGCTGTACCGCCGGTTGCACGCACACATGATCACACGTGTCCACGCGTGTCCGTGCGTGCAGGTGATGCTGCCTGTGACCATGCTGGTGGAGTGGCTGACGGGCGACAGCTCCTTCGTAGACCTCTTCGAGCCCGTGGTGGTGTTCAAGGTGGGTAACCCAGCGCCGTACTGCTGCCGCACACGTTTATAATATCAGCTTTTCAGTAAAATTACAATAAACGGAAGCTCCTTCATGGACCTGTTCGAGCCCGTGGTGGTATTCAAGGTGCGTCCTGCGTAGCTGCATGTACGGATTTACAGTTTTAGTCCTCTTCCAGAGCCCAACCCCGTCCCACTCAGGAAACAGAATTGGTCCCGGCCATTTGGGAGACGGGGGGTTTCCCACGCTTTTCGCTGTACAGATAGGAGCCACCAGCTCCATCCAAATATAGGGCACGACGAGCGACCCTCAAGTTCACGCTACCACAGCCTGGTCCCGCCCGCACATAGCTCCTCGCCAAGACGCATCCACAGAACACAAGCAGCACCCGCGTAGCGCCGGTGCGCCGCACGTGTACACCTTGGGCCACACATGCCGGTAATTGCCAGTCTGCCCGCTACTGCCCGTCGCGTTCACGGCCCCGCGCCTGCCCTACCCTGCCCTGCCGCACGCAGGACACGCACATCGACCGCGTGGGCACCGCCCTGCGCATCAGCCAGGGCGTCATCGCCGTGTACGTGCTGGTCATCATAGCGCGCACGGACCTGCAGGTGTGGGTTAACGGGAGGTGGCCTGGACGCAGCACCGGTGCATGCAAATGTTAAGACACATGCAGATGGTTCAGACACACATGGGCTGTGTTTGCCCCCCACCCCACGCACGGACCTGCAGGTAAGGTTCACGGGAGGTGGGAGCGGAGGTGGGAGCGGAGGTGGCTCGCGGTGACGGGGTGTACTGGATAAGCACATGCGTTGATCTTGTGCATGTGTGAGGGAGGAGCGCACTTGGCCAGGTGGTCTGAGATGTAGGGTGTTAGGGCCTCGCGTCCCCCGCGCCGGCCTCCGCCCTCAACAACACCAACGCCCTTCGTGCAAACCCTCCGCCTGTGACCACCTCGCGCTGCAGGCCCTGTGGCAGTTGCTGATGCGCTGCATGCTGGGCCCCGGTGCACGCAGATGTTAAGACACATGCAGATGTTAAGACACACACTCGGTTTGTGTTTTTCCCTGTTCCCACCTGCAGGCCCTGTGGCAGCTGATGCGCTGCATGCTGGGCCTGGACGCGCAGCACCTGTGGCTGGCGTTTGCCAAGGGGGTGCTCATCACAGTGTACCTCACCGTCATCGTGCTGGTGCCACTGTGGTGAGTAGAGACGTTGACGCGCCAGCGTGTGTGCTAGCTCCGTGGTGTGTTAGCTCACCGTGTACCTCACCGTCATCGTGCTGGTGCCGTTGTGGTGAGGGGAGCGTCTGTGACAAGCGTGTGTGTTAGCTACGGCCCGGCCTTGCCCCATAGCGCAATTCAGGGGAGCTCCCCTGGTGCAACGCATACCCGTACGTCCGTCCCGGGAGGCGAGCCGTAGTGTGTCATGCACACCGGCAGCTAGGAGGTACCGGTACCCGCATGCACGCGTAAGCAAGGGCAAGGGAGTGCTCCTCTACCGTTCACTCGTCTCAAAAACCAACACCGGCACCTGCCACGCAGGCAACGCAGAACACATACGCTCGCCTCTCCCCCCTTCCTTTCCCCTCCCTCCCCCGTCCGCCCAGCTGCTTCATCGTTACGGCTCGCTGCACCTCCCCCTCGGAGGTCATCCTGTCGGGCGTGGGGGCGTTGTTCATACTGGAGGTGAGCGGCACGTGGCATGGCACGTGGCAATGGGACGTGGCACGTGGCACCTCCCCCTCGGAGGTCATCCTGTCGGGCGTGGGGGCGCTGTTCATACTGGAGGTGAGCGGCACGTGGCATGGCACGTGGCAATGGCACGTGGCACCTCCCCCTCGGAGGTCATCCTGTCGAGCGTGGGGGCGCTGTCCACATTGGAGGTGAGTGAGCGCCACGTGGCATGGCACATGGCATCTGGCATGGTAGGCCTTTACAGTACACAGCACCTGGCACCTGACGCGCTGATGCACACTGCTGAACGACAGCCATGCCGCTCCATTGTGACGCAGCTAACAGTCCCCGCCCACGCCATACGTACAAACAGCACCCTGCTCCCCATACACACCTACCCATGCACCCCTACTCACCGCTCCTCAATCCACGCATCTCTCCGCACTCACCATCCCCTCCTCCCTCGCCTCATCCCCTCGTTTCCTCCTTCCACTCCCTCCCCCAGATCGACGATTTCATGTTTGAGGCTGTGGGCTGCTCCGACGACGTCTTCCAGGCGGTGGTTGAGGCGGCCAACGCCGCCAACCGCCGCGCCGTACGCGCCTTCCGCCACTCGCCCTCGCCCTGGGCCCGACACGTGCCCAGCGCCATTCGCACCGGCCTGCTGGTCATTTACTTTCTGGCGATGACGGCGCTGACTGCACTTTGCGGGTATGTGCTGTACCGGATTAATGGGCAGGACACGCGGGGGTCGGGGTAGGTGAGGGGCGAGCGGGAGGGGGGAAGGAGGAGGCGGGGGTGTGGGGGGACGGGGGAGGGATGTAGCTGGGGGTGGGCGGTGAGGGTGGGGCTGGTGGCTGAGGGAGGCAAGTAAGGGACAGAAAGGGCCCGCCAGTGGCTGTACATGTGTAACAGGCTGGTGCGAGGCTGCGAGCCGAATGCTGTGATTGCCGAATGTGCATGATGTAGTCCATGGTTCATGGATCGGGTGCCCGCGAGGGCTTCCTAATGGGGGCAAGGCGGCGGCGTAAAATGTGAAGCCGTTGGAGAAACGGATAAGCGGAACGATACGGAGGAAACGAAGCAAAGCAGGGTATGGCGTGCGTACGCATATGCATGGACGGCGTGGCTTGGATTTAGACTGGTTGAAGCGCATATGCGTGGAGCTGTGCAAGGGTACGGTCCTACGGCAGTGTTGCGTACAGGAGGCAGTGATAGTAGGAGGACGCGGCGGGGTACAGCGATGCTGGGTCAAAAGGTATTGGCAGTGACGTGGGCAAAGCCTATGAGGCTGCGAAGATCGATTGGGGCAAGCAGGGGGTACGATGTGAGCATGTGACATACCGGCATGCATGGCAAACGCATACGTGAGGGGCGGCATCACTCCGCTGCACTGTGCTGCAAGGCTGCATGTCTTCCAGGGTTCATGCGTGCGTAACGCGTGTACATAATGTTCTTTGCAGCGACGTTGTCGTATGTGTAAGTTTTACTGTACCGGTATTGTATTGCGCGTTTCTGCCAGGTTCTGCCAGGAGGTGGGCAGCAGGTGCTGTCCTTGGTGGCTGACCCATGCTTCATGTAGTATCGCCTTGCAAGTGTGAGTTGGACTTCCCGTTTGGTAAAGGGTGCGTTCCTAGGTTTTCACACTAAGTATGTCGTATGGGCGGGCCTATAGTTTGGCGGCGGTATCCCCTCGTTCGGTGGTTTAGAACGTGCCTTACCCAGGGGATCTCCCCTGGCCTTGCCGGTACCCATACCGTACGGCCCATGCCGGTACCATGTGGGTCACACCAGAGCACCCCTGCCCCTTGTGTATCAGGAGGCCTTGATGCTGATGATAAGTTTGAACCAGTCTATGCTATCCACTGATTTGGTCTCCCTAAAGGCACCTTCCAATGGTCAGGCCGGAGCCCGTACACCCAGGGCTGGTTTCTTCCGCCAAGGCATTTGATCAGTTCTGGTAAAACCCATACGCTGTGCAGCAATGTGCCTGCCTCCAACGGAGCACCCAAAGACGGGACAAGGTACTCCCTTTCCCGAACCTACCCAGGGACAGATGACCAGCATAAAGCCCCGCAGCTCCGGGTGCGCAAAAACCGAACGCACTGTGCACCTGACCTCAGCCGCCTCAGCTGACCCAAGCAGGCTGTTGTGCTGAGGAGTGGGCCCTGTTGCAGCCCAACTCTTAAGCAGCTCCTGTTTACAGACACACAGGCCAGACGCCACCGGTGTACCGGGGTGTGTGCACAGCTTGCCATTCGCCCCAGGTCATCAGAGATTCCGTGCCTCCACCTTAGTGTGGCTCACGAAGCACAACCTTTGCAAGCCGACCACGCGAAACGACCAGCACCGGTCCTGCGCGACAGGTTTTGCACGAGCGCTACTGTACTGTCACGCGTCCTAACGTGCGATGCTGGCCGTACCTTCGCCGATGGCTGGGCCCCATCTGGCCGTACGCATGCATGCACATAAAAAGGTGCACGAAGTGCCCCGGGGGCGCACCTCCGCCGGCGTACAGTGTGCAGTAGCTTGCGGTGCAGGGGTAACGAAGCGTGCACATGCATACCGTATATCAAGGCAAGATTGGGGAGGCAAGAACGGCCACACCAGGCCACACCGAACCATGCGTGCCCCTGTGCAGTACGGTAGCCTGTGACCATGGACACGAACCAACCGGCTCAGCGTCCCAGCAGAACAGGTGTAGCACCACCACTGCAACATGCCACCAGCTGCCACGCATGTATGTCAGCGTCATTTAGGATTAAGCAGAGCGAACCCTTACTTTGCAAACGGTGCCATAACCTTCCTTGTGCGCCTGCCCCGTCCACTGCACCTGGCCGCAACCTGCAGGGCCTGCTCCCGTGCACCCCATGCATTCCCCAAACCCCGGCCTTTCGCACGACCTTGCTTCCAAAGCCCCTTCCGTTCCGTGCAAGCTCGAGACAGCACGCTGAATGACGCATCCGCCAGATCACAAGGTACTGCCCACTCAGGTGCCCCCACCCACACGCCCCATTCCAAATTTTTGTTGACTCTGCAGCTCAACTAGCACTTTTAGACCACACACATTTGGAAATGGCTGCCAGTGTCGGGCGGCTCCTCGCCGCACGCACAGCTCACATTGCGAACAATGTCTAAGGCAGCATGGGCCAAACACATAACACTTCAGCAGTCCGTCCAATGGCCACGCCGTACAGCGAAGCCGCCCTGTTAAGCCCGAGCACCTCGGCAAAAAGGATAGGCCGCCAGTCACGATACACATAGCGCTGAGGGTCCTACTGGGGGTCCTACTGAGGGTCCTACTGGGGAGCGAATGCTATGCCTACCACCCTACCTAGTAGATACCGTACCATCACATTACTAATAAGAGCATAACCAGCGCGGCATCCACCGCACGTTGCCCATGCCCACGCAGCCTCCCCATGCACTCCCTGACGCATCAATGCAACGCGTCAAATGATAAGCACGAATGAGAAGTCTGCCGCATTGGACCCGCTGGCATACTTCTCCCTACACTGCCGTACATCCAGCCCTCGCTCCCTCCATCCCTCCACTGGCAACCCAGGCTGCACCGCAGCCGCCCATGGCCTCGACACCTTCCGCCATGCTTCCCTGCTTCTGCCCGCCAGCGCCCGGTTCCTTGCTTACTTTAGCACCCGCGAATGCGGCTACGCGCGAAACCCTCTTGCCACCTGCTCGGTAAACCTATCTCCTCCTCCCGAGGGCACTCACTGCAACGCAGCACCTGCTAACACACAACGCACGTCGCACACACATCCTGTGCTGCATGGGGCGCCCTCCCTCACCCCCACCACCAGTCCTTTATGCACGCCCAAACTCTGTACAGCGACAGCAGGAGATACACGTGAGGCGGCAGGAACTCGAGGGGGAGGTACGTGTAGAACAGCACGTTCACCACTATGAACCCAAAGTGACTGAGCGTCTCCTCGAAGTCCTGCATAGGCACGTACCGCAGCAGAAGCTGCAGGGGCGAAGCGCGGCCCATAACCCAAGTCACAAGCGCCATGACTGCAGCCCCCACGATCTCCTTCCAGAAGCCTACAGGGTGCGCCAGCAGCCTCACCAGGAGCCACGCCGCCATGGCCCCCCGGCCCTGCACCAGCGCCAGGTACAGCAGCGTGGCGGGCGCACCGGTGTCCCGTGGGTCGACGCCCGCGCGCAGCAGCTCCGATACCACCGGCCAGGCGCCCACCGCCGCCGCGTACGGGAATGCGGCTGCTCTTAGGTGCGGCGGCGGGGCCTGCCACTCAGCTAGCCGCCACTGCAGCAGCAGCTGCCGCACGGCCGCGTGGTTGGTGGTGGAAGAAAGGGAAGCACACACCTGACCTGGGCGGTGGGCACTGCCGCCGCCGCCACTGCCGCCGCCACCGCTGCTGCTGCTGCTGCCGCTGCTGCTACCACTACAGGAGGCCTCGGGCGGTGTCAGGGCCGCTAGAGCGGCAGCTGTGGCAGCGGCGGCCGCAGCAGCCGCAGCTGCGGTGCTGGACTGCACGAGCAGTGGCAGCAGAGGGTTGCTGTCGCCCAGGGCCGTGTCCGCCGCTTGCTCAGCTGCAGCACGCGCCGCTGCCAGTGCCGCCGCCACGTCCTCAGCCGGCTGCACCGGGCCAGAGGCCCCGCTGCTCCACCCACCGACAGCCCGCTGCAACAGCCTCCGTGCACTGATTCTCTCCGTACAGACGTCGCTCGCGCCGCCGGGACCTCCCCTGGTACAGGTACTGGTACTGCCGCTGCTGCTGCTGGCCTCACCGCCGCCGCCGCCACCGCCGCTGCCCCTGAGACCACCCTTGCCGCCCCCAAGCCCCAGCGGAGGATCAATGTAGTTCAGCGGCCACAGCCACAAGAAGATGTACCTCATGTGGCGAGTCGCCTTCTCCGAGCTCGCGTAGCTGTCCACAAAGCCGGACGGGTTCCCGCGTATGTCGAGCACGTCCCCGCCCGCTGCAGTGGACCACCCGGACGCCGCACCCGCCATCCGGGCCCCCTCCAGCAGCGCCGCACACAGCCTGGCGTTACCCGCCCGCATCGCGCCCAGCAGCACGTAATACACAGGGTCGGCCCCGTGTCTAAGCAGCTCCACCATAGTTGCCTCGTGACCCGCGAACGCCGCGCCCGCACTCGCCGAACGCAGGAACCTTGCAACTGTGCGCACTGCCTGCGCCTGGCCAGCAGGACCGCCCTGGTCGGCATTTCCCCCAACGCCGTTGTTGTTTGCTTGGGAGACAGCCGCGGGAGTGGCCTCGCGGCCAGCGCCTTCGCGCAACGACCACAGGTGCCGCAGCGTCCTTAACGCATGTACGTCGGACGCTGCAGTCGCTGTCAGATAGCCCAGCTTCGGTACTCGCGAACGCCTTTTCAGCAGCGCTGACAGGACCGAAAGTAGCGGGCTCAAGACAGGGTCCAGGAGTCCCGGAGCAGGCGCCGCGATGTTGGCTTTGACGAGAGGGTCCCTCAACAAAGCGGGTTCCGGTTGATAAAGGTGCGTTACGGCTGCGTCCACGGTTTTGAAGCGGTCCACCAAAGCTGTGGCGGCAAACTCCGGGTTGCTGCTCATCAGTCCCCGCCAAGCGTCCCTGAGCGCGCGGCAAGAGCATGCCGCGATGGCACCGGAGAAGCTAGCCGAGCGAAGGATGATATCAACAGCTACAGGCGGTAGAGACAGCAGCTCGAACGATGCCTGCGGCGTGGCAGCCTTGGCGGTATCGGCTTTTGCCATGTTTGACTTGCTTGTAGTTACTGCTACTTCATTAGCGTAAGACGTATACTACCACATACAACGTTGAAGCTTCCATGTGGAGTACATGGGCTTCGCAATTCCTAGCTTTGGCCTTTGGGCCATTCTGACCCATCGGGTCACCACATTTCGCCAGGGGAGCTCCCTTGGCGCCACCACGACGCCTCCACATTTTGAACCGTACCTCGTGCAGCGTACCAACACATCATGTACCTAGTAGCCCCTCTATACATAGCGGTAGACGGGGCTGAAAGCCTAATGCAGGTAAGAAAGCCTCATGCCTGGCGGGGTTGTAAGCAGCAGCTTTCGAAGGCCTTGGCTTGTGTCCACCGACCCTGGCAAAGCCACCCATGGCCCATTTCCCAATGCACTGGCAAACGTTGGGTACATGAAGTCATGCACTCCAGTTAGCCAGCAGTACCGGCAACAATGCACCTGCAAGCTGCTGCATTCGATGTGCTATGCTAACTTCATTCAGGCACAAACCCTGTGCATACCGTACCCTGCATTGTTTGCCTGCCTGGTGTGGAGGCGTGTGGAGGGATGCTTTTGTGTCGGGGGGCGGCTATGGGACAAGTGGGGCCTGTGTTCGTGGGAGGCCCTTGGGTTTTCGATGGAGGAGGTGCGAAAG
>VFQN01002308.1_pt1 | contig 29889 bp, 36 predicted proteins | sample 3512371 | NCBI WGS metagenome assembly VFQN01 (sample SAMN10412370, study PRJNA504923) | tailings metagenome | isolation source: Replicate 2 from Balatoc abandoned mine | place: Philippines: Itogon, Benguet | collected 2017-08-28 | reverse complement strand
GCAGGAAGGGCAAATGGTATGTCGATCTGATCGAGTCCTTCCGGCGGCACTTGCTCAAAAATGGGTTCGACTTCTGCGCCGGCACCGAGATACCCAACGATTGGAACCTCCGTTGATCGGCCGGATCCCTCACCCGTCAAAAGCCAAGCTTCGCTGACACGGAATCCTGCAGCGTACTTGGCGGCGGATCGACCGATGCCGCGTGTGCCATTCTCGTGCTGGGCATAGGTGTCATAGTTCCAGCCGAAGAAGATCGCCGCGTCTTTGGCGTTCTTAAAGCCGCGCTGTTCACGGGCCTGTTGGAGACGAATTGCGGGTGCGGGGCGATCATCAAAGCTCATAACGTGCAAAAAGCACGGTTCTGATGTGCGTTGCGACTTGACATTCCAGTGTGCGTTATGCACGTCATATCTCCATGATCGATGTCAGAACTCTTCGCGAGCAACTTGGATGGACCCAGCAGGATCTGGCCAGCCATTGTGGCGTTGACCGTTCCACCGTCTCGAAGTGGGAGTCCGAGGCCCCGTCCAAAGGGCCTGCGTTGATCCTGCTTCGCCAACTGGAGCAGCGCGCCGCAGGTCTTGCAGGTAAGGACATGGAGGCTGCCGAATGAGCGGCCTGACGAATTTCTGCGTGGGTAGAGCAGTGGTAGCTCGCCGGTCTCATAAGCCGGAGGTCGCCGGTTCGAATCCGGCCCCCGCAACCATCCATACTCGAGAGGGCGGCCTGGCACGGCTCGCAAGGCCTCCAGCACCCGTTGGGAACGGTTCGACCGTAGGCACGAAGTGCGCCGCCCGCATTCGCTCCGAGAGGGCGCCGCCGTGAGGTGATGTGTAGCCGGTTGTTCATGACCGGCATCTGACGCGAAATCACGCTCTACATCACGGAAACAATGCAAGCCATTGTTTCCTTGACGGCGGAGCCTTGTCTGAAGGCTGACCATGATCGACGACATCAAGCTTCCGCGCCTGGCCGACCATGCCGAGATTACCCGGCTCAAGTCGGTGACCGAGCAGGCGATCAAGCTCTCCGGCGGCACGCAATTTGAAACGCGGACGCGGGTCCGGAAGTCGGCGCTCTCCAAATATGGCAGCGCGAGCGAGCCCGATGCCTTCCTGCCGCTCGACGTGCTGCTCGAGCTCGATCGCCACAATGGCGCGCCGCTGGTGACGTCGGCCGTGGCCGGCATGCTCGGCTATCGGCTCGTGCCGGCCGAGGCGATCGAAGAGGCGCAGCTGAACCTCGAGGATGTGCAGGCGATCGCCAAGGAAACGGGCGACGTCGTGAACCTGCTTCTGGGGCTGCTGACCAGCGGCAAGCGGCTGGATGCTGCCGACCGGCACCGGATCCTGCGCGAGGTCACCGAGGCCAAGGCGACGCTCTACGGGCTCGCCGCAAAGATCGGGTGCTCCCATGGCTGATTACTGGTCGGGCGACGAAGATCGTTACATCCGTGAGCAGGTGCGGGCCGGGGCCTCGGCCGGGGACCTCGCCAAAGCGTTGACCGGGCGGTCTCGCAGCGCAATCCTTGGACGCATTTACCGCCTCCGCAAGGCGGACATGGCGGCGAACCGCCCGCCGCTCGTCGCACCGCGTCGACCGGGCAGCACTGGCTCGCGGAGTTCGGCCAAGCTGCCGGACTTCGCCTCGACGCGGACGCCGCACCTTCCTTCCAAGCCGTCCGCGTCCCGGCGGGAGCGTGTCCCTGCGCTCCCGCCGGTCCCGATGATCTGCGAGGGCGTGACCTTCCTCGACGCCGTCGATCGCGAGCGCTGCCTGCATTTCATCGGCAATCCCTATTCGCCGGACGGGCCGGACATGCCGGTCTGCGGCGCGGAGCGGGCAGGGGTGCCGCGGACCCGCTACTGCGACTATCACCTGTACTCGCAGACCGACCATGCGGCGCTCGCGGCGCAGCGCGAGCGGCGGAAGGCGGCGTGATGGCAGCTTCCGCCCGCGGACTCTTCCGTGCGACCGGCAAGCAGGCGAAGCCGGTCGCGCAGCGCATGCTCGACGGCTCGATCCAGAAGGTCGAGCACCTCGAGCGCGAGAAGGACGAGTTCTATCCGACTCCGCCCGAGCCGACGCGCGCGCTGCTTCATGCAGAGATCCACCGGCTGCGGGACTTTCCGCTGATCTGGGAACCAGCCGCCGGCGACGGTGCCATGGTGCGCGAGATGGAGGCGCTCGGGCTGTCGGTCGTCGCATCCGACCTCGTCGACCGGGGCGCGGGCGCGCAGCTCGGTAGCTTCTACGATTTCGACGTTGCTCCTGCACCCGCGATCGTCACCAACCCGCCTTTCGCCGAATGCAACTGGCGGGACGGCAAGGCTCGCTGGTTGCGGCACGCGCTCGACGAGCTGCGTGTCGAATACATGGCGCTCCTGCTCAACTGGAGCTGGCCTGGTCCTGCAGGGCTTGCCGCATTCTGGGCGCAGCACCCGCCCGCCCGGGTTTACCTCATGCGCTGGAAGATCGACTTCACTGGGCAGGGACAGCCGCCGATGTTGAACGGCTGGTTCGTCTGGGACCGAGCCAGTCAGGGCGAGACCGTCCTGCGGATGCTTGACCGCAAGGATGCGCGGCAGTCGGAACTGTTCTCGCGCGAGGCTACCGAATGAACGGGCGGCGCGAACGGGCGGAGTATGACTGGCGCGGGTTTGCGCGGCTCGTGCAGCAGCGGCTGCGGGCCGACGGGCGCAGCTATGGCGAGATCGCCGACGAGATCGGCGTGACGCTCACCGACCTGACGCGGGCTGTCTCGGCGCAGATCCTGACCGCACCGAAGGTCATTGCGATCTGCGACTGGATGAAGGTCGCCGTGCGCGCCTTCTACCTGCGCCCCCGTTCGCCAGCCGACATCGCAAGGGGAGGGGCACGGACATGAAGCCGGGTTTCGGACAGATGGGCTCGATCGACCGCATGGCGCTGCGCGACCTGCCGGAGCCGATGCAGCGCGAGGGCCTCCTGCTGCTGAAGGAGATGGGCTGCAACGAGGCCGAGGTTCACGAGGCGACCGGCTTCGACGACTGGTCGGTCAGCGCGATCCTCGCCGGCTGCGCGCGCTTCCGGCATGCAACCGAATGGCAGGGAGCGCAGAATGAAGACGCTTTTTGACGCCGAAGGCTTCGGTGGGTTCGACCATGGCGAGCTGCTGATCATCGACTCCTTCGCCGGCGGCGGCGGCGCTTCCACAGGTATCGAGATGGCACTGGGGCGGTCGCCCGACATCGCCATCAACCATTCCGCCGATGCGCTCGCCATGCACGCGGTCAACCATCCCGACACGCTGCATCTGTCGAAGAACATCTGGCAGGTCGACCCGCTGGAAGCCGTCGGCAACCGGCGCGTCGGGCTCGCCTGGTTCTCGCCGGACTGCAAGCATTTTTCCAAGGCCAAGGGCGGGCGTCCGGTCAAACGGTCGATCCGCGATCTGGCCTGGGTTGTCGTGCTCTGGGCGCGGCGCGTGCGGCCGGAGGTCATCATCCTCGAAAACGTAGAGGAGTTCCGCGACTGGGGGCCGGTGACGGAAGAGGGCAAGCCCTGCGCGGAACGAAAGGGGCAGACCTTCGAGCGCTGGGCGGGCGAGCTGAAGCGGCTCGGCTACCGGATGGAATTCCGCGAGCTGCGCGCCTGCGACTATGGCGCGCCGACGATCCGCAAGCGGTTCTTCATGATCGCGCGGCGGGACGGGCGGCCGATCGTCTGGCCGGAACGCACCCACGGCGACCCGAGCAAGGCGGCCGATGCGGAAGCGATCGCCAAGGGCAAGCTCAAGCCCTGGCGGACGGCTGCCGAGATCATCGACTGGTCGCTGCCGTGCCCGTCGATCTTCGACACGGCGGAAGAGATCATGGCGAAGCACGGCCTGCGCGCCATCCGGCCGCTGGCCGACGCGACGATGAAGCGAATCGCGCGCGGCGTGGTGCGCTACGTGCTCGAGGCGAAGCGGCCGTTCGTGGTCAGCTATGCCCAGCAGGGTGGCGGCAACCGGGATCCGGAAGCACCGATCCACACGATCACGGCCAGTCCGAAGGACCAGAACGCGGTCATCGTGCCGTCCTTCGTCGGCTGCGGCGGGCGAGCCGGGCAGAGCGCGCCGCGCGGCGGAGACGAGCCGACCGGGACGCTAACGGCCAAGCCGGACGGCTGCGTGGTCGCGGCGCATCTCTCGCGCTTCACGCAGAACGGTATCGGGCAGGGGCTCGACGAGCCGCTCGACACGGTCATGGCCGGCGCGCCGAAGTTCGGGCTGACGGTCGCGCATCTGGTCGAGACGGCGCATGGCGAGCAGTCGCCGGGCGGGGTGAAGCGCTGGGGCTCGGGCATCAAGCCGATCGACGAGCCAATGGGCACGGGCACGATCAGCGGCAACCATGCCGTCGCGGCCGTGACCATGGTCCAGACGGGCTATGGCGAGCGCGCGGGGCAGGCGCCGCGCGCGCTCGACATCGGCAAACCGCTCGGCACGCAGGTCGCCGGCGCTGCAAAGCATGGCGTGGTGGCGGCGTTCCTGGCGCAGCATAACACCGGCGTCGTCGGTCATGACGTGCGCGAGCCTGTTTCGACCCTGACGACGGGCGGCAGCTACGGCGTCTCGCAACAGGCGGTCGTCGCGGCCCACATGATGAACATGAAGGGCAGCGATCGACGCGCGCGGCCTGCCGACGAGCCGCTGTCGACGCTCACCGCCTCGGGCAACCATGCGGGGCTGATCTCGGGCTTCCTGACGAAGTACTACGGCCAAGGCGACGGCGCCGCCGTGAGCGAGCCGCTGCACACCGACACGACGAAGGACCGCTTCGGCCTCGTCACGGTCGAGATCGACGGCGAGACCTATGCCATCGCCGATATCGGCATGCGCATGCTGACGCCGCGCGAGCGGTTCCGGGCGCAAGGCTTCCCCGACGACTACATCATCGACCGCCGCGCCGACGGCACGCCGATCACGGCGAACGTGCAGGGCTCGTGCTGCGGCAACTCCGTCTGCCCGCCCGTCGCCGCCGCGCTCGTCGCCGCCAACTGCGGGCATCTGGCAAGGATGCGGGAGGCTGCGGAGTGAGCGCCGCGCTCGACCAGTTCATCGAAGACGCCCGCGCGGTCACGGTCGCCGATGCGGCGGTCGCGCTCGGGCTGAAGTTCCTCGGCCGGCGGGCGGAGCATCCGCAGCCATGCCCGGCCTGTGGCGGGCGCGACACCTTTGCCTTCAACACGACGAAGAACAAATGGAACTGCCGGCATGGCGGGGCAGGCGGCGGCGATGCGATCGGCATGGCGGCGCATGTGCTCGGGCTCGACGTGAAGCGGCGCGAGGGGTTCCTCGAGGCCTGCGCCGCGGTGACCGGACAGACGATTCCGCATGGGGGCGAGCGTGAGGGCGATGACGAGCGCGCGGCCCGGCTGCAGCGCCTCGACGAGCAGCGAGCGCGCAATGCCGAAATCGCTGCGGCGCGCGATGCGGACCAGGCCGACTTTCGCGAGCGCGAGCGTGACAAGGCGCGCGGCATCTACCTGGGCGGGTCGATGGCGGCCAAGCATGAAAGCGGGCGTTTGGTCGGCGACTATCTGCGCGCGCGCGGCTGCGGCTTTCCGGGTGACCGGTGGATCCGGTTCTCGCAGAGGCAGCCCTTCTGGCACGGACAGGACGAACGCGGACCGATCGCGCTGCATGAGGGGCCGGCCATGCTGGTGCCGTTCCTCGGAGCGGACGGCGCGATCATCGGCTGCCACATTACCTGGATCGACCTCGACCAGCCGCCGAAATTCCGGCCGCGGCTCGTCGATCCCGCGACGGGCGAAGCCCTGCCGACGAAGAAGATGCGCGGCTCGAAGAAGGGCGGCGTGCTGCCGCTTTGCGGGCGGATGGATGCGGAGCGCTGGCTCGGCGCCGAGGGGATCGAGAACACGCTGGCCTTCGCTCGCTGGGAGGGCTTTCGCGCCGACACCTTCTATTTCGCGGCAGGCGACATCGGCAATCTGTGCGGACGCGCGGACCCGAAGTCGCGCTTCGCGCATCCCGATCTGACCAAGGAAGACGCCAAGGGGCGCATGCGGCCGGTGATGGTGGCGGGGCCGGTGCCGCTCGTGGATGGTGAGGCCGACTGCATGGTCGTGCCCGATCATGTGCGCGAGCTGGTGCTGCTCGCCGACAGCGATTCCGAGCGCGTGATGACGGCATCCGCCATGGCGCGGGCGAAAGCGCGGCATGCGCGGCCGGGGCGGCTGATCCCGGTCGTCTGGCCGAAGCCCGGCACCGACTTCGCCGCGATGATGGCGGGACATGAAGGGGCGGCGCGTTGACGAAGAAGACCATGCCGGACGCTGTTGCCGCCATGCTGGCCGAGGCCGAGCGGCAGGCGCGCATCGCCGAGGCCGGAGCCCCATCCCCTTCAGAAGGGTGGCGTGAAGCGGCTGCCGAGCCTCCCTCGGAGCTTTCCAAGGAAGAGGTTCTGGCCGAATGCGCGCAGGAGCCGGAGACGGACATCGGCAATGGAAGGCGCTTCCTGATCCGCTACGGCACGCGGGTGCTGCATGTGGCGCGTGTCGGCTGGCACGGTTTTGACGGCCGGCGCTGGAAGGAAGACGAGGACGGCAGCGTCGTGCGCCCGCTGGCGCAGCGCACCGCCGAGATGATCTCCGACGAGGCGCTGCTGCTCACTGCCACGGATGAGGAAGAAAAGGCGATCAATGCCGGCCGCGACGCCAAGGCGGAGCGCAAGCGCATGGGCCAGCCGAAGAAGGACTGGGACCCGGAGAAGCTCGGCCGCTATCTGCAGCTCGACGAGCTGATCGAGGATGGCGAAGAGGCGAAGAAGAAGGCGAACGGACGCCGCGCCGCGCGCCACCGGCACGCGAAAAGCTCGGCCGGCTCCTCCAAGCTCGACAACATGATGAAGGAGGCGCTGCCGCATGTGGCGCGCATGGTCGGCGATTTGAACCGCGACCTCTTCGCCATCAACTGCCGAAATGGCACGCTGCGCTTCCACCGCGACGAGGCGGACGATTCGGACCCGGACGACCCGACCTTCACGCCCTGGACCGTGCGGCTCGACCCGCACCGCTCGTCGGACTTCATCTCAAAGCAGGTCGTGCACGACTACGTGCCGGGCGCGCCGGCGGTCATCTTCGACGGGTTTCTCAAGACCGTGCAGCCGGACCCGGAAATCCGGAAATTCCTGCAGCGCTTCGCCGGCTACTGCCTGACGGGGCTGACGGTCGAGCAGTGCCTGGTGTTCTTCTACGGTGCCGGGCGGAACGGCAAATCGACTTTCGTCGACCTGCTCTGCGATATCCTCGCCGACTATGCCGTGACGCTCTCGATCGACAGCTTTGCGGGCGACACCAAGCGCGGCGGCAACGAGGCGACGCCCGACCTTGCCCGGCTGCCCGGCGCGCGGCTGGTGGCGGCCTCCGAGCCCGAGATGGGCGTGAAGCTGAAGGATGCGCTGATCAAGACGCTGACGGGTGGCGAGAAGATCCCCGTGCGGCGCCTGCACCAGGACTTCATCGAGGTCATTCCCCAGTTCAAGATCATGCTCTCGGGCAACCACAAGCCGCGCATCGACGACACTTCGGACGGCATCTGGCGGCGCGTATACCTCGTGCCCTGGGAAGTGCAGATCCCGGTCGACGAGGTGGACCGCGACCTGCCGCGCAAGCTGCGCCGGGAGGCGGGCGGCGTGTTCGCCTGGATGGTGCAGGGCGCGCTCGACTATCTCAATTACGGGCTGGCGCCGCCGGAGAAGGTGCTCGCCGCCACGCGCGAATATCGCGAGGAAAGCGACCCGATCGGGGCCTTCATCCGCACCGGCTGCGTGGTGACGGGCCGGGAGGAAGACAGCGCGACGCCCGGCGACCTGCATATCGGCTACGCCAACTGGGCGAGCCAGGAAGGGGCGGCGGAGTTCAAGCAGAACACGTTTGCGCGGCGCTTCCCCGACTATGCGCGGCTCTCCTTCAAGGGGCCGGACGAGCGCATGCACCACTTCTGGAAGGCGAAGAGCGGCACAACTGTCTATCGCGGCATCCGCGTGAAGGACGAGTTCGTTCGCCCTGGCGCGCCGACGCCTTCGCCGGAGGATTACGGCCAATGACGCGGCGTTTCCCTTGTCCCCATCGGGTGGCGTGGCGGCTTTCCTCGCTGCTGCCCGGCGCGTGGCATGGGGCGCAGTTGGGCTGCGAGGGACGGTAGCGGACGGCTTGGGGGCGGAAGCGCTGCCAAAAGGGTTTGGGAAAACAGGTGCTTAGGACGCAAGGGACGCTAGGGACGGTAGATCGCGGGTTATGCATGCGCGCGCATGAAAAGAGGTGTGGAGCCCGACACGGAAAAGCGTGTCCATTGCTTCCATGTAGACACGAGATTTTGCGTCCCTAGCGTCCCTTGCTGCCCTCTCATCCCTTCCGGCCTTTGTTTTTGTTCATCTTTCTTCTTCGAGCCCTTGGGGCGGAAGAATAGAAAATGGGTCGATAGACCTGAAAATGGGACGATAGGAGGTTCCGGTGCGGTCCGTGACGATTGATGAGCTGCTGAGCTGGGCCTTCGTGCACGAACTGCCGAAGGGCGGCGGCGTGGATGGGCTCGGCAACCCGAACTCGGCCTGGCGGATGCTGCAGGCCTCGTCCTGGGGCAAGGTGACCAGCTGGGCGGAGCTGATGACGTCGATCGACCTGCCGGCGCGCGATCACGACAACTTCCTGATCGAGCAGGGCGCACCGCATGACGATGCGCTGGCCGTGGGCGAGGCGGTGACAGGGCTGGTGGAGTGCGACCTCATCCTGCCCGAGGGCTGGCACCCGCTGCCGGACTGGCCGCGAGAGGATCCGCTGATCGCGGAGCTGGCCGACCTAGCGGTGGCGGGTGCGGTGGCGCGGTTCCGCTTGCGGACGCGGGCGGCGATGGCGGGGCATCTCGTCAGCCTCGTCGTCGGCACCGCCGTGCTCGGCCGCGAGCCGGGCTGGCAGGCCGAGGTGCCGGCCGTGCGCATGGTCGAGCATGCGGGCAAGCCGGCCTGGTTCGTGAGGCAGGCGGTGCGCGATGCGTTCGGAAGACGGCAGACGATCGAGGTCGACGGCTACAACAGCAAGGCTGGCAGGCCAAAGCCGGGCGCCTATCGGCGCTACCAGTTCTCGACCGATCCGACGGGCGACATTCTGGGGCGGCTCGATCGGGAGCTCTGGGCGGTCGCGCTGCGCCACCTCGAGGGCACGCTCGCGAATCGGTTGACCGGGCATCGGCTGCTGAATTGCGACGTGCCGGTGCGCCCGTGGCGAGGGCAGGGACCGGCGATCGTGCTCCTTTCGCGCCAAGGCGAGCGGTCTCGCAGGACCGCTTGACGTGCGGCAGAAAGTTGACTAGCTCTTGTCACGGATAAATAGGTTCGAGCCCGCCCAGCGCTGCTGCGGCGGGCTTCGTCGTTTCAGGGGCGTGCGCGATGGGAAGGCTGACCGGCCTGAAGCCGCGCATCGCGACGCTGCAGCCAAGGATCGGACGGGCACCCGGTGACGAGGTGGCGCGCAACCGGCAGCGCGATGCCGAACAGGCGTGGCGCTCCTGGTACAAGACGGCGCGATGGCAGAAGCTCCGGCAGCAGGTCATCGTGCGCGACCTCTACACCTGCCAGAAGACGGGCGTGCTTCTCACGGGCAAACATCCCGCGCTGAATTCGCCGGTCGTCGACCACGTCAAGGCGCACAAGGGCGACGAGCGGCTGTTCTGGGATGCCGACAACCTGATGACGGTCAGCAAGGCGTACCACGACAGCGTCAAGCAGGCCGAGGAGCGGCGCTCATACTGACATGCGATCGTGCTGTTAGATCACCAGCCAGCGTAGCGCGAAGATCAGCAGCTCGACAAAGATACGCGGCCCGTTGTTCTGAAGCGCCTTCGCAATCCATCTTAGTATCGATCGGCGCTGGGTCGCGTGACGGTTGCTTGCTCGGCGTCGGGTCTTCTTCAAGTCACACCTCTTCATTGATGAGCACATCAGGAAGAAGCGGCAAGAAAACTGCCACACGATTCGGTGGGGCATGGCAAGGCCGCGGTACGTCATCACCGGCAGAAACGCGCGTCGAACGGTGGAGGCTGGGGATAGCGGGGCAAGCGGCGAAAAGGCCTAGCCGGGGGGCGGGTCGAAAGTCTGCAGCCTGCCAACGCCCAGACCCGCGCCCCTCTCATTCGCAGGTTTTTTTCGTCATGACGGATTTTGAGCCGGCATTCGACCTGTTGGGCGACCCGATCCCGGAAGGGTTCGGCAAGCGGGGCAGGCCTCCGCACATCCCGACCAAGGAAAACCGCAACAAGATCATGCTGTTGCTGGCGCAGGGCTGGACGGATGCGCGGATCGCGGCTTCTCTCGGCATCACGGTGCCGACGCTGAAGAAGCATTATTTTTCAGTGCTGAAGGTTCGGGACGCTGCGCGCGACCGGGTCGAGGCAATCGGCCTCCTGACGCTCTGGAACCTCGGCCGCGAAGGCAACGTTGCCGCCATGAAGGAATATTTCCGCCGGCACGACGCCGTCATCGGCGACATCTTCGACGAGGTCGTCGACAAGGAAACGCGGAAGCTCGGCAAGAAGGAGCGGGCCCGCATCGAGGCGGACAACCCGCCCGACGACTGGGAGTCGGCCATTCCCCAGACGATGCAGTAGGCTATGCTCGACCTTTCCTGCCCGGACTGGTTCGAGCGGCTGAAAGCCGGCAGGACGCCGCTGCCCGACAATCTGCCGATCGACGAGGAAGAGGCGAGGGCAGCCGTCGCCGTCTTCGAGAAGCTGAGGCTCCCGGACGTGCCCGGTACGCCGCTCCTGCGCGATGTCAGTGCGCCCTGGGCGAAGGAGTTCGTCTCGGCGATCTTCGGCCTGGTCGAGATGGCTGAGGATCGCTCGATCGTCGTCAACCGCAAGGTCCGGAAGTTCTTCCAGCTTGTCCCGAAGAAGAACTCGAAGACGACAAACGGTGCCGCGATCATGATGACCGCGCTGCTGCGCAATCGCCGGCCGAACGCAGAGTTCCTTCTCGTCGGCCCGACGCAGGCGACGGCGGAACTCGCGTACGACCAGGCGGCCGGGATGGTTGCTGCCGATCCCTGGCTGCGAAAGCGCTTCCATACCCGCGATCATCAGAAGACGATCGAGGACCGAAAGAACGGCGCCAAGCTGAAGATCAAGTCCTTCGACAACAAGGTCATGACGGGCGTGAAGCCGGTCGCGGTGCTGGTCGACGAGCTGCATGAGCTCGGCAAGATCGCCTACGCGCAGAAGGTGATGACGCAGATCGAGGGCGGCATCATCGCGAACCCGGAAGGGTTCATCGTGATCATCACGACGCAGTCGGACGAGCCACCGACCGGCGTGTTCAAGACAGAGCTCGAGCATGCCCGCTCGGTGCGCGATGGGCTTTACGAGGGCGGCGAGACCCTGCCGATGCTCTACGAGTTCCCGCTGTCGATGCAGGCGGCGGAGAACCGGCCTTGGGAGGATCCAAAGCAGTGGCCACTGGTGCTGCCGAACCTCGGCCGCTCCATCACGATCGGCCGGCTCCTGCCGCAGTTCCGCGAGAACAAGGAAAAGGGGATCGAGGCGTTCAAGGTCTGGGCTTCGCAGCACCTGAACATCCAGATTGGCGTCGCGCTTTCGGGCGATAGCTGGCGCGGCGCCGAATACTGGGAAGCCGCGGCCGACGAGAAGCTGAAGGACCTGGACGCGCTCCTGGCGCGGTGCGAGGTCGCAGTGATTGGGATCGATGGCGGCGGGCTCGACGACCTTCTCGCTCTGTCCGTGATCGGCCGCTGCAAGGAGACTCGCCGTTGGCTCCTCTGGAGCCATGCCTGGTGTCAGCGCGACGTGCTCGATCTGCGCAAGGACATCGCCGCGCAGCTGACCGAGATCGAGAAGGCGGGTGAACTCACCTTCTGCGACGACACGACGACCGACATTCTCGGCGTCGCCGAGATCTGCGAGCGCGTCTTCCTGACCGGGCTTCTGCCCGAGCAGGCCGGGATCGGGATCGACCCGCAGGGCGTGGCGGCGATTGTCGACGAGCTCGCCTCGCGCGGAATGGAGCAACCGCTCGTCGTCTCGGTCAGCCAAGGCTTTCGGCTTTCGCCGGCGGTCTGGGGCATGGAGCGCAAGCTGAAGGACCGCACGCTTGTCCATGGCGGGCAGGCATTGATGCGGTTCTGCGTTGGCAACGCCAAGGTCATTCAGCGCGGCAACGCCGTCGTTATCGAGAAGCAGGTGTCCGGCAAGGCGAAGATCGACGCGCTGATCTCGTCGCTCGTCGCGGGCATGTTGATGAGCCGCAATCCGGAGGCCTCTGGCGCTTCGGTCTACGAAACCCGTGGCCTGCTGATGGTGTGAGCGAATGAACTTCATCGACCGCCTATTCGGAGCGCCTTCGGCAGCTCGACCAGCTGCAGCGGTGCCAGTGGTGCCTGCGTCGGGCGGTTCTGCAGCCGTAAAGGCGATGGCGGGTGAGATGGGCAGCTTCCAGGGGCTCACCGACCCGGCGTTCCTGGAGTTTGTCCGGTCAGGCGGGGGCAACCTCTCCGAGGCGGGGGTCAGTGTCACGCCCAAGGCGGCGCTGAAGAACACGACCGTCATTCGCTGCGTGTCGCTGATCGCCTTCGCGATGGGATGGCTGCCGCTCCATCTGCGCGACAAGGAATCGAAGGACAAGGCGACCGAGCATCCGCTCTACAGGGTGCTTCACCGCAAGCCGAACGCATGGCAGACGGCTTTCGAGTTCCGGTCGTTGATGCAGCAGCGAGCTCTCGGAGCCAATGGGGACGGGCAGCGCGGCGACGCCTTTGCGCTGATCGTGCGGAGCGGCGACAGGATCCTGCAGCTCGTGCCTCTTGCGACCGAGCGGGTGACGCCTCGCCAGTTGCCCGACTGGTCTCTTGCCTATGACTACGTCAAGCCGAACGGCGACAAGGTAACGTACCAGCAGCGCGACATCTTTCACCTGCGCTGCGCGCTGTCGGAAGACGGCATTTCTGGCCTCTCGCTGGTCAGGCAGGCCGCAGAAGCGATCGGCCTTGCGCTTCAGACTGAGCGTGCAGCTGCGCGGCTGTTCCGGAACGGCATGCTGGTCGGCGGTATGATGTCGCTGCCAGCGGGCCGAACCCTCTCGGAAGAGGCTTTCGCGCGCCTGAAGCAGCAGATGGACGAGCGTGAAGGCGCCGGCATGGCGCACAAGTGGATCATCGGCGAGGACGGGCTTGAGGCCAAGCCATTCTCAGGGACCGGGCGCGACAGCCAGCACATCGAGCAGCGAAAGCATCAGATCGAGGAGATCGCGCGCGCCTTCGGCGTTCCGCGGCCTCTGCTGATCGTCGATGACACCAGCTGGGGTTCGGGCATCGACGTTCTCGGCCAGTTCTTCGTCAGATACGCGCTTACGCCATGGTTCGAAGCCTGGCAGCAGGCGATCGAGCGCTCGCTGCTCTCGGACACGGAAGCCGATCGCTATGAGGCGAAGTTCAACGAAGGCGCGCTGCTGCGCGGCTCGATGAAGGATCAGGCGGATTTCTTTGCGAAGGCGCTCGGCTCCGGCGGGCATCAGCCGTGGATGAATTACGAGGAAGTCCGCGACACGCTGGACCTTCCGGAAAAGGCGATCGAGCCGAACCCTCTTTCGAACAGGAGAACGGGCAATGAGCCTTCGTCAGCTGCCTGAGATCAGAGCCGAGAGGCTGCCGTCCGTCTGCGCCTTCGAGCCGGATGCGGACGCGATCGAGCGCTGGAACCCCGGCGTGATGTCGGCGATGCAATCGACTGAGAACACGATCTCGATCCTCGACATCATCGGCGAGGATTTCTGGACCGGCGGCGGTGTCACCTCGAAGCGCGTGGCCGCAGCGCTGAGGGCGATCGGCGACCAGGATGTTTTCGTGGACCTCAATTCGCCCGGCGGCGACTTCTTCGAAGGCGTGGCGATCTACAACCTGCTGCGGGCGCACCCGAAGAAGGTGACGGTTCGCGTTCTCAGCCTCGCCGCATCGGCTGCCTCGGTGATCGCAATGGCGGGCGACGACATCCAGATCGGCAAGGCCGGGTTCCTCATGGTCCACAACGCATGGGTCGTCGCGGTCGGAAACCGTCACGATCTCGCCGATGCGGCGAAGACGATGGAGCCTTTCGACGATGCCATGGCCTCGGTTTATGCCGAGCGTGCCGGCGTCAAGAAGACAAAGGCCGCCGAGTGGATGGACAACGAGACCTGGTTCAACGGCGAGCAGGCGGTGAACGCCGGCCTCGCTGACGGGTTTCTCCCGGCCGACCAGGTCAAGGAAGACAAGGCAAAGGCCGAAACGGGCAAATCGGTCAACGCGCTTCGCCGCGTCGATGCGCATCTGGCCCGATCCGGAATTCCTCGCTCAGAACGCAGGACGCTCCTGAACGAGGTGAAGGGTGGCACGCATGACGCTGCCACCACCGTCACGCACGACGCTGACGATCTAAGGGCTGCCGTCGCGCAGCTGAGATCAACCCTCAAGGGCTAAGGAGCCTCTCCATGAAAATTTTCTCTCTGGCCATCGCCGTCATGGCGATGCTGGGGGTCGGCGTGTGCGCAGCAGCGGCCGGTTCCCTCGACTTCTTCCACCCTGACCTCGTGCATGCAGGCCTGATCGAGCACATGACGACAGCCATGGGCATCATGCTGCCGGCGAGCGCCAAGGCGCGCGGCATCATCGCCGTTCGGGCGGAGGGCAATGACCTAGCCGGGCTCATCCGTTCCCTCAACTCCGACTTCGAGCAGTTCAAGGCGACCATGTCCGAGAAGGACAAGGAACTGTCGAAGCGCTTCGACGATGTCGTGACGACGGAAAAGCTGGAGCGCATCAACTCCAGCGTCGGAAGCCTGCAGAAGGCCGTCGATGATGCCAATGCCAAGCTCGCGGCGCTCCAGGCTGGAGCAGGCGGGGCACCGGGCGAGGTGCGGGATCGCGAATACAGCGACTCCTTCCGCTCCTACTTCAGCAAGGGCGTTATCCAGGCAGCGCTTAACAAGGGCGCCGACGACGAGGGCGGCTATCTTGCTCCGGTGGAATGGGATCGCACGATTACCGACGCCTTGGTTCAGGTCTCGCCGATGCGTCAGATCGCCCAGGTTCAAAACATCTCGGGCGCCGGCTTCACGAAGCTATTTAACGATCGCGGCTTCGGTTCAGGCTGGGTCGGCGAGACGGCGGCGCGGCCCCAGACAGCAACGGGCACGTTCTCGCCGTTGACCTTCCGTCCGGGCGAGATCTACGCGAACCCGGCGGCAACGCAGCAGATCCTCGACGATGCCGAGGTCAATCTCGAGCAGTGGATCGCGAACGAGGTCGAGACCGAGTTCTCATACCAGGAAGGCATTGCGTTCGTCGCCGGCAACGGGACGAACAAGCCGCGCGGCTTCCTGACCTACGTGGACGGCGGGTCAAGCGATGATGCTCATCCCTGGGGCAACATCCCGGTCATCGATGCGGGTGCGGCAGCGGTCGTCGACAGCGACGAGCTGCTCGACATGATCTACAGCCTGCCGAGCGAATACACCGCGAACGCTCGCTGGGTGATGAACCGGTCGACGCAGGGCTCGGTCCGCAAGCTGCGCGACGGGCAGGACAACTACCTCTGGCAGCCGTCCTACGCGGCCGGCCAGCCGGCAACGCTCCTCGCCTATCCGATCACCGAAATGCCGGCCATGCCGGACGTTGCGGCGGATGCCTTCCCGATCGCCTTCGGCGATTTCCGCCGCGGGTACCTGATCGTCGATCGCATCGGTGTCCGGGTGCTCCGCGATCCCTACACCAACAAGCCCTACGTGCACTTCTACACGACGAAGCGCGTCGGCGGCGGCGTTCAGGATCCGACCGTGCTGCGCCTCCTGAAGATGGCGTCGGCGGGCGGCTAAGCCGCGCCCGTCGTCCCGTGGGAATACTGGGAGCGGCCATGCCGGCCGCTCCTGCACTAAACGCTTAGCGAGGTAAAAGCTATGACCCCGAAGACGAGCAAGACAGAGGGCGCGCCTGCGCCCGCGGATACAGTGGATGGCGCGTCGGGCGCCATCGTTGAGCCGGCGATCACGAGCGGAGTCCAGATGGACCATCCGGCTGTCGACGCCAATCCGCGCAAGGATACGAGCGCGGCACAAAACGCCCGGGACATGAACGACCCGGCCCGTCGCAAGCCGAACGATCGCGATTTTGCCGGGCAGGGCATCGATCCGCACGCCTACGGTCACAAAGCCGAACCGGGCAAGAAGGCTCGGAAGTCACGATAGCCGATTGGCTCATCAAGGCCGGCGCCGCTCGGGTGTCGCCGGCTCTATGAACCAATGGAGTGAGCATGCATCGCCCCGTTCTCGTTACGCCTCCCGCGCAGCTACCGGTCTCGCTCCTCGAGGCGAAGGCACATCTGCGCGTCGATCACAACGAGGACGATGCGTTGATCTCGAGCCTAGTCACGGCGGCGACCGCTCATCTTGACGGCTGGACGGGGATCCTCGGCCGATGCCTCGTCGACCAGACGTGGCGGCAGGACTTCGACGGCTTTGCGCGCCATCTTAAGCTCCCGCTCGGGCCAGTGTCCGAGATCGTGGACGTGAAATGGCGCAATACCGTGGGCCAGATCGCGACCGTCAGCGCGTCCGAGTACAGCCTTGTCACAGATGCGGGAGGGCAGTCGTTTCTTCGTTTCCGTGACGCCTTCAGCTTCCCGTCCGGTTTGCATGAACGGAGCGCGGTTTCGGTCACCTATCGGGCGGGATATGCGGCAACTGCAGCGGCTGAAGGGCCGCCGGCGGTCGCAGAGACGACAGACGTGCCGGCGCCAATCAAAATCGCGATCCTTCTGACGGCGGCGCACTGGTATGGCCAGCGCGAAGCTGCTTCGGCAGAGCAACTCGCTGAAATCCCCCTCGGCGTCACCAAGCTGCTTTCGCCGTTCTTTCGTGTGCGGATCTGATGAGCGGGGCAGGCGACCTTTATCATCGGGTGGCCTGGGACAAGCCGGGGGGCGGCTCCGATGGGCATGGCGGGCGGCGGAGCGCGTTTGTGGAGCAGTTCCAGACGCGGGCGGGGTTCACGCCGCTGCGGGGATCGGAAGCGGTCATCGCGTCGCGACTCGAGGGGCGGCAGCCGATCGTGGTGCGGGTGAGGGCGACAAGCCAGACCCGGCAAATCACGCCCGACTGGCGCATGCGCGACGTGCGCAAGGATACCGAGTTCGCGGTGCGCTCGATTGCCGAGACGAAGGATCGGCTCTGGCTCGATGTCATGGTCGAAGAGGGAGTGGCATCCTGATGTGGGTCCGGTTCACGAAGGACTTTGACTACGCCGTTCCCGGCAAGGGCGGGCGGGTGACAATCGCCTACAAGGCGGGCACGGTGAAGAACGTCACGCGCGCCTGCGCCGACCTGGCAATTGCCGCCGAGCGGGCCCAACTGCGCGACAAAGACCACGACAATGAAGATCCTCGGCCGGCGCAAGCTTGAGCGAAGGCTCGCGCAGATGCCGGAGACGGCACGCGCCGAGATCCGAATCGCGATGGAGAAGAGCGCCGACGAGATCGTCGCCGGGATGAAGCTGTTGGTTCCGGTCGATACCGGCAAGCTGCGTGACACTGTCGGCTGGACATGGGGCGAAGCACCCAAGGGTGCGCTGATCCTCGGGCGCACGAAGAAGGCATCGATCGCTTCGCGCGCCGGGCTCTCGATCACAATCTATGCCGGCGACGAGACAACCATGGTCGGCAAGCGCAGCCAGTTCCAGCTGGCGCGGCTGATCGAGTTTGGCACCGTGGAGATGGCTGCGCAGCCCTTCTTCTTTCCGGCCTGGCGCCTCGGACGGAAGCGCGCTCGCAGCCGCATCGCGCGGGCAGCCAGCAAGGCGGCAAAGAAGGTGGCGGCAGGATGATCGGTGCCCAGCTTCAGAAGGCGATCTACGAGGCGCTGACGGCAGAGCCGCCGATCGCCGCCGGCGAAGTCTATGACGGCATTCCGGAAGGCGCGAACTTCCCTCGCATCATCATCGGCGAAGACCAGGTGCTCGACGACGGCGACAGCTGCAGCGACGGCTGGGAGATCAATGCCGATATCCATGTCTGGTCTCGCTCACCTGACGACAGCTTTGCAGAAGCGAAAGACCTCGCTGCGGCGGTCGCGGCGCGCGTCCGGGGCATCGATGCCGTCGACGGCTTCACGATCATCGAGCACTCGATCGAGAACCAGCGCGCTCTGCGCGACCCTGACGGCAAAACCCGACGCATCGTGCAGTCCTACCGCTTCCTGCTCGACCCAGCCTAACCACAGGAGACAATCATGGCCCCTCCGAAGACCCTCAGCGGGCGCAAGCTGCTCGTCCAGATCGGCGATGCCGCCGACCCGGAAGTGTTCACGCATGACTGCCTGATCAACACCGAACGCGGCATCGCCTTCGGCGCCGAAACTAATCGCGAGACCATCCCGGACTGCGATGATCCCGATGCGCCCGGCTGGTCGGAGATCACCGTGACCGGCCAGTCGGCGACGATCACCGGCGCCGGGCGGCTGCATACGACGAGCGTGAAGGACTGGTTCGAGTGGTTCACCTCGGGCGAAGCACGCAACGTTCGCGTGCTCCTTGGCGACGTCTCTCTTGCCAATGGTGGCGGGCATTGGGCTGGCGCCTACAAGCTCACGCAGTTCGAGGTGACCGGCCCCGAAACTGGCCGCTCGGCCGTTTCCGTCACGCTGGAATCGGACGGCGCCGTGACATGGGTGGACGCCTCGGCATGAGCCGGCACGCTGCAATCGAGCAGGATTTCGGGGGCGGGACGTATACGTTCCGTCTCGGGCTCGAGGAGATCGAGGAACTGGAGCGGTTGCGCGATGTGGGCATCTTCCAGATCGTCGCGCGTCTCTCTGCCGACAGCCGCACGGCCCGCCTCACGGACATTTCCGAGGTGTTGCGACTCGGGCTCATCGGCGGCGGGATGAGGCCGGTCGACGCTCTGGTCAAGGTTCGGAAGTATGTCGACGAGCGACCGCTCGACGAGAACCGCGACGTTGCCTACGCGGTTGGCCTCGCTGCCTTGATGCGGCTTCACTCGAAGGACCTGGAGACGCCACCGGGGGAAGCGCCGGCGCCGGAGACGAGCGTCTCGACTTCGGCGCCATCCGAGGAAGCGCAGCCCTGATCGGCTTGCAGGATCCCGGCCGGCTCTCGCTCGGGGAATGGACCGCGATCTGCCGTCATTGGGCGAGGGCCCATGGCGACGGCAAGCCAGAAGCCCCGACGGATGACGAGTTCGATCGAGCGGTGATGCGGGCTAGGGGTGCGGCCTAGGGATGCGTTGCCAGAACCATCTGCGGCGCGTTCTGCCGCCGCATGACGGGCAGCGATACGGGTTGGGAACGATCGAAAGTGCCAGCCAGACAAAGAGCCACAGTCCGAGCGTGACCACTGACATCAGCAAATGCAGGACGTGGTTCGGCGTCTCGCGCTCCGCCAAGACCATTCGGTTTTCCTCGACGCAAAGACGCCGCTGTTTCTCGATGCCCATAGGAGAGCCTTCTGAATGACGACCGAACGCATGGTGGCCGTTCTTGAAGCCCGTTTCAACCAGTATGAGCGGGCACTGGCCAGAGCACAGGGCAGCACCAATCGTTCGTTCACTGCCATCGAACGCCGCGGCAAGCAGCTCGAGCAGCGCCTGAGTCAAATCGGGCAAGGCGCTTCGCTCCGTGGGCTCATGGGTCCGCTGGCTGCCGGCGTTTCACTGCGAGGGGCGCAGCAGCTGATCGATGCTGCCACGCGCACACAGAACGCCTTGCGTGTAGCAGGGCTCGAAGGTGATGAGCTCACCCGCGTCTACAACCGCCTGTTCGAAAGCGCGCAGCGCAATGCCGCGCCTATCGAGGCGCTCGTGACGCTCTATGGCCGAATGGCCGTCGCGCAAAAGGACTTGAACGCGACCAGCGAGGAGCTGCTGCAGTTCTCTGACCTCGTTGCGATGTCACTGCGTGCAAGCGGTCAGTCGGCCGCAGAGGCGCAAGGCGCGCTGCTCCAACTCGGGCAGGCTCTCGGCGGCGGGAAGGTGCAGGCCGAGGAGTACAACAGCCTCATCGACGGAGCACGTCCGTTGCTGCAGGCCGTCGCTGCAGGCCTTGAAGAGGCTGGTGGCTCCGTCTCGAAACTGACCGCTCTGGTCAAGGATGGCCAGGTCTCGTCGGAAGCGTTCTTTCGTGCGGGCCAGGCCGGCGCCGACGTGCTGCGTGATCAGCTTGCCGGGGCCGAACTCACCGTCAGCCAGGCATTCGTGCGGCTCCGCAACGTGCTTGAGGACACGGCGGGCGAGATCAACAGCGGCTCTGGTGCCAGTCGGGAACTTGCGGAGGCGCTCGAAAACCTGGGCAACTGGATCCGCGACACGGATTTCTCGCCGCTCATCACAGGTGTCATGGAATTCGGACGGGAAGTCGTCGGGGTCATCGGCGAGATCGAGCGTCTGGCTCGCGCTGCCGGCGAAGCTGTCGGGGCAGATGCGGTCGGCCGCTACATGCTCGGTACGCGCAGCGATAAGGTTGAGCAGCAGCGCATCGACAGTCGCATTGCGGGAGCCTTCGGCGACACTGGTCCTGCGGACAAGGGCCCACGCACCGTCATTGATGTCCCGCCGCCGCGAAAGACCGTCACGCTCGCTGATTATCCGGTCACAGGCGGGGCTCGCGCTGGCGGCGACGGCTCGGGGCGCACGCGTGAAGATGCCTTCGCACGCGAGACGCGGCAAATACGGGAGCGGACTGCTGCTCTGCAGGCCGAGACGGGCGCCATGGCTGGTCTCAATCCATTGGTTGATGACTACGGCTACGCCCTGGAGAAAGCGCGTGCCGCGCAGGACTTGCTCTCGGCGGCCGAACGCGAGGGTCTGGCGATTACGCCCGAACTGCGCGCCTCTATCGACACCCTTGCTGCCGGATATGCCAGCGCGACCGTTGAAGCCTCAAAGCTCGCCGAGGCGCAGGACCGGGCGCGGCAACGGGCCGAAGAATTCCGCGACCTCGGCAAGGAGATGGTCGGTAGCTTCATCAACGACCTGCGAAGCGGCACATCGGCCGCGGATGCGCTGGCGAACGCGCTCGGACGCGTGACCGACAGGCTGCTCGACATGGCGCTGACCAGCATCTTCTCGCCTCAAGGCGGTTTCGGTGGTGGCCGCGGCCTGTTGGGGGGCGCGATCATTCCGGGGATCCTGCACAAGGGCGGCGTCGCGGGCAGCGACGGGTACGGGCATGGTCGCTCTGTCTCGCCTGCCGTGTTCGCCGGGGCTCCACGCTATCACAAGGGCGGCATCGCCGGCCTGCGGCCCGACGAGGTGCCGGCGATCCTTCAGCGCGGTGAAGTTGTGCTGCCGAAGGGTGCCGTCGGCAACAGCCAGCCGCAGCAGGTCCATGTCACCGTCGGCTGGTCGCGCACGGCGGACGGCAATCTGAAGCCGTTCGTCGAGAGCGTGTCGGCTCAGACGTCCGGGGCCGTCGTGCAGCGCGCAACGCCGGGCATCATCGGCGCATCGACCAACGCGGTCGGCCAGCGCGTCATGCGGCAGCCGCGCTACCTGCGAGGGTGATAGAATGGGGTTCCCGCTGCGCACGATCGATCTGCCGTGCGACCTCCTCCTGCCGGTCGGGGGCTCCTTCCAGCACCGGCCCTTCGGGGAGTTCAGCCAAGGGCAGTGGCTGCCATACGCCCGGGCCACGGGCATCCGGCAGAAGCTCTGGACACCAGTCGTCGAACTTGCGTCTTTTCAGCCGGACGAGCGCGGCGATCGGCGGTTCGAGTTCGAGGCGTTCGTCGATCGGCTCAGCGGGACGACCGCTGCCTTTCGGCTCTTCGACCCTTGGCGCATCCTGCCTCGCGGCGTCGGCGCCGGGATCTGGAATCCGCGTGAGCCGAACGGGCGCCGCTCGACCGGGTCCCATGTGATCGACGGCGCGTACTTCGTGGATGGCAAGTACCGGATCGATGGCGGTTCGACGCTGGCCTATGTCGAAGAGGATGCGCCGCGCTACGCCGACAGCATCCTGATGTCCGGTCTGGTGCCCGATGCGCTCGCCTTTAAGGTCGGCGATGATTTCGAGATCGGCGGCAATCTGTACCGTGTCATGGACGATGCCCGCAGCGATGCTGCCGGGCGCAGTCGCGTTCTGCTGTCGTGGCGGCTCTGGAAGCCGGCGCTGGCCGGTGACCGCATCAACCTTCATCGACCCTCTGGCCGCTTCGTGCTGGCCGATGTCGACCAGGGCGTCATCCAGCGCTCGTTTTCGGGCGGACAGGCTTCGATCCAGGCGATCGAAGTGCCGGTGACCGAATGAGCAAATACCGCCGATGGACGCTCGACCAGCTGCTGCGCAGCGGCAACCGGAGCGACGTGCTGCTGGCCAAGGTCGAGAGCGCGGACGGGCCCGCCTGGTTCTTCAACGGCATCGGTATCCTCGACTATGACGGGGCCGAATGGCTGGGGCTCGGAAGGATGGCGAGCGTGTCTTTCGCGCCGGCAACGACGGAAGTGCAGGTGCAGGACGTCACCATCACGCTGGCAGGCGTCGACGACGAGCACCTTGCCTATCTCGACCAGTCCGTCAAAGGCCGCAGCGCCTGGTTCTGGAAGGCCTTCCTCGACGAGGAATACCGCGTCCGCTTCACGGTGCTCCTGTCGGACTGCCGGCTCGACCAGGCATCGCTGCAGGTGCAGCCGAATGGCCAGAGCGTCATCCAGATCACGGGCGTCGGTGGATTCTACTTCTTCGAGCGTCAGGAGCAGGCGTTCTGGGACACCGAGCATCAGCGCGACATGCTGGGCGCCCGAGGCCTCGATCCCGACAGCGATACGGGGTTCGACATGATGATGCTCATGAAGAACCGGCAGCTCGCCTGGGAGCGGCCCGGTTGAACGCCCTCGAGGTCTTCTGGCAGCGATGCGAGGGGCCGATCGTCTTCGGCGCGAACGATTGCTGCATCACGCTGGCCGACACGATCCTGGCCGCCGGTGGGCCGGACCTCATGGCAGGCTGGAGAGGCCGCTACCGGACCCAGATCGGCTTTCAGAAGATCGTGAAGCGGGCTGGGTTTGCCGACGTCGGCGAGGCTGCGCTGGCAGCCTTCGTCCGCAGCGGTCGGGTCGTCGATGCGCCTCGCGACTTCGACGTCGCACTCATTGCCTATCACGACCGCCTCGACGGCCCGGCGCTGTCGCCGGGCTTCCACCATGACGGGCTCTGGCACGTTCGCGGCCAGCGCGGGCTCGTGTCTCTGCCGGGCGCGGCCCGATCAATCTACAGGGTGATCTGATGCCGGATTTCGGAGCATCGCTGGCCTTCGGCCTCATCGGCGCGCTTGGCATTACAGGCGGCGCGGCGGTCACCGCTATCGTGACGACGGGCGTGCTGCTCGGCTACGCAGCCCCCGTCGCTCTCGGCCTCGGCGTCACGGCCTATCAACAGCATGCCATGCGCCGGGCCATGCAGGAGATGCGGGCGGTCAACGACAATAATGGCCTGCAGCAGATCCTGAAGCAGGCCATTCCGCCGCAGCGGCTGCTCCTCGGGCGCGCTACGGTTGGCGGCGCGCTCTTCTTCTACGAAGCGAAGAAGCCGTATCTCTGGATGGGTATCCTCCTCGCCGCGCATGAGGTTGACGGGTTCGAGAACCTGCTCATCAACGGCAATACCGTCTTCATAGGCCCTGATGGCTTTGCGACCTCGGTGCCGTTCAAAGACGGTGCCAACACCTACATCGAGGTCTCGTTTCGCAACGGCTCGATCGACCAGGCGATCGACCCGATCATCGCGCGAGACTTCCCGTCGATGCCGACGACGTTCCGGCAGCGCGGCCATGCAACGCTCGTGATCAAGGCCCATTACGGCTACGGCAGCAATGCCCAGGCGCAGGATGACGATCACCGGCGTGTCTATGGCGACCAGGGCGCGCTGCAGCCGATCATCCGGATGCGGGCCGCGCGCTGCTTCGATCCGCGGCGCGCTGGCGCTGTCGCCGACGATCCATCCACCTGGGCGTGGTCGCAGAATGCCGCGATCTGCCTTGGGCGATTCCTGACGCATCGCTGGGTGAGTAACCCGCTTATCGATCCGGCCCGACTGGACTGGGACAGGATCGCCGCTGCGGCCGATATCTGCGACCGCTGGGAGGCCTCGAAGGATGGCACGACGCTGCGCCGCTCGACCGTCGACGGCGTCGTGCAGTCGTCCGATCCGAACTATGACGTCATCGAGAACATGCTCGTCGCGATGGAAGGCAAACTTGTCCTCAATCGCGGGCGCATCTATCCCGTCGTCGATATTCGAAAGGAGCCGGTGGCAACGCTCCACATGGGCATGCTGACCGGCTCGTTAGAGTACACCGCGGAGCCGCGCGACCGCGAGCTCGTCAACATCGTCAAACCGACCTTCATCTCGCCTGATCGCGAATATCAGGAGGTGGCCGGGCCCGTGCTACGGCGCGGCGACCTGGTGGCCGCAGACGGCATCCCGCGCGAGCGATCCTTACGCGGTGCCTTCGTCGAGGATCATCGCCGGATCCAGCGCAAGGCATCCACCTTTCTCAAGCAATCACGCCTCGGCCGGACGATCAGCGCCAGCGTCACCGACGAGGCGCTGCGCGAGGCGTGGGAGCCCGGCGCCGTCATCCGCGTCCATCTGACAGGCGTGCTGGCCCGCGCCAACGGGCTCTACGAAGTCGCCGGCATGGAATGGGACGAGCGCGTCAGCGGGTTCCAGATCGCGCTGATCGAATACGACCCGACTGCGACGGATTTCGACCCTGAAGACGAGCAGGATTTCACGCTCGACGAAGACGTTCTGGAGGCTGAAGCGGCATGACGACACCTCTGGAGCAGGCCTTTCCGAATGGCGCGAACTGGGTCGCATCGACCGTCAGGTCGAAGCTCGCCGAGCAGTCGATCTTCTGCACGACGCAGACCGATCTCTCGGCGGAGAACTTCACGATCCAGCCCTATGCCGCGATCGCGGTCTTCGGCGGGGAGGGCGACCTCGAGTTCTACGCCTACGATGCGGCCGACACGACGACGGCGGATGATGGCGGCCTGTCCTGCATCGTCGTTTCCGGCCGGCGCTACAAGAAGCGGAGTGAGGCGATCGTTCGCGACGCGGCGCTGTCTGCCACGACATCGGCCCAACCTGCCACGCCCTCACTTGGCGATACCTACATCGTGCCGGTTGCGCCGAGCGGCGACGACTGGGCGAATCATGCCGACGAGATCGCCACCTTCACAGCGCGTGGCTGGCTGTTCCGGCAGCCCTTCATCGGCATGATCATCTACGTCGCCGACGAGGACGCGCTCTACCATTTCGACAGCAATGGCGACTGGATCGCCGGCCTACCCGTCGGCGCTCTTGCTGCCGGCTCCGTCACGCCCTCGATGCTGGCGAACCCGTTCGCGATCCTGAAGGTCGAGGACCAGCGCAATGCACCTCCGGGCAGCGCGCCGACGACGAACACGATGTACCAGGTCGGGACCTCACCGACAGGCGGATTTGCCGGCCAAGCGAATGCGGTGGCACGGTGGACCGGATCGGCGTACGCGTTCCTCGTTCCAGCCGAGGGCGATATCATCTACCGCCGCGATGCCGGGCAGACCTACGTCTTCAAGAGCGGAGCCTGGATTCCCCAGTTCGCTCCGCCGACCATCGTGCAATCGCACTACGTGGCGCTGACATCGAGCGCCACGTCGACGGCGGCCACGACGAACCGCATTTCTTCGCCCGCGATTACCGCGCAGGTCGGGCAGAAGATACGGGTGACGCTGACGCGATGCCGGTTTGCCATTGCTTCGGCCACCCGTCGCAACATGGCGATCGGCGTAAGGATCGACACGGAATCTGCGCCACTGCCGATCGCGCGGTCGTTTCTCGTCTATGGCACGGGAGGCACCGACACGGCTGCGCTGACGGTCGGCGGCGATGCGGTGAACAATGCCGGGCTCTACTCTGCCGCGCTCGAACTTGATGTGCCCGATGCATCGAGCCACGTCTACAGCATCGCCTCCTATGTCCATCAGGACGGCCTCTCGCCAGCTGGCGGGGCGGTTTCAGCGTTCGTCGGCGCAGCGATCTTCGAAGTGGTCAACCCGTCATGAGCGACGGATGCACGGGCTGGCTCGACGGCTGGCCGACCTGGTTGGGCGGGACGGGTGCCGAGTGGGTGCATTGCTGCGAGGCGCATGACACGCACTACGCCGCCGACGACCCGGTCCTGCGGCTGCTGCAGGCTCACCTCGAGCTGGGCCGCTGCGTCTGGGAGGTGTCGCCCGCCATGGCCATCGTCATGGTCGCAGGGCTCTTCACCTTCGGCACGCTCTTCATCATCGGCTTCAAGAACCGCTACGGACGGATCGACCGGCAATGAGCATCGTAAAGCCTTCCGAGGCGTTCAAGCAGGCTGCGAACTGGGTCTCGGCCGAGGTCCGTGCCTATGTGAAAGACCAGCTGGCGACGCATGTCGACACGGTCGGCGACGTCCAGAGCAACGACTTCGAGCAGACGCGCTTCCTGTTCGTGCGGTCGAAGTCGGCAACCTACCGGCTCGACCTGTCGTCCGGCGCCGCCGACGATGGTGACACGGTTCTGCGGGACAATGTCGGCCGGCGCTACCTGAAGATCCCGGCGACGGCTGCGACAGTCTTTTGGAATGCCGCGGTCGACGATCTCGCCGGGCGCGATGCCTTCGACGACGAGGAGGCAGGCTTTGTCGTGTTTGTTGCGGATACCGGCGACGAGCGGGCGGCGCTGTTCGTCATGGGCGCGGGCGGCTCGGCCGACTGGAGCCCGCCGTTCTACTACACAGGTCCTCAGGGCGACGGCGGCATCCAGTCCAGCAACGCGACCATCTCCGACATCATCCAGATCACCCAGGCGGCATACGACGCGCTGATGCCGCCTCACCCGCAGACCCTCTACGTCATCATCGAGGAATAGACCCATGAGCTTTTCCAACTATGCCGCGCAGGCTCTCCTGAACTCCCTCTTCGGCAAGACATCCGCTTTCGGCGCGCTCGCCTCGCGTCCGACCCTCTATGTCGGGCTGTCGAGCACCACGCCGGCGGAGAACGGGACCGGCGTGACTGAGCCTTCGTCTGGCGGTTATGCCCGCGTCGCCACCGACCCGGCGGACTGGGACGCTGCAACAAGCGCTGATCCCTCCGTCGTCGACAATGCCGAGGTCATCGATTTCGGAACAGCGTCGGGCACCTGGCTTTCCGCTGCAAACCTGACCCATGCCGTGATCTTCGACGCGTCGACAGGCGGCAATGTCATTGCCTCGGGTGCGCTTGCAACCCCGAAGCCGGTCATCAGCGGCGATCCGGTGTCATTCCCCGCCGGCACGCTCACCCTCTCGCTCGACTAAGACCAGCCCATGCTCCTCGGCGATCAGCCCATCGCGGCCATTCGCCTCGGCGCCGCCGAGGTGCAGGCGATCTATCTCGGCGCGGTCAAGGTGTGGCCGTCGAATGCAAATGGGCTGGCGGCGGCAATCGAGGCGCAGTCCGATGTGGCGGGTGCGCTGCAGGTAGAGCGTGTTCTTGCCGCGGCAGTGGCCGGTTCAAGCGGGATTGCGGCAGCCCTCGCAGTCGAGCGGAGGCTTGCAAGCGCGGTGGCTTCCGCGAGTGCCGTCTCCGCCGATCTCGTCATTGCCAAGACGTTTGCGGCTTCGATCACTTCCGTATCGGATGGAGCGGGCTTGCTTCATGTCGAGCGGCGCATGGGCGTGGCGATCGAAGGTCAGGCAGCGCTTGCCAGTGCGCTACAGGTGGAGCGGCGGATGGCCGCGGCAATTGACTCGACATCTCTGCTGGAAGGGACGCTGGCCGGCGAGGTACTTCTCTCGGCGGCGATCTCGTCGAGTTCGGCGCTTTCGGGAAGCCTGGCGATCGGACGCCGGTTCGCCAGCGCGATCGAGGCGACGAGTGCGATCACGGCAGATGTCGTGGTTCAACGTGCTCTTGCTGCCGGCATTGTGTCGCAGAGCGACGTGGACTCGGACATCCGCATCATGCGCGCGCTGGCGGCCACGATCGGATCGGTTTCGGCCGTCACAGGGGACATCACGACCGAAGGCGCCGTTGAGCCCGCCACCTACACCTTCACCGATCCCGGCTCCGCGGACTTCGTCGTTCCACCCTACAACACACTGACCGTCGAGGTTTGGGGCGCTGGCGGCGGAGCGTCGAGCGTCTCGGTCATTTCCGGCGGCAGTGTATCGAGAAGTGCTGGAACGGCTGGCGGAAATTCCAGCTTCGGGAGCTTCTGCTCGGCGAATGGCGGCGGTGCGGGAACGGGTTCTGCGGGCGCGGGCGGAACGGCCACCGGCGGTGATACCAATCAGACAGGTGGAAACGGAACGGCCGGATCCGTCTCAACGAATATCGACTCGAACTTTCCAAACGTCACTGCGCCAGCTGGCGGCAATGGCGCGGGAACCGGAGGTGGCGCGGGCGGCGCGTCGCAATCCGGAAACACTGTCGTCAATGGCAACAACGGCACAGAACCCGGCGGCGGCGGCGGCGGCGGTCGCGCGCGTCTATCCTACACGTCGGGAAAAAACGTCAACTTTCGTACCGCCACGGGCTCATCCGGCGGCGGCGGCGGCAAGGCGACCGAAGCATGGGATGCCGGCGAGGGCGGGGCGCCGGCAGTTGGGTCGACAGTCACGATCAATGTCGGCGCCGGCGGTGCCGGAAATGGCAATGGCGGCTCCGGCGCGAATGGCCGCGTCGTCGTCACGATCACTTGAGGTCAGGCATGGAAATCCGGCTCTTCGATGAAGCGCTCGACTATCAGCGTATTCCGCACATGGCGGACCTGCTGCGCAGCAACTTCGCGCAGCCGATCCACGATACCGAGATCGCGCGGCTCCATATAATGAGCGAGCTTTGCTACCTCGCCGAAGAGCCCAATTTCATCGCAATGACGCTCGAAGATGACGCTCTCGTCTACTTCACAGCGCATATGCCGCTGAACGCGTGCGCTGATACGCCGCGCGAGCTGCGCGATTGGGAAGACGGTCGGAAGCTCCTCTACAGCAAGTTCGGTGTGATCGATCTCGATCACCGCAACCGCGGCATTGCGACCGCATCAGCCGCCTACATGGACCAATTGTGTGCTGAACGCGGCTATGTCGGCCGGGTGATCAGCGTCCGCGAGCCGCACGTCTCGTTCTACGAGCGTGTCGGATATGTCGAGACGGGCATCGTCAGCGACGACATCATCTGGATGTTTCGGGAAACGCCCTAGACGTCAAATGACATGTAGCTGCAGAGAGGCCGAAACGATGGTCAATGAGATACTGTATCAGGGGGCACAGGAGTTCCTTCCCCCAACATGGAACGAAGTGCGTCTATCATGGGAGGTATCTGGTCCGTTGCCACATCGTACGACATCTCCATGCCACCCTCGATCCGAAACGATATCACCATCCGCTGGCGCTCAAGATCTCGTCCCAGGGTCCACCATTCGACTGGGAGAGTACGTTTTGCAGTCGGCTCCGGTGTGGCGACCCGGCCAAGCGCACCGCCCGTCCGAATTGCCATCAACAGCAGCGTCTCCACCTCCGAATGCGGAATAGCGATGTTGAGCGGCTGTCCGCCTTCCAGATCGAACTTGTAGATCGCATAGCCTCCATCGTGCTCGACGACGGTTGCGCCTCTTAAATTTGCCTTTACGGCCTGTTCCTCTGCCATGCTTCCCTCCCTGATGCCGCGACGGTAGCCGCAACCCCGGCGCGAGACAATCGCGCTCCAGCAACATCTCCGACGCTTCGCAATCACCTGCCACCGGCAGGGGAAAGGACACCATGACTGTCATCTCGACGGCATCGACCGACGACGTTCGC
>VFQN01002307.1_pt1 | contig 29890 bp, 25 predicted proteins | sample 3512371 | NCBI WGS metagenome assembly VFQN01 (sample SAMN10412370, study PRJNA504923) | tailings metagenome | isolation source: Replicate 2 from Balatoc abandoned mine | place: Philippines: Itogon, Benguet | collected 2017-08-28 | reverse complement strand
ATTTTTGAAACGTACTTCTCGGGGCCGCGAAGCTACCGAAAAAGCCTATCGTCATTTGGGCATTCTTCCAAGACATCGCACGGGCGATTTGTTCTCTGAAGGATAGAAAATGTACGCTTCAGCTATCAAAATTTGCACTTCAGTTTGAAGGGGTATACTTAGTGACGAAAATATATCCCATTTTTGCGTAGTAATTATTAATTAACATTTTAATACAGCCATGAACAATATCAAATCTTTACTCCCCGTAGCGGGAGAGCGCTCGCATTTGGAGTTAATTCATCCTACTCGTTCCGTTTTTATCCATACTAGTGAAGTAGTTTTCATTCAAGCCGATGTCAACTATGTTCGGATTTTTACAAAAAGCGGCAAACAATACGTACAAGCCAAAACCTTGAAAAGTTACGAAGCTCTTCTGAAAAAGACACCTTTCATAAGAACTCACAAATCGTATTTGGTCAACTTCGAGTATTTTGCTGATTATACAATTACCGAGGAAGGTACTTTTGTACATTTGGTAAATGGGAAAAAACTGCCGGTATCAAAGCGTCGTCGTCAATTTGTTAAAAAGTCACTTGAATATCGCCAAAGTGCCTAAATAACAATTATTTTAGCACGAATATCGTACGGAGCTTTTGGAGAAAAACGTTGGTATCAACTCCTCCCAAAGCTCCGTTTTGTTTTTAAATAAGTGAGGTTTTTTTGATAAAGATTTGGCAAATTTTAGAAAAATTACGACCTTTGCGCCTCATTCTGAAAAAATCAATCGTCATGGCAAGAGTTTGTGAAATTACAGGCAAAAGAACTCGAGTAGGTAATAACGTATCGCACGCTAACAATAAAACTAAGCGTAAGTTCTATCCAAACTTGCAGACAAAGAAGTTTTTTGTACCTTCTTTGAACGAGTGGGTTGAAATCAAATTGGCTACTTCTGCGCTTCGCACTATCAATAAAAAAGGTATTGAAGCAGTATTGAAAGAAGCCGGTGCGTTGTAAGCCGACGATATAACATCTTTTGCAAAAGACATTGACCCCGCTGCAGCGGGGTTTTTTGTTGGTATATGTACCTAAACGAGAGAGTGTTTGATAGAATAAAAGCTGACAAAACCAAAGCCGATAGCAAGCATCGCGTGCATGACAATCAGCTGAGGGGCAGCCCAGTATACGCCTAATACAATGCCACTAATGAAATACAAACAAAGAAGCAACTCTAGCATTGTCAAAAGGTTAAAGCTTTTTAGTAAGTATTTTTTCTGGGTCCAGCTATCTTGTTTTTCCACAATACCCCACTTGGGAGTCCGAATAAAGGGCGTTTTTTTACCTAAATAACCTTCTACTACAGCAATTGCATTATGTAATGACAAACCCATGATGACTGTCAAAAATAGAGGTAATTGCCATGCCAATTGCCAAAAGGTCTTTTGGGAGTAATGAGCGGTAGCATAAAAACCCACCAACACAATAATACTCAACTGAAAAAGTCTTAGAATTCCCAATAAAGTATGATATTGGGTACTGTGTGTAGTAATAAATAAAAGTGGCAAACTCAATAAAGACATTAATAATACCGCAACAAAAACGCCGCTATTGAGCAGATGAAACGTGGCAAATATTTTGGTATAGACGCTGATTGCTTTATTTTGCCATACTGCGGAGAGATTTTTGCGGGCGCATTCGGCAGCCCCTTTCATCCAGCGGTATTGCTGGGATTTGAGAGCAGGCATGGTAGCAGGTAGTTCGGCAGGCGTAACGATGCCTTCTAAATACACAAACTCCCATCCGCGTAATTGGGCTCGATAGCTCAGGTCTAAGTCCTCGGTAAGGGTATCTGCTGACCACCCTCCGGCATCTATGATGCAAGCTTTGCGCCAAATACCCGCCGTACCATTGAAATTGATAAAATGCCCTCCTGCATTGCGCCCACCTTGCTCTACCGTAAAATGACCATCAAGCCCAAAGGCTTGCAGCGTGGTGAGTAGAGAATAAGATTGGTTGAGGTGTCCCCAGCGCGTTTGAACAACGCCCACCTTAGGCGTTTGAAAATAAAGTAAAGTCTGCTCCAAAAAATCAGCTTTTGGAATAAAATCCGCATCAAAGATAGCTATCAAATCTCCTTTGGCTTCTTGCAGGCCATAAGCCAAAGCCCCTGCTTTGAAGCCGGTACGTTGGCTTCGGCGAATGTACTTTATATCAAAACCTTCGGACTGATATTGCGCTACTAGTTTCTCTAAAAGAGGGCGTGTTTCGTCGGTAGAGTCGTCTAAAACTTGAATCTCTAGACAGTTTTTAGGGTAATGGAGTGCTATGAGGGCCTTAAGAAGTCGCTCTACTACATAGCGTTCGTTGTAAATAGGCAATTGAATCGTGACCAAAGGCAGAGCAGACAATGATCCCGTAGGGGCAGGCAGAGGTTTGGGGGGATACCAGTAGTTCCATAGTAAACTCAATTGCGCACAACTGTACGAAAATAACACAATACTTGCGGCTACATATAATAGGATAACAACGACCTCCATAAATCTACACTTCCTGATGTGGCACTAAAGGATTTTAAAAGGGCAACTTTACACCTGTCTGAATCATGTTTGTGCTACATTTGGCAATTATTTTTCCTTCAGTATTGGTAATGCGAGCTTCACAATGAATTACGTTTTTGCCGGCTCTAATGACATACGCATGAGCGATGAGTACTTCTCCTAAGCGAGCGGCATTTAAAAAATCACAATTGAGGTTGACGGTGGTATAGGCATATTCACGTCCTAAGCCAAAAACCATCATTCCTACGAGGTCGTCCATAATCGCCGCAGCGGCTCCGCCGTGAAGCGTACCTAGAGGATTGGTCATATCTTTTCGGATGGTGATTTCGACGGTCATAGAGCCATGCTGTACTTCTAGGAGTTTGCCGTTGAGCCATTGGCCTAAAGGTGAGGGGCTTTGGGTAATTGTATTGCCGATTTGGGAACGAAAAAAATCTAAACGTGGATTAGTGTCTGAATTCATAGGCTTATTGATTTTCAGTAAATTGGGGCGCAAATATAGCTATTAGACCTGAGATAAATAACCCAAATACTTTTTGGCTAATACTTCTCTATCAAAATTTTCTTTGGCATATCGGTAGCCGTTTTTTCCGTGTGCGGTTACTGTTGCTGGATGTGATAAGTAAAATCTTATTTTCTCCGCAAAATCAACCGGATTTTCAGGCTCTACATACATACCTGCTTGCGCTTCTTCTACCAACTGCCGAGATACCCCATCAATAGCCATCAAAATAGGTTTTTGGCACGACATATAGTCGAAGGTTTTGTTGGAATAAACGGTCTTAAAAGTATCTACTTTCTTGAGAACCGACGCCCCCACATCCGACGCTAATATATACTTGAAAACGTCGCGTTTGGGTACCGAATCAATAAATCTTACGTTGGTAAGATTCCGTTTTTGAGCTTCAGCTTTAAGTTCCTTTTTTTGCATACCATCCCCAATCAGCAAAAACAACACAGGCGTATCGCGCAGAAGCTCGGCAGTTTCTAAGACTTGAATGAGGTGATTGGCGATACCGTGCGCTCCTACATACGTAACTACAAAATGATTTTCTAAGTGTTGTAACTTTCGAAAAGATGTTACATCAAAAGTTTGTAGCAATTCTTCAGAAAGTGAAAAATCGGCTGCATTGGGGATAAAAAAGATTTTGTCGGCAGGTACACCTTTAGTGTGTATCAATTTCTCACGAAAAGCAGGGGTAAGTACATTGATAAATCGGGCTTTGTGGTAGATGAATTTTTCGAACCAATACGCAAATTTTATCAGAAAACCACTGGTTAAAACTCCTGTATCGATGGCTGATTCAGGCCATAAATCCCGAATTTCGAAAACAAAAGGAGTTCGTTTTAAAACAGAAAGCACATAGGCCGTAATTCCCACGAAAAGAGGAGGAGAGGTTACGACAATGACATCGTATTTACCTTTGGTATAATATAATCCTCCCCAAATACTCGAAAACGTAAACGAAAAATAAGCCCATAGTCGTCCTAAAAAGCTTTTGTTGTATGATTCTGAAACGTAGCATCGAATTACTTTGACGCCGTCTCTGTTGGTTTCCTCATGAAAATACTTATTTTGGTATTTGGCAGGGCGATTTCCCATGTAGTGTACCATCCCCGCTACAACCGTAATATCATGCCCTTCTTGCTGCCAAAACCGACTTATCTCATTCCAGCGAGACCCGCCGCCATCATTATCTTCTAAAAAATACTGGTGAATTAGTAAAACTCTCATTGATGTCGTCAAAATACGTATGATTGTTTGTATGTTTGAGTAATCTTCAAAGTAAATGTAATTCTATAAGTCTAACAACTCCATTTATTGTTATGCCCTCACAACCTACTTTTGCACCACGTTCATCTTCTACTGTGCGTTTGCCTCGGCGAGGTCCTTTATTAGATACCAAGTCGCATATTGTGGTAGTAGGAGCGGGGGCTTTTGGGGGCTGGACTGCCTTGTGGCTGTTGAGGGCAGGTTTTAAAGTGACGCTTGTAGACGCTTGGGGGCCGGGCAATTCGCGGGCAAGCTCAGGGGATGAAACGCGCGTAATTCGTTCTACTTATGGTGACAATGAAACCTATTTTGACCTCAATGTAAGAGCGTTGGAGTTGTGGCGCGAGCATCAGCATCGTTGGAACAAATCTTTGTTTTTTAATACGGGCGTATTATGGTTTTGTTATGAAGAGTCTCCCAGCATGATTGAAGCTACCGAGCCATTTATGACCAAGCATCAATTGTCGTATCAGTATATTTCTGTTCAAGATGCTGCGAAGCTTTATCCTCATATCCATACGGGCGATTTACATCATTTAGTGCTAGACCCGTACGGAGGTTATCTTAAAGCCAGAGAGGGGTGTCAAGCAGTGCAGGAGGCGTTGGTAAGAGGAGGAGGGCAATACAAAACGGCCTTTGTAAAACCTCAGGCTATCGAGGGTGGACGACTAGGCGCGATAGCATTGTCGGATGGGACACAACTCGAAGCCGATGCTTTCGTGTTTGCGTGCGGGCCGTGGCTGGGTCAGCTTTTTCCAGAGATATTGGATCAGACTATCATTTGTACCAAGCAAGAAGCGTATTATTTGGGGGTTCCGGCTTCGCATACTGCATTGTTTGATACGATGCCCGTGTGGATAGATTTAGATGGTCAAGACTTTTATTATGGTATTCCGGGCAATGCTTATCGAGGTTTTAAGGTAGGCGTCGATAAAAGAGGAGAGCTATTTGACCCTACCCACGGCGAACGAATCTCCCATCCAGAAGTATTGGCCAAAGCGCGTGCTTTTATGGCACATCGGTTTCCGGCCCTTCAAAAGGCTCCTTTGGTAGAAAGCAGGGTGTGTCCTTACGAGAACTCTCCTGATGGGAATTTTATCTTGGATACGCATCCCGAAGCCGACAATTGCTGGTTTTTGGGCGGAGGCTCAGGACATGGATATAAGCATGGCCCAGCATTGGGAGAGCTAGCCGCTGAAATTATCACGGGAAAACGAGACTTAGAGAATCTATTTAGAATACGATAAAAATAGCATGAACCAACACCACGAATTTATGCGCCAAGCTATTGAGGTAGCACGGCAAGGAATGGAAAAGGACATAGGAGGACCCTTTGGGGCTGTAGTAGTAAGCGAAGGTTTGGTAGTGGCAAAAGGCTGCAATCAGGTTACTTCAACCAACGACCCCACCGCCCATGCCGAAGTAGTGGCAATCAGGGAAGCTTGCAAAAAACTCGGAAGTTTCAAACTCGACAACTGTGTCATTTATACCTCTTGCGAGCCTTGCCCTATGTGCTTAGGGGCTATTTATTGGGCAGGGATCCAAAAAATCTACTATGCTTGTACTAAAGACGATGCCGCTGCGGCCAATTTTGATGATGCTTTTATTTATCAAGAACTTGATACACCCAAGTCTAATCGAAAGCTTCCGCAAGAGTGTTGTTTGAGAGAGGAAGCACTCACAGTGTTTGAGCAATGGCGTCAGAAGATAGACAGAATAGAATACTAGGCCATCAAAAATTAAGAGGGTCAAGGTTTTTGAAATGACCATTCATTTGTATTCTAGCCTTGGTACGCTCCATTTCTGACATAATCGGAATGACTTTATTAAGATGATGTAGCAAGAAGCGTTGACGCTCGGTTTCGGAACTCATCGTCAGCAGTTGGTATTCTTCTTCTTGAGAGAGCCCTACTTTGTGAGCAACTTGGTATGAAAAAGGATACTGCGTACTGTCAAAATCAACTTTAGTTTGAAGGAGTTGGTAGAGGCGGTCGAGTTGGAGTAACAATTCCGAAATTACCCCCTCTGGACTATCTTGATCTTCAACAAATTGGATTTTTCCTCCTGAGTAGAGTTTGTGGGGAACGGGATTTTGGACGGTTACGATTTTGAATATCCGTAAACCTTTGGTTTTGATGTCCATCCGTCCGTCGTCGTAGCGTTTGGCCAAACTCATTATTTTCATCTCCGTTCCATAGCCGGGGAGTTTATTGTTGATGAAAGAAGGAATCCCAAACGTCAGATTCTGTTCGATACATTCGTTGATTAACTGACGATAGCGAGGTTCGAAAATATGTAAGTTCAAGTTTTCGGTAGGATAAGCTACCAAATTTAAGGGAAAAAAGGGTAAGAAACTTTCCATATCAATGATACAAATCTTGGCGACTCATTCGGCGTTTGCTACTACTTTTTCTACACTAATCCCCATGCTCAAAATCTCAGGCAAAGGATCTTGACGCATGTACTGTCTTATCTTAAAGGTATATTTGCCTTTGTGTGGGAAACGAAAACTTTTGAGAGCGATGATTTTGTGGTCAAACAAATCTCCTAACCCGTCTCCAAGCGGTTTGCCACTTTTTTCATCCATCAAAATCAATTCATTGAGTGCTTCGTTGATTATCTTCTTTTTTTCATTGATCAAAAACCGCTTGACGTATAAGTTGTAATAAGGATATCCAATGCTATTTCTGACTAAATAGTAAACATTGTACGCTTGAGTTGTATCGGTGATTTCGAAGGTAAATGTAGGTTCATATTTTATAAACCATTGACCGTCTTTGATGTCGTCGTGGCTTTTATAGACGGCGTTTGTGTCGCAACCTTGGAGAACCCAAAAGCCCAAAATGGTAACTGCAAAACAAAAGTACTTCGCAAGTTTTACGAAATTCATAAGATTGAAGGGGTAAGTTACCCTAAGATTTTGATTTTTTGACGAATTCTCAAAGGTATTGACTCCCGTTCAACAAGCAAAATTCCAATACCATACAACAAACATAACGCTAAATGATAAGGAACTGACACCCATAAGTTCGAAATTTTGAACAAAGAAGAAACATAAATCAGCAGCCCTGCGCTCACAATATACCCCAAGCAGGAGGCTACGTGGTAGGGAACAGGATAGTATTTTTCGCCTAAAAAGTAACAAACTAGGCACATAACAAACGTAGAGGCCAAAAACGACCAAGCACAGGCGATATACCCCAGCTGAGGAATCAGTAAGATGTTGAGGGTGATAGTAACAAGTGCCCCAATTCCCGAAATCAAAATACCAAAATTGGTTTTATCGGTTAGTTTAAACCAAAAAGCTAGATTGTAGTACACACCCATAAACAAATTGGCCAGCGAAAGTATAGGCACGACGATTAGCCCTTCGCGGTAAATTTGGTTACGCAAAAAGAGAAAACCAATGACGTCGTTGTTGAGACTTACCACGACCCACAGCCCCACGCATACAATTACAAACCACTTCATCACTAGTGCTAAGAGCTGAGGAGCGTTTTTGTCTTGGGCATTGGAGAAAAAGAAGGGGTCGGCGGCAAATTTGAATGACTGCACAGCAAGCTGCATGAGCATCGAAAGCTTATAGCACTGCCCATATATACTCAAGGCATCCTCCGAAGTGCGATTTGGATAGAATCCTTTTGGTAGAAGATGCTTCAAAAACATCCGGTCGGTCATGGTATTAATCATTCCAATCAAGCCCAAAATCATCACTGGAAAAGAATAATTCCAAAGCTCAATGAAAAGTTGTTTATCAAACTGAAATTTAAAATCAATGAATAAGTCTCTTAATAACCAAATAAAAAGAGCATTGGAAATAAGATTAGACAAAAAGATATATTCAACCGACCATTCTGGATTGTAAATCAAAGCTACTTCGTTACTTAGTTCCAACAAAAACAGCCCTTCATAAATCCCCTTGCAGATAACCAAGAAGAAAACATTGAGCAGGATGTTTACCAAAATATTCACAATCTTAACGTAAACAAATCGCTTCGCTTTGCCCTCTAATCTCAGACGAGCAAAGGGGATATTGACAATGGAATCAATAAACATAATCACTGACAACCATATGATGATATGGGCTTTGTCAGGATAATCTAAGGCTTGGGCAATGGCAGGAGCTCCTAAAGCCACTGAAAACGACAATACCCCCGATAGCACAATGACAGAAGTGAGGGTTTGGTCATAGTATTTGCGAAGTTCCCCTGTTTTGGACGCATAGCGAAAAAAACCTGTTTCGAGCCCAAAAGTATAGATAATATTCATGACCGCTACAAAAGCAAACAAATCGACCGTAGGGCTTAGCTCACTTGGTTTGCCAAAAATCCAAGTGTGCAACGGAACCAATAAGTAGTTGATAAATCGCCCAACAATGCTGCTTAATCCATACAGGGCTGTTTCGCTAGCCAGTTTTTTAAGTACGCTCATTTTTAGCCAATGGCAATTAAGTAAACAAACCGTCAAAGATAGAGGGGTTTTGTGGGCTGTAAAAATTGATTTTTAAATTTTGCTCACAAAAAGGAACCTACAAACAAATGATTCTGGTTAGTTTTGAAACCCAAATTGATTAATCAACCCCTCCAAAGATGTCTACGCTTTTAGATTTTGTCGGAAATACTCCGCTTGTTGAGCTCAAAAAACTCAACCCCAATCCCAATGTAAAATTATTGGCCAAACTCGAAGGTCACAATCCTGGCGGTAGTGTAAAAGACCGTGCGGCTTATAGCATGATAAAGGGTGCAGTGGAGCGGGGCGAAATCAAGCCGGGTACGAAATTAATTGAAGCTACAAGTGGAAATACTGGCATTGCATTGGCCATGATAGCCCGCTTGTATGGAATTGAAATTGAACTTACCATGCCCAAAAACTCTACCCGTGAGCGAGTACTGACGATGGAGGCATTTGGGGCAAAGGTAATCCTGACCGAAACCATAGAATCAGCCCGCGACTATGCCGATGCTAAGGTGGCGGAAGGTGGGTATTTGATGCTCAATCAATTTGCCAATCCCGACAATTATATGGCGCATTATCGCTCCACTGGCCCTGAGATATGGCGCGATACAGACGGAGAAGTGACGCATTTTGTGTCGTCAATGGGGACTACTGGGACGATTATGGGAACGTCGATGTTTTTGAAAGAACAAAACCCGAACGTACAGATTGTAGGATGTCAGCCTACGGATGGGTCGAGTATTCCGGGGATTCGTAAGTGGCCGCAAGAATACCTGCCCAAAATCTTTGATGCTTCACGCGTAGATACTGTCATGGAGGTTTCACAAGCCGATGCCACTCATATGGCAAGAGAATTGGCCAAGGTAGAAGGAGTGTTTGCGGGTATGAGCAGTGGGGGTGCTGCGCACGCGGCGATTCAGCTAGCAGGTCAGTTGGATGAAGGGGTGATTGTATTTATCGTTTGCGACCGTGGCGACCGCTATCTTTCTAGTGATTTGTTTGGATAGTCGGAGTTTATTTAAAAAAGGACTTGTATTTGAGAGACGGCTTTTCTATGAAATGCCATGACAGCCAAGCTAAGGGCAATACAAAAACAAAAGCTAAGAGTATTTGTTGATAAGGAGGCATGGTAGCGCCCCAAAAATGCACAATAGTTTGCTGAATCGGAAAAGCATAAATATATATTCCGTAAGAATAATCCCCACTTTTACCAAAATTATTGAGAGGTCCTTTCAAAAAAGCAAAATACATAACCAAGTAGCAAATGCTAAAATATCTAGCCCAAGTGATAGCGACTAAAGGAATATAGCCTGCTTGGGCAATAGGGTACAAGCCTAGCCATAAGACTACGGCCAATATAGCTCCTGCCCAATGTAAAGGGATTTTGTCTTGATAAATGTAAAACAACATTCCCAATACAAAATAAATCCCAAAATCTACTAAGTGAAATATGTTTAAATTAATAAACATGAGTTGTTTATCACCTTGGAAATAAGGGTAATAAAAGCAAAAAAATAAGAAAAAACAGCTAAAACTAATGAGAAACCAATGCCATTTGTTTCGATATAAAAACACCACCAATATCACAAAAAGATACATAGTAAACTCATAGGGGAGTGTCCATAGTGAGCCGTTAGGACTTTTATGGGGGTTTGATTCAAATACTCCTGGCAATGTATCATGATAAATAGGATACAACTTGATATGATCTAAAAAATAATAAGTACGAATATTACCAAAATACTCAGGAAGTGAAAGGGTGGTATTGATGGGACCAATGATAAATATCACGAATAAAAGCGAAACAAACAGTCCGGGTATTATTCTTAAGATCCGCTTTGATAGATAGGAAAATACAGAGGCAGTTTTAAGACCACTTTGTATTATTAAGTAGCCGCTTATTACAAAAAAGACACATACAGCGATATGACCTGAGGGAAAAAGCCCTAAACTCCCTACTTCGATAGCATCTGGGCGTGCATTGAGTGGATATACATGACCAACGATTACAAGAGATGCAGCTAAAAACCGTAAAAAGTCAAAGTTGTTTGTTTGCTTCATTAAGGATGTATCATTTTACTTTTGTAAGCGATGAATTTTGGGATAAAAATTCACATTAGGTATATTAATTAAAGATTTTACACGTTGAGATGATAGAGGTATTTGCCTTTATGTCAGCGTGATAAGATTTAATAATCGCCTATTTACTTATAAAAGTAAAATGTACTAATGATTATTTACTTAACTTTTTCGTATATGGCATCGGCAATTGCTTTCATACCTTTATCGTTTGGATGTCGTGCTACGTCTGCATTGGTGAAAAGGCCGTAGGCGTAGTTAGTGCTATCGTTGCCAATTGCTTCCAAACTTACCCAATCATAGCCATTTTCGAGGGCAATCTCTCTTAAGACGGCATCTGTATTGGGATAATCTCGCCAAAATGTACTCGTAATCACAACTCGCGCATTAGGATGCTGCTTTATCATATTGATGTATCTAATCATAACGGATTTGTAGGTACTACCCGGAATTTGCCAATCTTTGTTGTTTTCGCCTAAGCGAATGATGACTAAATCGCTGGCTCTAAAACTGTCTCCAAAATCTTTTTCAGCTTGTTCAAAGTCATAATTAAGAAAATCGTGTTCGATACGAGCGGTAGGAAATACCCTTGTAGTAAGACTAGGGTTATTGATTTTAAGATAGTTTTCTAAAATAGATTTATAATCTTTGTCAGCAGCAGAAGCGGCCATTCCCCAGTCTCCAGTCCAACCTATAGGTTCGTATGGGCCATGTTGGGTTATACTGTTTCCTGCAATTATTACTTTATTATAATAAATGTTGAACTTGAAAGTTTTGATTTCAGAGGTTTTATTCCCTATTCTATTTCGTACAGAAAGTGTCCCTGATTTTTTTAATTTTGTCTGTTCTCCTGTATTCCAATCAGACTCATAATCCCATTTGTATTCTGTTATTAAGGTTGTATTATTAGTACTGATGTTTTTTTGTACTGTCGATGATAAAAAATCGATGTTTGTATTGAAAGGGTATAATCCACTTTCTAAGTTGATAAAAGGGCTTGGTACAATTGTAGTAGTATCAGGGGGAGGAGGCGCTACCCCTTTGATTACTCGGACAGTAATAATAGGGCACTTAATATTATTGCAATCTCCTGGAACCTGTGAAAATCCATTATAAGTAAGAAAGAACAAAGACCAAATAATGCCTATTTTGATGAACTTAATCATGTCCGTAAATATTATGGGTTAGCAATCTAGGTTGCTAATCCTCAAAAAGTATGCCAAAATTTAAAAAAAAGTAACGTATTAGTTAATGGGCATACATTTACGGAAGTTTGGTTCTAGAAAGAATGTTTGTTAGCGTTTGAGAATTTTAATAGACTTTATTTTCTTTTCTTTGTCATAGACTCCTAAAACATAAGTACCCGATGGCAAGCTTAGAGAAGCTACGTTGATATAAGCGACATCGTCGACAAGGGTGATCACACTAGCACTCAACCTAATCACTTGGCCAGAAGTACTTACTAGTTGATATTGAAGATGTTGTGGGTCTATTCCCGCAGGAAGCTTGACATTACATACACTTTCAAAAGGATTAGGGTAGACTTGCCACTCGGAGAGAACTTGGCTGGCAGTGACAGTAAACCAAATTTGGGCGGAACTAACCTTGACGGAGTCATTGTAGGCGATAGCTTCCAGCAAATAACGCCCCGCAATGGGCATAAAGCCCGTTTCTTCGTCAAATAAAGCAAATGGAAAACGCGTGGCGGTAAAGTTTTTTTGATATGGCCCGCGTAGTGAGAAGTCTACTTTTGACGCGAGGGTTTCGCTATTTGCGTAAATGGTGATACGCGGAGGGAGGGCATTTTCAGCCAAAATATCATTGTTTTTTAAATCCCTTATTTTTACCCGTGTTCCGACCTTGCCTGCTTGTATGAGTTCAAATCCCAGTTTTGCTTGTTTTACTTCTATTTGAAAAGTAGTACTAGTAGATGTTTCGTCATCATCTACGGCTCGTATCGTGACTGTAAAAAGCCCCGGCGTCGTAGCAATCCCTGAGAGCTCGTTGTTTTTAAAAGTAAGCCATGAGGGTAGATTAGGTGCTTCTATTCGGTCTACATACCCGTTGGTATCATAAAAAAGGGAATCGGCTATTTTATAATTAAATCGTTGGGTAATAAATAGTTGAGCATTCGGAATCGAGTACCTCAAAATAGGGGGCGCATTGAGGGTTCCAGTCTCTGTGACCTTGATAATAAAGGTGGTTTGTACCGAATCTCCCACATTATCATAAGCTCTAATACCTACCCGATACTCTCCTAGCTGCGTAGGAGTACCTCTTAAGGTAGTAGTTGGAGCGTCGAAAGTAAGCCACGAAGGAAGGTTTACTGCCTTGATTTGGGTGATTTGCCCGTCAGGGTCAGCAAACATAGAAGCAGGAATTTTGAAACGAAAAGCCCGATTGATACCAATGTCCTTTACGGGAAGTGGTTGTTTTACAATGGGTAGTTGATTTAGAATTTTGATCTTAAATGAAGTTTCAACAAAGGCGCTATCGTCATCATATCCCCTCAATGTAACCGTAAAATTACCTTGCTCACGCGGATAAGCCGAAAAATCTTTGGGGGTAAAAGTCATCCACGGGCGAAGTCCAAAAGTTTGGATTCGGGCAATGGTTCCGTCAGGGTCATCAAAAATATCCCCCTGAAATTGATAATAGACCAGTTGTTCGAGCTGTGACTCAAAGTCGGGGATTGTATTTTTTACAATTGGTTTTTGGTTAACGTTTACAATTGAAAGCTTAAAAGTAGTTTCTACGCTTGCGCCTTCATCGTCGGTAGCCTTAAGTTTGATTTGGTAGTCGCCCAATTGCTCAGGAGAAGTCCCCGAAAATGCGCCGTTGGAGAAGGTAAGCCACTGAGGTTTTTCGAGCACCTCGATTCTGACAATTTCGCCGTCTGGATCCGAAAATACTTCTTTAGGTAAGGTATAGTTGAAACTTCTCTTGGGTTTGGTGGCACGGTTGCCGATTGGTTGTGATACGATAGGGGGGATATTGACCGCTAAGGGACGCCAATATTCCTCACTCAAAATATCTTCGGTCAAAGGAATGTGGAGAGGAGAGGCATTTTGTGCATATTGTTCCTGCCATTTTTTCTGGTTGTTGGTCAGCGAAAAATCCAAGGCTTCGGTAAGTGTGTAAGGAATCTCGCGAGAAGTCTGAATAGCATTGAGAGGCGCATTAAGCCATTTTTGAGATATGTTTCTCAATAGCTGCATTGACGCAGGTTCTACTGCTCCTACTACAAAAGTCACTATTTTACAGCCGTGTTCAAAGCATTCGTCAAATTGACGAATTAAGCGATCTGTGGGAGTTTGAGAGTAGTAAAACACTTCGTTTAGAATCCACTTATTGGTAGAATTCGAGCGCATTACGTCCGTAATCCAGCGGTGATTATAGTAGGGGTCATTGTGTACTTTGTTGCCGTCGGCGAGTTGGCCTAAATCTTTGAAGGCATAGGATACGAGCATAGCCGAAAAATTGTCGGTGACTGTCCCAAACTCATTGACGATTTTGTAACTATTGTTGACCTCTTTGACTTTGCCGATGGTTGTATTGATAAAAGTTTTAAGTTGAGAATGTAAAAAAATATACCAATCTTTTCCAGTTTTTTGTCGAAAAGCAGGCAGCGGATTATAAGATGTATTGGGGGGGAGTAAGGTCTGAAACGACGTAAATTTGGTTTTGCAATGATAGTTCAGCTTGTTTATGGTTTTGTAACGCGCTTGCGCCCATTGGCGATAGGCTAAGATAGAAGAGGTAGAATAATCATAACAAGCAAGATAGGCTTTATCGTTGCCAAATTGATTTTCATGCGAAAAGCCTAATTCTTGGGTTGGCAAATTTCCAAACGAAACATATAAAATCTTGCCTTGCTGTTGGTAGGTATTGTAGCGTTGGCATACCTCTTGGATAAAACGTTGGGCTTTTTCGACCGTAGGCTGATGGGCAAAACTAAAGCAAGTACGGCTATAAACACCATTGAGAGGTCTTCCTAAGTCATCTTTCATGGTTTCGTCGGCAGTCCAAAAGCCGTCTAATCGGTAACTAAGCCGATTTACCATGATTCGCAAGGCGATTTTAGCGTTGGTCTTAGCGATGTATTCTATTTGACGGTCGTATTGTCGCCAATCTCCCGCCGAAGTTGCAGTTTTATAAACTTCATACCATTGAATAGTAAGAGCCACTAGGTTACATCCGTTTTGAATAGAAGCCTCAATGAGGTCCAGACCGGCTTCGGGACTAGGGTCCAAATTGAGCAGCTGAAGGCCAACGTAGCGTTGTTGGTCACTGTTTTGGGCAACGGCATTGGGAATAAGTATACCGGCTCCCCACAAAAATATTAGGATACAGAAATTGAGAGGGTATATAAAGCTTTTGCAGGTCATATTTATTGTTTTATCACTTTGAAGGTTCGCCAAGTGGCATCTTCAGTTTGTAATTTTAAAAGATACATACCCGGTGCGAGCTTTAATTGGCGTAAATTAAGCGAAATCAAGCCTTCGCTTCTAAAAATAGCTCTTTCAGGTACTCCTATCTCTGCCCCCAGCAAACTGACAAGCCGAATAGGGGGAGAGGTTTTGCCTACTGGTAATTTGATATTGATAAAGTCTAGCGCAGGATTGGGATATACAGACCAATCATCGATTTCGGTAGGAAGTCGAGTGGTAGGGTCAGTGGGTAATATTTCAAATTCGTAGATAGTGGATGCAATAAGGTCTTTCTTAAAATAAGCGGTACCCTTCAAAATATATTTGCCCGCAATCGCGGGCAAGCCTAAATCTCCTTCATAAAGTGAAAAGGGGGAACGATCCGTGTAAACCGTGCGTGATTGACTTCCAGTAAGTTCTAATACGAAGGTGTCAAAGATAGCGTCGCATGAAGAATAAACATTGATAAAAGGCGGTAACTCATGCTCCAAAAGACGATCGCTTGGTCTTAATCTTTTTAGTAAAATGCGTTCGCCTGGACGGCCTGCTTTGATTAAATCAAAAAAAACAGTGGGGTAGTTAATACTAATTTTGAGCGTCGTAGAAACCATAGCTTCTTCGTCATCATAGGCGCGGAGCATCACTAAGTATACGCCCACGGTATCTGCTAATCCTCGGATTTCGCCGTTTCGGTATTGGGCCCATGGGGGTAGCCCTTCTATTTCGATCCGACTTATGAAACCATCGCTATCCATAAAAATACTATCTTTTATGGTGAAAATCAGCGGTTGCTTGTAGAGTCCAATCGCTTCTGGATATGGTTTTTTAACAGTAGGAGGGCGGTTGAGCACTCCTACTTCGTTGACCATGATGGTAAAAAGGGTTTCGATGCTAGCACCATCGTCGTCGGTAGCTTTTAGTGTAAAACTATAAGTCCCAATTTGAGTAGGAATTCCCCTAAACACTCCACCCTGAAACGAAAGCCAATTGGGTAAATTAATGGCCTCTACGCTACTAATTAGTCCATCCAAATCTCCAAATACTTCTGAGCTAAGTTTGTAAGAAAAAGAACTATTTACTCTTATGGTTTTGGTCGGAAGGGCATTTTTGACGAATGGGTGCCTATTGATAGAACCTCTGAGCGAATCAGCAAGTAGGTCTTCTACCATCCGAATTTCGACGGGCTGACGATTAGACGCTGGTCCTGCTTTGTTGCTCCATTCGCTGTATACCCCTCCACTGAAATACCCAAACTCTAACACCTGAGAAAGGTTATAAGTCATGAAGGACTTAGCTTGGGGCGGCGTAAAGGGAACCTGCAACCATTTAGGAACGGCTTTTTGAATGATAGGGCGCATTTGCTCTAAAATATTCCGCGTTCCAATCACAATACTAATCCAGCGGGCACCGTGGGCAAAATTCTCGTCAATCTGTTTGACAACGGGCTCTTGGCCTTGTCTGAAATCTGGGAAAACTTCGTTGAGAACCCATTGCCCTGGCAAGACATTGCTCCTCAAAACATCAATTGAAAAACGGTGATCATAGTGTACGTCATCGTTGATTTTGACGCCATCGGTGGTAAGATTTAAATCCCGAAATGCCAAACTGCCACACACAGTGCTCAGTTGGTCAAAAACAGAACCAAAATCTGTAATAACCCGATACTGAGGATGTACCGATTTGATGGTTTGGGTAGTTTGTTCAATAAATTGCTTGAAAATAATATGCCTAAAAATATACCAATCTTTGCCGGCATCTCCCCAAAATATCTGGTCTCGATTTTTGAGAGAAGTAGGAGGCACAACCTCTTCAAAACCATTGTATTGAGTTTGCCAAGCTACATTCAAACGAGCGATTTTTTGGTATTTCCTGCTTGCCCAGATTTTAAACTCCTCTTTCATAGAAGGAGAATAGTCAAATACCGTAGCATAGGGACTGCCGTTGGGGTTGTTTTCGTGATAATAGCCCGTTTCTTGAGTGGGAGTAGAGCACACAGATACCCAAGATATTTTGCCTTGCTTTTGAAGCTCGACGTAGCGTTGGCATACTTCTTTGATAAATTCCCGCGCTTTTTCTACCGAAGGGCGATGAGCATAAGAGAAAAAGGTGCTTGCATAGCCCGCCACTAAGGGTTTGCCTTGTTGGTCATGCTGTCGTTGGTCTGCGGTCCAAAAACCCTGAATTCGTCCCTCATTACGTCCTAAATAAATTCTTAGCGCAATCTTGACCCCCAATTTTTGGGCTAGCGCAATCTGGGTATCGTACTTTTGCCAGTCGGGCTGCGACGAAATGCTCGGATATACTTGGTCCCAATGAATAGTAAGATGGACGGCGTTGCAGCCCGCTTTGACGGCATCTTCGAGTATGTCTAGATCGACGTCGTTTCTACGGTCAAGATTAAGTAGCAAAACCGCTAAATACCGTCCATTGTCGTCAGCTCTAACGACTTTCGGCATTAACATTGCTCCGATACTTATCCACCAAAAACACCACCAATATTTCATAAAACATTAAAATTAAAAAGGTTGAAACCTTGATTTAATTCTGCTGATTCAAACTCATCTTTTAAGATAAAGTTTGGTAGCATTAAGATGTTTGGGGGTGATATGGCGTAAGTAAAAATAATTTATCATAAGGATTGATAGTTTAGAATGGTGTTTTGGGAGAAAGCCCCTAAAAGTTTTTAAAGTATGAAGTACTTGAAAGTGAGCTTATTTAATTCTTAACATGTCTCGATACATTTAGTTGTTTGCAAAATTAAGTAGCTCTTATGGAAATGTTACAATTTTTGGTAATAAAACAATAACGTTAGGAGATAGGTCTCCATTGTTTTATGTCTTTGTTGTATTCTACATAAAAAAATCCCCAACGACGCTGTCAAAGCCTCTGTTGGGGATTTTTTTATAAGAAAGCATGTATTTTTAGTCGTCGTTAGCGTCAGAATGACTACTGCTAGGCGCTTTAATGATACCCCTTTCTGAATTACGAATAAAATTAACGATTTCGTCCCGTTCGATAGAAGATGGCAACTCAATTTCAATCTGCTCTAAGGCTTCTGTATTGTTGAGGCCTCTCAGATAGATATAGCGGTACACTTCCTGAATTTCATTGATTTGCTGATTGCTATATCCTCTTCTTCTTAGCCCGATGGAGTTGACACCAGCGTATGAGAGAGGTTCGCGGGCTGCCTTGGTGAAAGGTGGTACATCTTTTCTTACCAAAGAAGCACCAGAGACCATAGCATGAGCACCGATTTTGCTGAATTGGTGAATCAAACTTGCCGCACTTACGATAGCCCAATCACCAATATGAACATGCCCTGCTAGCTGAACTGTATTGCCAATGATACAATTGTTGCCAATACGGCAGTCGTGGGCCACGTGGGCATATGCCATGATAAGGCAGTTGGCACCTATTTCGGTTTTCCAATATTCTTCAGTGCCTCTACTGATGGTCACATATTCCCGTATGGTCGTGTTATCGCCAATATAGGTAAGGGTATATTCTCCTTTAAATTTGAGGTCTTGAGGAATCGAAGAAATGACGGCGCCTGAAAAAATCTTACAATTTTTCCCGATTCGGGATCCTTCATTGATAACGGCATGTGAGCCTATCCAGCTACCTTCACCGATTTCGACGTCTTTGTGGATAATCGCAAAGGGTTCAATGACTACATTATGAGCGATTTTTGCTTCAGGATGTATGTATGCAAGTGGTTGAATCATTCTTTGGATCAGTAATTCATAAGATTAAGTTTATAGCAGTAGTTTTACCATAAACTTGAGGGGTTGTTAATCCTTATATTATTTTTTTCTAACTAAGCTCGCGGTCATATCAGCTTCGCAAACAAGTTGGCCTGCTACGTAACCTGCCCCGTGCATTTTGACAATACCACGTTTGATAGGTGCCGTAAACTCGCATTTGAATATGACCGTGTCACCAGGTACGACATTGCGGCGAAAACGGCAATTTTCGATAGCTGCCAAGAAAGGCCAATAGTTTTCGGGGTCGGGTTGAGAACTAAGAGCCAAAATAGCGCCCGTTTGTGCCATTGCTTCCATCTGTAAAACTCCGGGCATGACTGGATTGTTTGGAAAATGACCCGTAAAGAAGGGTTCGTTCATGGTGACATTTTTCAAACCAGCTACGCTGTTTTCATCCATATAAACGATTTTATCAATCATTAAAAACGGATATCGGTGAGGTAGAAGCTCGCAAATACGCTTCAAATCCATCACTGGAGCTACCTTGGGGTCATAGTGTGGCACATGGCTTTTAGAAGATTGAACCAGTTTCTTGATTTTCTTAGCCAAAGCTACATTGGCAGCGTGGCCAGGGCGAGCAGCTAAAATTTGACCTTTGATGGGACGCCCTACCAATGCCAAATCTCCCACTACATCAAGGAGTTTATGGCGGGCCATTTCGTTAGGATAATGCAATTCTAGATTGTTAAGAATGCCCACATTTTTGTTAACCCCAATTTTGGGTTTGTTCAACAATTGAGACAAATAATCTAGTTCGCCTTCTTCTACATCTCGGTCTACGATGACGATGGCATTGGTCAAATCGCCTCCTTTGATGAGATTGGCTTTATAAAGTGCTTCTAACTCATGCAAAAAACAGAAGGTGCGGCAGGAAGCTATTTCGCGTGAGAAGGTTGTGATATCGTTGAGAGAGGCGTGTTGGCTACTGATTACTTTTGAATTGTAGTCAACCATCACAGTGAGTCGGTAGTCATTGAGAGGAAGTGCTACCATCTCAATGTCTTTTTCAGCGTTGATATACCGAACAGGCTCTGGGATTTCGAAATAATTTCGAGAGGCGTTTTGTTCCACAATACCCGCATCTCTTAAAGCTTCGACAAACTTGATAGAGCTACCATCCATGATGGGGGGTTCGGGCCCGTCGAGTTGAATAAGCGCATTGTCGATTTGAAGACCCACTAGGGCCGCCAGAGTATGTTCCACGGTATATACCCGTGCTCCGTTTTGTTCAAGTGTGGTACCCCGGGATACATCTACTACATTGTCAACATCAGCGTCGATGATGGGCTGACCTTCTAAATCGATGCGTTGAAATTTGTATCCGTGATTGATAGGTGCGGGAAGAAAGGTCATCGTGGCGGAAACACCTGTGTGTAAGCCTACACCCGATACCGACACGGATTTTTCGATGGTTTGTTGTTTAATGTTCAACATTCCTTATGATTTATCTTCTTGATTTTTTTTCTCTAGTTCGTATACTCTTTTTTCAAGCAAAGGTAGCTTACGAAAAACGGCCAGTGCTCGCAAACTGTCTTGGAGTTCAATGGCTGGCGTACCATTCAGTGACAATCCCTCTTTTTCCCAAGTACGGTTTACGCCAGATTGACCTCCTACTTTGGTTTTGTTAGGAACATAAATATGCCCCCCAAAGCCCGCCTGCCCACCGATAGTGCAGCATTCACCAATTTTGGTAGAGCCTGCAATACCCACTTGAGCCGCAATCACTGTATTTTTGCCGATTTCGACATTGTGGCCTACTTGTACCAAATTATCAATTTTTACGCCTTGCCGTATAAAGGTCGACCCCATAGTGGCACAATCGACCGTTGTTCCAGCTCCTATACTTACGTTATCCTCAATCACAACGTTGCCAAGTTGAGGAATTGTTTTGTAAGAGCCGTCGGTTTGGGGGGCAAATCCAAAACCATCGCTTCCGATGACAGCATTAGCAAAAAAAATACAATTTTTTCCAATAATAGAATTGTTGTAAATTTTAACTCCCGAATGAATGACACAATTGTCACCAATCTGGACATTGTCACCTATGTAAGCTTGAGGATAAATCTTTACATTTTGCCCGATAGTACAATTTTTACCTACATAGGCAAAAGCTCCTAAATATAACCCTTCTCCTACTTTCGAATTCTCTCCTAAATACGAAGGTTGTTCAATTCCTTGCTTGTTTCCTTTAAGGATTTGTTCATACACTTGAAGAAGCTGAGTAAAAGCAGTATAGGAGTTGTCAACTCTGATAAGTGTAGTCTTGATAGCTTGTCTAGGCTCAAAACGCTTATCGATAATAACCGCTGATGCTTCGGTAGTGTACAAATAAGGCTCATACTTGAGATTTGATAAGAAAGAAATAGCCCCGGCTTTCCCTTCCTCAATTTTTGCTAACTGATTGACTTTCAGATTTTCGTCTCCTTCTATTTCTCCTCCGAGCAGTCCAGCTATCTGCTTGACGGTAAATTCCATACGGTCTGATTTAAGAGTGCAAAGTTAGAGGTTTCATCCAACAAACATAATACTTTCGGACAATATTACTAAGGGCTTTGATAGTTGGCAAATCAGATGCCTCCGCAATATCCTTTACTTTACCATCTTTCATCTTAATCAAAATATGTTCTTTACTTGATACATAGGCTGCGTTGGTAGATTGACCCTGTACCATAAAATAGGGGTACAGGTCGGCTTCAATGCCTTGTTCGTGAAGTTGAGCAGAGATACTTAAGAGATAATTTTCATCAAAGGGGTGATTACTAAACTGGATTTTGTACAATTTCCGGTCTAATATTCTCTGACAAATAGTCGATAGTACGAAGTCAGGATGCTGCGCCCAAATTTTAATGCATGACCAAACATCGTAATCATCAATCTGTAAAAAAGCGTTTAGATATTCGACATTTTCCTGAAAGCGTTGGAACGTGATATTTTGAGTAAGAAAAATAGCAAAATGAGGCGGCGCAAAAATGGCCTCACCTTTCATCGCCAATTCACGAGCGCGTGTGATAGCTTGAATGAGCATTACTTCTGCGCAGATAGAAGTCTTGTGAAGATATACTTGCCAATACATCAATCGGCGAGCATTAAGGAAATTTTCGATACTTAGTATTCCTTTTGATTCTATCACCAATTGGTCGTCCACAATATCAAACATCTTGATGATTCGCTCCGTGCCAATAGCCCCCTCGGCTACTCCCGTGAAGAAGCAATCTCTGTTTAGGTAATCCATGCGATCCATATCAAGCTGACTTGATACAAGTTGGTGAAAAAATTGCCTAGGGTAACTTCCTTCAAACATCTGAATCGCTAAATCTAGGCGTCCGTCTGTTTGGCGGTTGAGTTCTTTCATGATTTCCAATGATAGATATTCATGGGCTACACCATTGAGGAGGGTTTTTTCGAGGACATGAGAAAAAGGGCCGTGGCCAATATCGTGCAATAAAATCGCAATATGAGCCGCTTCCCATTCGGCGTCCCAAATCAAATGCCCCTTGCCTCTTAACGTGCTCAGTGCCTGAGTCATCAGGTGCATCGCTCCCAAAGCATGATGAAAACGAGTATGCAAGGCACCAGGATATACAAGCTCAGCCATGCCTAGTTGACGGATGCGGCGCAGCCTTTGAAAAAAAGGATGCTCAATGAGGTCAAATAAAAAATCAGACGGTATGCTGATGAAACCGTAAACGGGGTCGTTAAAAATTTTGCGCTTGTTCACGGAAGTGTGGGGAATTTGGGAAACAATTTTTTTGATTGCAATTTCGTGAAAAAATAATGCCAAAGCGCAATGAGACCCTTTTACTTATTCTTTCTGCTGGTCATTTGTATTGATTCTTTTGCCCAGAAAAAATCTAAAAAAGATTATTTAATCACTTTCAAGACGCCATATGGAGAAATGAAAGCAATTTTACATGAGCAAACCCCGCTTCATAAACAAAATTTCATAAAACTTGTAGAAGAAAAGTTTTATGATAATCTCTTGTTTCACAGAGTAATCGAGGGATTTATGATTCAGGGAGGTGACCCTAACTCACGAAATGCCGCTCCCGGCGAACGCCTAGGAAGCGGAGGAGGAAATCTGGAGAAAATTCCGGCCGAGTTTCGTCCTGAGTTGTTTCATCAAAAAGGGGCATTGGCTGCTGCCCGCGACAACAACCCCGAAAAAAAATCGTCGGCTTGTCAGTTTTATATCGTACAAGGGAAGATAATGGACGAAATTGCCCTAGATGCCCAATTGAGACGGGGAGGACGTATACCAACACCACAGCAAAAAGAAGCTTATAAAACCGTGGGGGGGACTCCTCATTTAGATGGAGGGTATACGGTATTTGGACAGGTTATAAGTGGTATGGCAGTGATAGATAGTATCGCGAGCCGCCCTCGCGACCGTGCAGATCGCCCTTTGGAGGATATTAAAATGGTAGTTTCGGTGGAAAAAATGAAAAAGAAGAAAATCACAAAACGATACAGCTACCGATTTGAATAAAAAATGGGGAAAATATCTCATAAATAGGAGAAATAATTTGTAAAAGCTGAATTCTTTCGCGTAATTTTCGCGGTTGGTTTGCTAAATTTGCTCCAATTAAGTGTTTATTTCAGTTAAAAGTTAATAGTTATCTTACAAAACGACTCATAATATATACCTTTTTGAATGAGCCTATTAACTCTTGAGTGATTAATGATTAACGATTAATTCACCAAAATATAGATGGCAAAAATCCTAATTGTGGATGATGAAAAAAGCATCCGTGCGGCATTGCGTGATATTTTAGAGTATGAAGATTATGAGGTCGAAGAGGCTAAGGATGGAGAAGAAGGGCTCAGTATGATTTTAAAGAATCATTATGATGTGGCTCTTTGTGACATTAAAATGCCTAAACTTGAGGGGTTAGAAGTACTTCTAAAATCAGGAGAAGCTGGCCGCCCTACGCAGTTTATTATGATATCTGCTTATGGGAATATCGAAAACGCAGTAGAAGCTACCAAGCGTGGAGCCTATGATTTTATTACCAAACCCCCAGATTTGAACCGTTTGCTGGTTTCGGTACGAAATGCCATCGAAAAATCGAAATTGGTAGCAGAAACCGTTGATTTGAAAAAACGAATTTTCAAAATCAACGAAATCGTGGGAGAATCTGCCCCAATTCGGAAAGTAAAAGAAACGATCGAGCGGGTAGCCCCTACCGAAGCAAGGGTACTTATCACGGGTGCCAATGGTTCTGGAAAAGAGATGGTTGCTAAACAAATCCACGAACGGAGCAATCGTGCCAATAAGCCTTTAATTGAGGTAAACTGCGCCGCTATTCCAAGCGAATTGATTGAAAGTGAGCTTTTTGGATACGAAAAAGGAGCTTTCACGGGGGCTGTAAAGCAGCGTATTGGCAAATTTGAACAAGCCGACGGAGGTACGCTTTTCTTGGATGAAATTGGCGATATGAGTTTATCAGCGCAAGCCAAAGTGTTGAGGGCTTTACAAGAAAGTAAAATCACTCGGGTAGGAGGAGACAAAGAAATAAAAATAAATGTGCGGGTGATTGCTGCTACCAACAAAGACCTCAAACGAGAAATCTCGGAGGGAGGTTTTAGGGAAGACTTATACCACCGCCTCAATGTCATCCCTATTCATGTACCACCTTTGGCCGAAAGAAGAGAAGATATCCCTTTGCTATCCGAAAAATTCTTGTACGATGTTTCGCAGGAATATGGTGGAGTGCCCAAAACAATCCTGCCGGATGCAATGCAGTATCTAAAATCTTTGCCGTGGACAGGAAATGTTCGCGAACTTCGCAACGTTATTGAGCGTTTGGTAATCATGTGTGGCGACGAAATCATGCTAGATGATGTACGCTTATACGCAAGTTTCGGCAATTAATTCTTAGTAAATTATACTTAAATAGATCCCAACGCTGACAATTGATTTCTCTTCGAGAATTCAGCTGTCAGCGTTGAGTGTCAAATATCAATTCAATGCAAATCGACTTTACAAAATCTCCCGATGGATTGGTACCTGCCGTGATTCAAGACTATGAAACTGGCAAAGTACTTATGCTCGGATATATGAACCAAGAGGCGCTTACCAAAACGCAGCAGGAAGCGGTAGTAACTTTTTTTAGTAGAAGCAAACAACGCTTGTGGACCAAAGGGGAGACTTCAGGTAATTTTTTAGAAGTGAAAGAAGTTTTGGTAGACTGCGACCAAGATACCATTCTTATTAAAGCGCATCCTATCGGGCCTACTTGTCATACGGGAGCAGATACTTGCTTTTTTGAAAAAAATGAAGGTAAAGCTCCATTTTTGAATTATTTACAAAAACAAATCATTCGCGACCGTAAAAACAACCCTTCCGAAGCATCTTATACCAGTAAGTTGTTTAAAAGAGGAGTAAATAAAATCGCCCAAAAAGTGGGAGAAGAGGCCGTAGAATTGGTGATTGAAGCCAAAGATACCAACGACGAGCTTTTCAAAAATGAGGCAGCCGATTTACTTTTTCACTATCTTATTTTGCTAGAGCACAGAGGGATGGATTTGGACGACATTGTAGATGTCTTGAAAGAAAGACATAAATAATAAAAAATGGGGTGTGCACACACCCCATTTTTTATGCTTATTCATCAATAAGTCTCTTAGTAATAGGCTGATAGCTATCGATGCGGCGGTCGCGCAAGTAGGGCCAAGTGGTGCGATAATATTCGGTTTTGTCCAGATCTAGTTCTACGACTTTCACTTCTTCTTGGTCGTGAGAGGCAAGATACATGAGGCTACCAAATGGATTTGAAACAAAAGACCCTCCCCAAAATTGTTGATTGGCTTCGCGCCCTACCCGATTGACAGACACTACGTAGACTCCATTGGCCACCGAATGACTTCGCTGAATGGTTTGCCAAGCATTGTATTGCTCTACATTGATACTAGGGTCTTGCTCGTTGGTATCCCAGCCGATAGCAGTGGGGAAAAACAAAATCTCTGCCCCCATCAAACTTGTGATACGAGCAGCTTCAGGATACCATTGGTCCCAGCAAATCAAAACACCTAGTTTCCCAAATTTTGTATTGAATACTTTGTACCCCAAATCTCCCGGTGTGAAATAGAATTTCTCATAATAGCCGGGGTCGTCGGGGATGTGCATCTTACGATACTTCCCAAGGTACGTGCCGTCGGCATCTAATACGGCGGTGGTATTGTGGTATAACCCGGGCGCACGTTTTTCAAATAATGATGCAATGATGACAATCCCCAATTCCTTTGCCAAGTCACTAAGCGTATCAGTGGTAGGGCCAGGGATAGATTCACCTAAACTGAAGTTGGCGTGGTCTTCGACATCACAAAAATAAAGGGACTTAAACAGCTCTTGCAAACACACAATTTGGGCGCCTTGGGCAGCGGCTTCGCGGGTTTTGGCAATGGCTTTTGCTAAATTATGGTCAACATCGGCCGTGCAACTCATCTGCACTAAACCAACTTTTACGTTTCGCATATCAATTGATTTTCGGGGTGAACTATGTACTTATGTGATTACAAAGGTAACGCGAAAACGGTTGATTATTGTCAAAACTAGAAAAGTGCTTACTTTAGGGGATAAATCAACAAACCCCTAAAGACAATGTTTTTTAAAAGCTACCTAAAAACCATTTACTTCTTCATCGTCCTTATTTCGCTCACTTTAGGAAGTGTTGCCCAAAACAAAGAGAAAATAGTTGCCTCAGATTTGACCAAAATCAAACAAGTAGGAGGGGTGGCGCTATCACCTGATGCAAAGCGTGCCGTTTATACTATCACTACTACCGAATCTGCTACTGAGCCGTTTGAATACGAATATCGTACGCATCTTTGGTTGGTAGATTTAGATACCAAAACTCCGCCGCGCGCTATTACGCGTGGCACCGAAAGCGCAAGTCAGGCCGTATGGAGTCCAGACGGAAAAAGTATTGCTTTTGTGCGGGCTGTCAAAGGCAAATCTCAAGTTTTTGTAATGCCTCTCGATGGTGGAGAAGCATGGCAGCTCACGGATTATAAACACGGTGCCTCAGCACCTCAATTTTCGCCCGATGGTAGTAAAATTTTATTTTCTACAAGTCTCAATTTTGCGGCTTTGATGGGTGATTCTACTCTTAATCCATCTCAAAGCGCTCCTGTTTGGAGTTTGGAAAAAGCGGGTTTTGGCAAAAATGAATTTTTAAAGAAAAATACTGCAAAGCCTAATCCTGACGGAAGTATAGAAGAAATCAGGGCTTATCTCGACAAAGACGTAGAAGATAAAAAAGCGAAAGTAATCAATCGCCTCAATTTTCAGGGCGAAGCTGCTGCGGGTCAAGAGCTCAATTTTTCGCATTTGATGGTAGTTGAAGTCAAAGAAGGAGCTAAACCCACTGCGCTCACCAAGGGTTTTTATTCTTATGGAGGAGCTACGTGGTCGGGCGATGGCAAATCTATTTGGTTTTCAACCCGCGCCGATAGCTTGGTGCATCCCGATAGAGACCTTGAAAGCCGTATTTGTATCATGAATGCTGACGGCAGCAATGTTCGCACAGTTTTGGTAGAAAAAGGACGAAACTTTGGACAGCCTACGCCTTCACCCGATGGACAGTGGTTGGCGTTTATTACTTCACAAGCTCCTGTCAAACCTGCCACTCTTGACCAAGGTCATTTGGGATTTTTGAATCTTAAAACCTCGAATTCAAAATATACTATCAATTCATTTGACCGTTCGGCGGGAAATCTCAAATGGGTGACCTTAACTTTTCCTAAAAGCAAAAAAGAGGTAGGAAAAGTAGCTTATGTTTATTTTACGGCTTCTTCCAATGGCGGTGCCCCTATGTTTAGAGCTGTACCTACCCTTGATAAAGTAGAACAACTTTCAGATTTTGAAAGTGGTATTACAGACTTTGACTTGGCGCCCAATAAAGTTGTATTTGCCAAAACAGAAGTATTGAATCCTTCAGAGCTGTATGTATCAGATATATTGATTAAAAATGCGACGAAGCTATCTTCTCACAACGATTGGGTAGCTAAAAAAGCTTTAAGTATGCCCGAAAAACATACTTTTAAAAATGACAAAGGGCAGACGATTGAGTATTGGATTATGAAACCGACTTTTGCAGAAGCGGGAAAAAAATACCCTTTGTTACTCAATATGCACGGTGGGCCTACTGCAATGTGGGGGCCTGGAGAAGCTTCTATGTGGCATGAGTTTCAGTTTTTTTGTGCGCAAGGCTATGGCGTTGTTTATGCCAATCCTCGGGGCTCAGGAGGCTATGGAGTAGAGTTTATGAGAGCCAACTATCGAGATTGGGGGACTGGCCCTGCCGACGACGTGCTTCGGGCTTGTACTGAAGCTGCCAAAGAGGCTTGGGCCGATACGTCGCGACAGGTGATTACGGGAGGCTCCTATGCAGGCTATCTTACGGCGTGGATTGTAGCGCACGATAGCCGTTTTAAGGCTGCTTTTGCGCAGCGTGGAGTGTACGATTTGACCACCTTCATGGGAGAGGGTAACGCGTGGCGTTTGGTACCGGGATACTTTGGAGGGTATCCTTGGGAAAAAGAAGCAAAAGCCTCTATGGATGCCAATTCACCCTATACGTTTGTGGACAAAATAAAAACACCATTGCTTATCAAACATGGCGAAAATGACCTTCGTACGGGGGTAATTCAGAGTGAAATGATGTATAAATCCCTAAAAATACTAGGTCGCGAAGTAGAATATGTAAGAATGCCCGGTGGCACACACGAACTCAGCCGTAGCGGAAATCCTCGTCAACGGATTGATAGAATGCTCCGTATTTATGAGTTTTTTGAGCGGTATGTAGGCAAAAAATAGATTTTGGGTTGAGAGATTTCTTTTGTTAATTGCATTAAAAAGTGGCATATATGACCGAGAAAGAACGTTTATCTCAGCTAGAAGAAATCGTGTCTGAGATATTAAAAAAACAAGACAGAATTGCGGAAGAAGTAGCCCATCTGAGTCTTAAAGTAGCTTCAAATTCAATTGACATTGCGAGTTTGAAAGTAGCAGTAGCCTCTTTAGAAACCAAAGTAGATAGGCTGGAAATCAAAGTGGATAAGTTAGAAACCAAAGTGGATAAGTTAGAAACCAAAGTGGATAGACTAGAAACTAAGGTAGATAGACTAGAAACTAAGTTGGATGGTCAAGGACTTATGTTTGCTGAGTTTAGACATGATATCACGGCTGGGCAAGCAGAGTTACAAAAAGGAATGAATTTGCTACTTCAGCTTATTCGTAGTCAGCAATCATAAATTAAAACATAACCTTAACACATGAGTAATCGCCGCACTTTCATTAAAGACTTAGGAGCATTGGCTGGCATGGCTGCCTTTTCTCCCGAAATTTTTGCCGCCGAGCCCCAAAAACTTTGGTTTGAAATCTCATTGGCAGAGTGGTCTTTACACAAGACTATTTTCAACGAAAAAAAACTGACCAATTTAGATTTTCCCGTGGTGGCTCGCAAAGAATTTGGCATCGGAATTGTCGAATACGTCAATCAAATGTTTAAAGATAAAGCCAAGGATACGGCGTATCTTAATGAGTTGCTGATGCGTTGTAAAGACAACAATGTGAAGAATCACCTCATTATGATTGACGGAGAAGGCGGCCTTGCCGAAACCGATGCCACCGTGCGTAACAAAGCCGTTGAAAATCATAAAAAATGGGTGGAATGTGCCAAATATTTAGGGTGTAAAACCATTAGGGTCAATTCGTTTGGGAAAGGCTCTGCCGAAGAAGTGGCCAAAGCTGCGGTGGACGGATTAGGGAAATTAGGCGAATTTGCCAAACCTGTCGGTATCAATGTGATTGTCGAAAATCATGGAGGCTATTCTTCTGATGGACAATGG
>VFQN01002305.1_pt1 | contig 29924 bp, 28 predicted proteins | sample 3512371 | NCBI WGS metagenome assembly VFQN01 (sample SAMN10412370, study PRJNA504923) | tailings metagenome | isolation source: Replicate 2 from Balatoc abandoned mine | place: Philippines: Itogon, Benguet | collected 2017-08-28 | reverse complement strand
TAAATGATTTTAGTGGCACTCTTGGTCCTGCTACCAAATCTGCATTTTCGGGAGGTTCTTATGCAGGTAATTTTGGCCCTAGTCCACTTTTCAAAACTGAAGTGCCCCTTCTTTTAGAAAGTGCCAGACTTTATACTTCTTCGGCCGGAAAAATCACTTTTACGGTGTTGAGTTTAGACGACAAATTCATCTCAAGTTCTACCGTAGATGTAGTAGCAAGCCGCAATCCCGATGCTCCTAATCAAGGAGCACCTTCGGGGCAAGTGGCCGACGACCCCAACGACCAAGGACGCGTATACCCTCTTAATTTAAGCATACCTACGGCTGGAAGTTACAAAATCACCATTGAGTATGAAGGAGGTGCTACCATTTATCGAAGCAATGTCGGCGTGAGTGGTTTTCCTTTTAGTATCCCCGGCATAATTGCCCTTAAAGGAGCCTTGTTTGCCCAAAACAATACCGTTGATACCCTTACCAACGCTTACTACTATTTTTATGATTTAAAAATAAAATCGCTAGGCTGCCCCAGCCCACGCGTCGCCATCACTCCCCAAACTACGACCACTACTACCCCTACTATCAGTTTTGATGGTAACAGTAATATTTGCGAAGGTAGTTCTCTCAATTTACGTACTTCTTCTAGCTCGGGCGTATACCAATGGTTTTTAAACAATCAAGCCATCCAAGGAGCAACTAATGCTACCTTAACGGCCACCACTCCCGGTAGCTACACTGTAAGTACTTCGGTCAACAATTGCTTACCGAGCTTGTCTACTCCCGTGGCGCTTACTATCCGTAGACCCGAAAAACCCACCATTTCGGCCAATGGTATCGTGCTTACCTCCAATGCCACCTCCAATATCCAATGGTTGTTGGAGGGAGTTCCGATTGCGGGAGCTAACACGCCTACTTTTACCGCTATCCAAACCGGAAACTATTCGGTCAAAGCGAGTGTCAATGGCTGTGGCGAATTGGTATCTGACGAAATCCGAATTGTAATTACTTCGTTAAATCAGGCTTCTACCCTCTTGGATAAAACACTTAAGATTTATCCCAATCCAGCTTCATCTTTCGTTGTTTGTGAATATGCTACCCTTACAAAAACAGGCACTAAAATCAAAGCCTCGCTTTATGACCTTCAAGGCAAGTTGATTGTGCAACAAAGTATGGAAAAATTTGAAAATTTTTTCCATACTCAGTTTAACCTTAGCTCTCTACAAAGCGGTACGTTTTTTGCTATAATTGAAGAGGAGGGTACATCGACGCGCACCATCGGCACCATTATCAAGCCATAAAAAGCTCGCAGTACTGAGAGAGGCATGCATTTTATTTTACCCCTTTTTTCATATATCTCAAGCTACAATCTGATAAGCAGGACATTAATAGCCTGCTTATCAGCGGTTTGCTTTTTCGGATATGCTCAGCAAAAAGATTCTACCTTGCACTCTGACTTATCGTTTAATCAAACCTTCAAAAAAACCCTTAAAGAAAGGTATCTCACCAACCGCCTCGAAGCCTTCAAAACAGCCAAAAAGAAAGGATGGCCTATAAGCAAAAAATATGCCAACGGAAGAGTGCTAGATTTACAAGGAATTGATTCCTTTGGCCTTCCGGTTTATTATACCACCCACAATGTAGTCGCTTCTACCGGAACTCATACTACCAATCTCTACCAAGGTGGAAACCTAGGTATTGATCTCAAAGGAGACTTGCCAGCCCTAGAGGGCCGCCTGTGCATTTGGGATGGTGGCAAACCCCGACTTACGCATGTAGAGTTTGGAGGACGCATCAGACAAAAAGACCAAAGCTCAGTGCTTAGCGACCATTCGACCCACCTATCTGGTACGATTGCCGCCGCCGGGGTCAATTCACAAGTAAAGGGGATGGCTTTTGGAGCTAAATTAGATGTATGGGACTATACCGACGATTTGATTGAAATGGCAGAAGAAGCCTCAAAAATATTGGTATCGAATCATTCTTATGGTCCTGTTTCGGGATGGTATTTTAATGCTAGCCGTCCCGGCAATGACCCCAAACTAAAATGGGAATGGTGGGGCAATCCTTCCATCAATGCTACGGAAGATTATCGTTTTGGTTTTTATGACGAAAAAGCACGGGACCTAGATAAGCTTGCCTACAACAACCCTTTTTATCTCATCGTAAAATCAGCCGATAATAAACATGCCGACACTGGCCCGCCCGTGGGCACTCCTTACTTTTTAAGAAACACGAATCAAACTAGTCTTTTGGAACGTAGTCGCAACGACGCCTATGATGTAATTCCTTCCGAAGCTAATGCCAAAAATATATTGACCGTAGGAGGTGCTAATGTCAATCTTCAGAAAGGGTTTGTCAGTGATTTTTCGGTTGCTGACTATAGTGGTTGGGGACCCACCGATGATGGCCGCATCAAACCTGATATTTTGGGAGTCGGTACCAATATCATCTCCTCTATTTCGAGTGCCGACAATGCCTATGCGACACTTTCGGGAACTTCCACCGCCTGTGCCAACGTATCAGGCACCTTGATTTTGTTGCAAGAACTCTTTTATCGTCGTCAAAACTACTTCATGCGTTCGGCCACTCTCAAAGGTTTAGTGCTTCATACAGCAGACAAACCTACTGGCAAGATAGGCCCAAGTTATGACTACGGATGGGGATTGTTGAATGCCGAAAAAGCCGCAAAAGTACTGCTCAATCAAGACAATAAACATTTACTTATGGAGCGCACTTTGGGTCAAAATGAAACCTTTCAACAAAAAATCATCGCTAGCGGCGGAGAACCCCTCATTGCTACCCTTTGTTGGAGTGACCCTGAAGCCTCGGCCACAAGAATTGCCTCCCAAACCGTAGACGATTTAACCCCCAAACTTATCAATGACTTAGACATACGAATCACTGACGACCAAGGAAACACTTGGTTTCCGTGGGTGCTAGAACCCAAGCAGCCGTCGTCTGTCGCTACGCCTGGGGATAATATCCGTGACAACGTCGAACAAATATTGCTCAACAATCCAGTCGCAGGAAAAGTATATACGCTGATAATTAGGCATAAACGTACTCTCCAAAACAATGGGCAACCTTACTCAGTTATGGTGAGTGGAGTACGTCCTCAAGACTGCAATAATGCCATTCAAATCTTACAAGGAAAAGACACCACTTTGTGCGGTGATAGTAAGCTTTTATTTCAAGTGAAAGGTGACAACGCACTCACTTACCAATGGTCTAAAAACGGCCAAACGCTCAGTACTTCCAATAGTCCTAGTCTCGAAATTTCCCAAGAAGGATTGTATAGTGTAAAAGCCATTGGCTATCAATGCACCGCCGAATCTCTTCCTATTAATGTTAAGAAATCTAATATCTCTGCCCAAATTACCCCTCAAGGAAGTGCTACTATTTGTGCAGGAAAACCCGTTACGCTTAGTGTTAATACAGGAATCGGCTATCGTTATCAATGGTACAAAGACGGCAGAATCGTGGTAGGTGCCAGTACACCCACTATCTCTCCTACCGAGGCAGGCAACTACAATGTGGTAGTTACGTCAGGGGGATGTTCGGTGACTTCCTCCGTTACCCAAATTCTATCGGTGCTTCAGCAACCCACTATTTCTACCAACAACGGAACGGTCATTCCTCCCAAGGGAAGCATAAGATTAACCACCCTTTCGGGTACCAACATGACCTATCGGTGGTTTTTGAACGGAGAACTCATCCCCACTGCTACTGGAGCTAGATTGACTGCTACCGTAGCAGGAAAATATACGGTCGAAATCACCCAAAATGGCTGCTCAATCATCTCCAAACCCCTCGAACTTACCCATGTGCAATATCCCACTAGCACTCCCGCTTCAATACCCGAAATTCTGATCATAAAAGAAAAGCTCAAACTTTTCCCTAATCCAGTTACGGATTTGTTGACAGTGGCTTATGAATCTGATAACACCTACAATCTTACGGCTTATATCGTAACACCCGATGGCAAAGTACTCCCTAGCAAACTTCTCTACGACAATGGGAGTGTGTTTCTGAATCAATTTGACGTGAGCGACTTACCTCCCGGACAATATTTCATCAGAGTAAATGATGGAAGAAGGTCTATCGCCAAACCTTTTATCAAACAATAACGTTTGTCTTTTTAGTACAAAAACACGTTATTCGTTGTTTGGTTATTTGTGAAGTTTATGCCTGTTGTTTCGACCCATACCCACCAACCTCCAGCGTGGTTGCCCAATGGCCACTATCAGAGTATTTATCCCGCTCTTTTTAGGAAAATAAAATACCCTTCCCAACGCGAACGTCTCAACACTCCTGACCATGATTTTCTGGATATAGACTGGAACTTGGCCAACGCCTCTCAGCCTTCCTCCAAACTTGTCATTTTATCGCATGGTTTAGAAGGAGATAGTACCCGCCAATATATCAAGGGAATGGTAAAACTCATGACCGCCAATGGATATGATTGTTTGGCGTGGAACTATCGAAGTTGTAGCGGCGAACTAAACCAACAGATACGTTTTTATCACAGCGGCGAAACTTCTGACTTAGACTTTGTGGTCCAATACGCCCTTAAAAAAGGGTATTCAGAAATCTATTTGATGGGCTTTAGCCTAGGCGGCAATGTCACCCTCAAATATGCAGGAGAACAAGGCAAGAATATTCACAATGCAATCAAAAAAGTAGTTGTTTTTAGCGTTCCGATGGATTTGTTGGCTTGTAGTCGCAACATCGAAAAACCAGAAAACCGTATTTATTTGTGGCGGTTTTTGAAAACACTAAAACCCAAAATAGAAGCGAAATCTTTTCAGTATCCTGAGCATTTTGATGTTCAGAAATGGCAACAAGTCAAAACATTTTGGGATTTCGATCACCTTTTTACGGGGCCATTACATGGATTTAAGGGAGCCGATGATTATTATCAACAATGTAGCTCCAAATACTTTGTGCAGGATATTGCCATCCCTACTCTCATCGTCAATGCTATCAACGACCCTCTTGTGCCTTACCAAAGTCTACCAGCAGATGTGATTGAGAAGCTGCCGAATGTGTGGCTGGAGCTTACCCAGCACGGCGGACATTGCGGATTTAGGCCTCGTATTCCCTACAAAAACGGAGCCTATTGGTCAGAAATACGAGCTTTGTCTTTTATTCAAGAAGCATGAAAGGATTGGTATTGGCAGGCGGATATAGCACTCGTATGGGCACCGACAAGAGCCTGCTTCATTATCACGGAGTTGCGCAGTGGCAACACTGTAAAAATATATTAGAAAAAGCTAATATCGAGAGTTTTATATCTTGTCGAGCCGAACAAACTTCCTCTTTTCTGGAGGCCAATCTGCTCATTGACCCTTATCAAGTTGGGCCGTTGGGCGGAATTTTGTCGGCTTTTGAGCGTTATCCTGATGAGCCTTGGCTCGTAATAGCGTGTGATATGCCTTTTGTGGATGAAGACGCAATTGAATTTTTGATTCAAAATCGTTATCCCTACCAAATAGCAACGGCTTTCCAAAATCCAGAAAGCTTATCCCCTGAGCCATTGCTCACGATTTGGGAGCCTAATTCCTACTTTTTACTCACCAACGCCTATCAGGAAGGGAGACGTTCTCCCAAAAATATTTTAGAACAAGCTGCCATCAGTTTGCTATCATGCCCACATCCACAGTGGCTATGCAATATCAATACACTCGAAGAATACCAAAATAGTTTTTAATTCAATTCTAATTTCCTATGGCCAATTTTACTCTTTTATCGTCTGAACAATCATTATCACCCTTCAAAAACTTTCGTATCGGATACATAGATGGGACCCAAGCCCAAACATTACCTCTTTTTTATGACGCCATTGAAAAAGCTTTGAGTCTCCCAGATTTTGAGCCAGATATGGAGCTACTAGATAGCTTACTCAACGACTTGACATGGATAAAGCAACCTAACGTAGCTATTTATATCACTAACTTTGACGAGTTTTTGATCAAAGAAAAAAAAGAAAAAGTATTGGTGGAGCTTCTCAATCTTCTGGATGCCACTGCCGAAGACTGGAAATGGCTTGATGACGACGACGAAATGCCAAAGAAAAATTTTAAGATTTTGATTCAAAACAGTCCACGAGCTATTGAGATTTTGGAAAAAGAAGAAATTGCTTTTAGCACTCTTTGACATCCTCAATAGAAAGCATCTTCGATATGATGAAGACGAGTTTGGTGCGGTGTAATTACCACCGACACTACATCAAATCGGATGTCACCCTGCCAGTCTTGGTCAAAGATATATTGTTCCGCAGCTTTCATGATAAGACGGCGCTTGGTGGCATCCACAAACTCTTCGGGCATTCCAAAACTGACATTTGTGCGGGTTTTGACTTCCGCAAAAACCAATATTTTGTTTTTCTTAGCAATGATGTCAATTTCGGAATGACGAAATCGGTAGTTTCGCGTTAAGATTTCATATCCTTTTTCTTCCAAAAAAGCAGCGGCTTTGTCTTCGCCTAGCTTACCAGTGTCAATATGTTCGGCCATGAGTATGAGAGAGGTTTAGATTAAATACTATCCTTCCGCCCTCATATATACCTTTTGATATTGTAAAGGAGACTTACCAGTCAGGTTTTTGAATTGGCGGTTGAAGTTTGAGACGGTATTGAACCCACTTTCGTAACATATTTGTGTCACCGAATATTTTTCTTGTACCAAAAGCTTGCAGGCATATCCAATGCGGATTTCGCTCACGAAGTCTGAAAAAGTCTTGTTGGTACGGCTTTTGAAGTATCTACAAAAAGCGGCTTCGGTCATATTGGCTAGCGTCGCCACCTCATTGAGCCTGATTTCTTCTTTAAAATGCTTCATCACATACTCATACACCCGCTGCATACGCTCGGTTTCGGAGACTTTGTGCGTATTGACATACCCCACACTCGTAATATAATCTACTTCTACCGCCGATGATAAATAATGCAGCGTATGTAGCAACTCCAAAACCGCTTCAAAATCATGCAGATGAGCGAGTTTTTGGAGACTTGTACGCACTCGTTCTCGTGTTTCTCCACTAATATCCAGCCCGCGTTGACCTTTGATGAGCAATTGACGTAAATTGTACATTTCGGGTTTATCAAAAAAACCTTCTCCCAAAAAATCTTCGGTAAAATACACCACAATTCCGTGCGTTTTGAGGGTAGGATTACCCTCAAAATACGCCCGGTCGCTACGCCATAAATGTGGGATATTGGGACCTAAAAAAACCGTATCTCCCGCTTCAAAATGCAGGATATTGTCGCCAATAAATCTCGTCCCTGTTCCTTCAATAACCGTAAAAAGCTGATAATGAGGATGAAAATGCCAATTTGGATCAAAATAAGACTCTTCTAGCTCTATGGTGGTAAAAGATGCCGAAGGGGCGTTTAGTTCTTTTCTTAACGGAATCCGCATTTGTTTTACTCATTGGGGTATGCCTGTACTACTACTTGCCGTAAGTGCTCACTATCCCAGCTTAAATCAGCTTCTTCTTTGGTAAGTTTGAGGTCATTCTGCAAAATTTGCTCTTGCCACTGAATCTGCTCTTTTACCGACAAGGCATAGTCTTTGGTTTCGTGGCGAGTCTTAGCGAGATTGCGCACCGATACTTCATCATAATGAATAAACTTCTGCCCCTGCCGATTGGCGGTGTATTTGCGGAAACCTAGCTGCACCATCGCATCTACGCCTAGCCGTACCGCAGCATCGAGTGTTTCGCGATACACATTATCAATATTCATATCAATTAGCTCATAAGCGTCGTAGCGATTGCGCGCCCGCGCAAATATCTTCAGATTAGGGAATTTTTTCTTAACGACCTCAATCAACAAGTGATTTATCTCGGGTGGGTCAATCGCCGCAATCAAAATAGTAGCTTCGGCGGCTCCCGCAGCTTCTAGCAAATCGACGCGTGTTGCATCTCCAAAATATACTTCAAAGCCCATACGGCGTAGCAAATCGACGCGGTCGGAGTCATTGTCGAGAATGGTAGCTTTGATACCACTAGCCCGTAAGAAACGCCCAATAGTACTTCCAAAATGACCAAATCCTGCAATAATCACCTTATGTTGGGTGTCGATAGTGTCTGATTCGGGTTGGGGCTCGCCGTGGGTTTTTACGCCAAAATAAGGCTCTATTAACTTTTCATTTACGAGCAAAACAAGCGGAGTAGAAGCCATCGTAATCGCTACCACCGCCATGAGTTTGGCGTTCCAGATTTCATCTAGTAGGTTGATTTGATTGGAAAATGATAATAATACAAAAGCAAATTCTCCTACCTGACTCAGTCCAAAAGAAAAAATGAAATTTTGGTCACTGCTCATTTTGAAGATTCTGCCCGTAATCATCAAGACACCAAATTTTAGAACCAACGACAACACCACCAGAAGTGCAATGGTAGAAGGGTCGCTGGTGATTTGATTGAAATCAATAGTCGCTCCTACACTCACAAAAAACAATCCCAAAAGCAGCCCCTTGAAAGGCTCAATATCACTTTCTAACTCATGACGAAACTCGGTATTGGCCAAGACCATTCCGGCTAAGAATGTACCCAAAGCAGGGCTAAGGCCTACCGCTTGCATGGCCGCCGCTACCCCCACCACAATAAACAACGCTGCTGCCACAAACAACTCTCTCATTTGGGTTTTGGAAACAAAACGTAGAAAAGGCACGACCAAAAACTTCCCAACCACCAAAATCAACCCAACCACTCCTAAAACTGACACGGCTTGTACCCAAGCTGGTTGGCCCTCAAACAACGACGCAGAGTGCTCACCAGAAGAGGCTGTATGTGTACCCAAGAGCGGCAAAAGCGCCAATATCGGAATCACCGCAATATCCTGAAACAACAACACCGCAAATGAAGCTTCACCGGCTACTGTATGAGAGAGGCTTTTTTCTTTTAGGGTCTGTAGCACAATAGCCGTCGATGACATTGAAAACGCCAAAGCTACTGCCACACACATTTGCCAAGGCCAACCCATCAATAAAAAACTAATAAACAGCAAAAATGTAGTGGCCAATACTTGTAAGCCTCCTAACCCAAGAATGGCTTTGCGCATTTCCCAAAACTTTTTTGGGTTTAACTCCAATCCAATCAAAAAGAGCATCATTACTACCCCAAATTCGGAAGCATGCATGATGTCTTGGCCATTTTCCCCCACAAATTTCAATCCAAAAGGACCAATCACCACCCCCGCTACCAAATACCCAAGCACCGAACTTAAACCTATTTTTTTGGCAATAGGAACAAGCAAAATCGACGCTCCCATAAATACCAATGCCTGAAATAAAAATCCTGTGCTCATTTGTCGTTCGTAATTTTTTTGAGAAGATCATTAATATAAGTGTGCTGATACAAATTAGGGCGATATTGTATATCCTGCCAATTGTCCAAAAAAAGCACTAGTTCTGAGCTATACTCTATGAGTTGTTCGCGACTCAAGCGGTGGGTACCATGAATGACAAACGGCGGAAAATAATTCATCTTGCAGAGGTTGGCGGTCTGCTCAAAAGGACGTAAAAACTCCCTGATCGGAAAGCGATTATAGCCACTTTCTTGGTAGGCCTGATAGCCCCCTCCTACCGTAATGACCTGCATTATTGATTTTCCTTCTAGAGCATCTCCACCGGGGCCATAAGCCCACCCTACTTCCAGTACCATATCTATCCATTGTTTAAACAAAGGCGGACAGCTATACCAATAAAAAGGATGATGCCAGACAATCATTTCATGCTGCAAGAGTAGTTCTTTTTCGTACTCCACATCAATGTTGAAGTCGGGGTAGCGCTCATACAAATCATGAAAAGTAATATCGTCTCGATTGAGATATGATTTTAGGACTAGACGATTGGCGCGTGATTTTTCTAAAAGTGGATGCGAAAAAAGCACAAGCACCTTATTTTTTTCAGGAAGCATAAAAAAGCTTAGGAATAAGGTTAGGTTGAGTTTAAAATTAGATTTTTTCTGGTATATAGCCAAGCGCTTCTTTGTTTTTGAATTTTTAAAAAAATCACATCCACTCCCAAGCACTTACATAAGCGTCCATTTTTTCGGCATATTCAATAAAATCTGCGTAAAAAGCGGATTGGGCTAAAGTAGCACTGTCACCTACTATTACAAGCTTCTTCCGGGCGCGCGTCATGGCTACATTCATGCGCCTAATATCCGCCAAAAACCCAATGATTCCGTCGGTATTGCTACGGGTCATACTGATATAAATCACGTCTCTTTCTTGTCCCTGAAAACTATCGACGGTATTGATAGCAATAGAAGACAGATAAGGCTGTAGGGCTGGCACGTGGGCGATTTGCTCCGTAAGCACCCGAATCTGCTGTTTGTAAGGGGCAATGACACCAATACTTGGAAATGGCCCCTTTTTTGCGCATTCTTCCGCCAAAATCGCAAGGTGTTTGAGCAAGAGCGCCGCTTCTTCGGGATTAGTACTACTAGTTCCTTCTAGTTTTTCTTCAAATCCACATCCAGCGGTATCAATAAACAACAGCGGTTTGTCGTCTTCAAAAAGCAATCGCTCTGCTACCGAAGCATGGGCTTTGAGGCGATTGTGATAAAATACCTGCGACGAATACCCCATAATCTGCTCATTCATACGGTATTGCTCTTCAAGGAGCGTCACGGCTTCGGGATGCAAGCCCACACATTTTTCGAGCAAAGTAGTACTTAGCCCTTTTTTGGCAGCTACTTCTGACTTGATAGTAGGAGGCAGCTGACAGTGGTCGCCGGCCAAAACTAATTTGGGGGCTTTCAGAATCGGAATCCAACAAGCTGGCTCAAGCGCTTGGCCCGCTTCATCAATCACTACGGTGTCATAGCTCAGGTTTTTAACAGTATAATGATTGGCTCCTACCAAGGTAGCCGTCACTACTTGCGCCTTGGCCAGCAAATCATCGATGATATACTGCTCCGTATTGCCTACTTCCTTCATGATTTTATGGGCTTCATCAAAAAGCAGTTTACGCTGATCGCGTTCGGATTTTCCAAAATTACGCTTGTATTTATGCGCCATATTTTTGAACTCTTGCGCCTGCTTTTTGAGCCTTTTAGACTCTTTCATTTGGGGATGTTCGGCCATTTTGGCATCAAGCGTCAAAGACATCAGCCGCTCGGTCACGCGAGCAGGGTTACCCACTCGCAACACGTTCAGGCCTTCTTCAAATAGCTTCTCACTCAACAAATCCACCGCTGTATTGCTCGGTGCTACTACAAGCACTTTTTGATTTTGGGTCTTTACCAAAGCCTTAATCGCCTGTACCAGCGTAGTGGTTTTGCCAGTACCAGGAGGGCCGTGTACAACAGCAAGTTCGTTGGCTTTCAATATTTTATCGACTGCGGCTTGTTGAGATTCATTCAATTTTGCACCCACAAACGGAGAAGTTTTCTCCTTGAAAGTTGGTTTTTGACTTCCCGTCAAAATCTGAATAAGCTTCTTGTCTTTGTCTGGGCTTTTGGCTTCAATAGCGATGACTTGCTTCAAAGCCGACTGCATTTCTTCGTAGCTATTGTCATCAAAGAGAATATCAATCCCTAGCTTTCCATCCCTCGTCCATTCGGGCAGCTCGTCGGTGCGAAGCGTGATTTTGAGGCGATTGCCGTTTTGATGGGTTATGGTTCCCTCTACGCGGTCGTTTTTGGCATCATGATTTCCAAAAAACACGGCGGGCATTCCAAACCTAAATTGGTGTGCAATATCTTGATGAGTGGTGCGCTCCAATTCTACGGTTAGATAATCTCCTCGGCTCATTTCCGAACCTCTGATAGCCACCGGATACCATGTAAGGCCATTGGCTCTTCTTTCGGCCACAGAACTCTGCTCAGTAAGTTTACGATACTGATTGTGGTCTTCTTCGCGTTCTGTTTTTAGTAAATCAAGTAAATTTTTAAAATAATCCATAGACAAAGGTACGCTATATCTACCAAAGAGGCATCGCCATAAAGAGCAGATTGTGGGTTTAAAACAAAACTTTCACTAACTTAATTTTAACAATATTTTATTCTTTTTTTTATTTTTAGGTCAAAATACAGTCAAAATAAGCAAATGCAAGGGAAGTTTTTAGCATTATTTTACTATTATTTTGTATTTGAATTTTTCTACTCCTAAGCCATCTCTTATATATCTATATGAAATTCAGCATGAACTTGCTCCTTTGGGGCACGCAAATTGACGAAAGTCTCTTTCCTACCCTTGATTTAATCAAAGAAATCGGCTTTGAAGGCGTGGAAGTTCCTATCTTTAATACAAATCCAGATGATTGGCATAGTTGGCGTAAAAAACTTGACGAACTAGGCCTGCATAGAGAATGTGATACTTTTTGCGGTCAAGCCGACAATCTCATCAGTCCTGACCCTGCCGTGCGCGCTTATGCACTCGCAAGCCTCAAAAAAGTGGTGGATTGTGGTGCGGTATTAGGAGCTACTAAGCTCATGGGGCCTTATCATTCGGCACTGGGGGTATTTACGGGAAAAGCCGCTACTTCTGACGAATGGAAATGGGGCGTAGAAGGCATCCAACACTTGGCCGAATATGCTCAAACTCAAGGTATTTTATTGGGCCTTGAATACCTCAACCGCTTTGAGCTTTACCTCACAAGCTGTGGCGACGAACTCATTCGGTTTGTGGATGACGTAAACCATCCCAATTGTCAGATTATGTTTGATACATTTCACGCCAACATCGAAGAAAAAAACATCGGTGATTGCATCCGTAAAATGGGCGACCGTATTGCTTTCATCCAACTTTCTGAAAATGACCGCAGTACACCCGGAAAAGGCAACGTGGACTGGGAAGGTACTTTTCAAGCAATCAAAGACATAGGCTACGACGGATGGCTGAGTATCGAAGCATTTAGCCCTAAGCTTCCTGCGGCCAATATATGGCGCAAAATGTTTGATTCGGAAGAACAACTCATGCGCGACGGCTTGGCTTTTATTCGTAATTCATGTCAGCAAATAGGTCTTTAAAAAAGTAAAAATTTTCTTCAAAAAATAGTTTAAAACATAACGAACCCTGTGATGGTGCTTTGCAGCAACATCACCCTACAAACTGCTTCTGCTATGTCTAAAAAAATCAACATTGCTATCGTTGGGCTCGGTTTTGGGGCCGAGTTTATTCCCATTTATCAGCGTCACCCCCACGCCAACATGTATGCTATTTGTCAGCGTAACGTCGAAAAACTCAACGCTATCGGCGACGCTTTCAACATAGACGTGCGCTATTCGGACTATGATGAGCTACTCAAAGACCCTAACATCGATGCTGTACATATCAACTCTCCCATTCCTAATCACGCCGAACAAAGTCTCAAAGCTTTGCGGGCAGGAAAGCACGTAGCTTGTACGGTGCCGATGGCAACCTCGGTAGAAGAATGCATGGAAATCGTCAAAACTTGCAAAGAAACGGGCAAGAAATATATGATGATGGAAACAGTAGTGTATGCAAGAGAATTTTTGTTTGTGAAAGAACTGTACGAAAAAGGAGAACTTGGTAAAGTTCAGTTCTTGAAAGCTTCTCATCAGCAAGATATGGACGGCTGGCCCGACTACTGGCCTGGCTTACCTCCTATGCACTATGCTACTCACTGCGTAGGTCCCGTAGCAGGCTTGCTCAAATTGGAAGCGGAGTACGTATCTTGCTTTGGTTCAGGCACAATTCGCGAAGAGCTCGCCAAGATTCACAACTCACCTTTTGCAGTAGAGTCGGCACATATCAAATTTAAAAACAGCGACTTGAGTGCTTATGTATATCGTTCGTTGTTTGATGTAGCTCGTCAATACCGCGAAAGTTTTGAAGTGTATGGCTCTAAAAAATCTTTTGAGTGGCCCCTCATAGAAGGCGAAGAAGCGGTGATTCACACTGCTAAAAAAGAAGAACACGAAATCCCTGAGCGCGTAGCAACGCCTGATTATGCGCATTTGCTACCCGAAGAAATTCAACAATTTACGACCCAAGGAGTGTATGACATTGCCGAAAATACCCATCTTTCATTTACACAGGGTGCGGGCCACGGTGGTTCGCACCCCCACTTGGCTCATGAATTTTTGATGGCATTGATTGAAGACCGCGATCCTTTCCCTAACGCCGCTCAATCGGCCAACTGGACTTCTGTCGGAATTTTGGCCCATGAATCGGCAATGCAAGGTGGAAAGATTTTGCAATTACCAGATTTCTTTAATGCCTAATTGGCCAAAAATTGTTACAGATATTACGCCGCGTTACAGATATTACGCCGTGCTACAAATATTACGCCGCGCTGCGGCTTTGGGGTACATCAAAGGTGCAGCGCACCGTAATATTTGTAGCGCAATATTTGTAACACAAATCAACCACAAAGGTGCAGCGCACCGTAATATTTGTAGAAATGTTTGTGACGCAATCAAATCAACCACAAAGGTGCAGCGCACCATAATATTTGTAACACAAACCAACCACAAAGGTGCAGCGCACCGTAATATTTGTAGAAATGTTTGTGACGCAATCAAATCAACCACAAAGGTGCAGCGCACCATAATATTTGTAACACAAACCAACCACAAAGGTGCAGCGCACCGTAATATTTGTAGAAATGTTTGTGACGCAATCAAATCAACCACAAAGGTGCAGCGCACCATAATATTTGTAACACAAACCAACCACAAAGGTGCAGCGCACCGTAATATTTGTAGTAGAAATGTTTGTGACGTAACCAAACCAACCACAAAGGTGCAGCGCACCGTAATATTTGTAGACGTGATATTTACAAAACCATTTGTGTAACCTATGGCCAATACCTATACGCAGCTTTACATCCAAATTGTTTTTGCAGTGAAAGGACGGCAAAGTCTTATCCGTAAGGTATGGAAAGAAGAATTATACGCATATATAGGTGGCATTCTAAAACAACACGGGTCGAAGCCATTGGCAATCAATGGAACCTCAGACCACATCCATATTTTTATAGGGTATGGTACCTCAGTATCTCTTTCCGATTTAGTAGAAGAGATAAAAACCTCCTCCAACAAATTCATAAAAATACATTTTCAACACGCTAATTTTAATTGGCAGCGCGGTTACGGCGCTTTTTCTTACAGTAAATCCCACATCGACGCCGTCATCAAGTACATTAATAATCAAGAAGAACACCATCGAAAAAAGACCTTTCGCGAAGAATATTTAAAAATGCTAACGGATTTTGGAATAGAGTTTAAAGAAGAATACCTATTTGATTTTTTTGAAAATAATGAAGAGTACGAATAGCAATATAACATAACTCTTATTTGATTTTTTCCAGCAACAAATAACTTTTCTAACCATACAATGAAACGCTTTCTAACTATTATTTTGTCGGCGACTTTGCTTTGGCAATGTGCTACGCAAAAAACCAACCTCGGCAAGGGTTCAACCCTTGCCGAGGTTACTCCGCGTCGCCTTGAAATTCTCTTTCTAGGCGACAATGGCCACCACCGCCCCATCGAACGTGTGCCTACTATCATGGCGGCATTAGGCTCTAAGGGAATCAATTTTACGTATTCTGACCAGTTGGAAGATCTTAACCCTTCTAATTTGGCTAAGTACGACGGAGTGCTACTGTATGCCAACTGGGATACTATCAGCAAGCCCCAAGAAAGAGCCTTGGTAGATTATATTGCTAGTGGCAAAGGGTTCATTCCTGTTCACTGTGCGTCCTACTGCTTCCGCAACTCTGAGGAATTGGTAAAAATCATGGGAGGGCAATTTTGGCGTCACACTTGGGACACCATTCGCCCTATTTGGACCAATCCCAACCACCCTGCCATCATGGGCGTCAAACAATTTAAGACATTGGACGAAACTTACCTTCACAGTAAACTCCAACCTGACAACCTTATCTTGACGGAGCGTGAGATTCAGCCCGACCAATACAAAGACAAGCCCAATACCAAAACTGAGCCTTATACATGGGTACGTACGCATGGTAAAGGAAGGATTTTTTATACGGCATATGGACATGACGACCGCACTTGGAGTCAGCCAGATTTCATCAACCTACTCGAAAAAGGAATTCGTTGGGCTGTAGGAGACCAAGCTATTAAGAATTTGACCGCCCTCGACCCTCGTCCGTTTACTTACAAAGAAGCCAAACTTCCTAACTACGAAAAACGTTCTGGGCCACAGCTTCAACAAAATGCCGTTTCGCCGGAGGAATCCATGAAACACATCCAGGTACCAACTGAGTTTACGCTGGAACTGTTTGCCTCTGAACCCAATGTGATGCACCCTATTGCCATGAGCTGGGACGAGCGCGGACGTTTATATGTATTGATTACGAAAGATTATCCCAACGAACGCAAAGACTCCGGAGGAAGTGATTATATCCTGATTTGCGAAGACACCGATAAAGACGGCAAAGCCGATAAATTCACTCGTTTTGCCGATGGTCTGAGTATCCCAACGGGGATGGTATTTGCCAACGGCGGTCTTATCGTAAGTCAAGCACCTCACATTATTTTCTTAAAAGATACCAACGGTGATGACAAAGCAGACGAGAAAAAAATCTTGTTTTCGGGCTTCGGGACGGGAGATACACACGCAGGGCCTAGCAACTTGCACTATGGATTCGACAACTGGATTTGGGGATGCGTAGGATATTCGGGATTTGAAGGCAAGCCTAAAGACAACGCTGATAGCCTCAAATTCGGTCAGGCATTTTTCCGCTTCAAACCCGACGGGTCTAAAATTGAGTGGGTTACCAGTACTTCCAACAATACATGGGGATTTGCCTTCAATGAAGCAGGTGATGTATTTGGCTCTACCGCCAACAACTCCCACGGCTGGTACATGGCGATTCCTCACCGCTACTTCACAGGCAGTGTAGGTATGGGTCGCGACAATGGTAGCCGTGGCACGGATACCCACAAAGACATGAAGCCAATTACTCCACGTATTCGTCAGGTCGATGTATTTGGAGGGTTTACGGCAGCGGCTGGACATAATTTCTATACCGCTCGTGCTTTCCCTAAAAAATATTGGAATCAAATCGCATTTGTCGCCGAGCCTACTGGGCACGTATTGCACCAAAATCAGCTCATCAAAAAAGGAACCGATTATGAAGACAAAGAAGCCTTCAACCTCATGGCTGGTGCTGACGAGTGGTTTTCACCCGTTTTTGCGGAAGTAGGCCCTGACGGAGCTGTGTGGGTAGCCGATTGGTACAGTTTTATCATTCAGCACAATCCTACTCCTCAAGGGTTTGGCAATGGAAAAGGAAATGCTTACGATACCGACCTGCGCGATTATACTCACGGACGTATCTATCGTGTAGCCTACAAAGAAGCACCTGCTTACACTCCTCTCAGCTTGAGCAAAGACCGTCCTGCTGAATTGGTTGCCAACCTCAAAAATACCAACATGTTCTGGCGCAATCATGCCCAACGGATGTTGGTAGAGCGCGGCAACCAAGACGTTGTACCTCAGCTTATCGCCTTGGTCAATGACCCCTCAGTAGATGAAATTGGTTTAAATCCAGCCGCTATTCATGCCCTTTGGACATTGCAAGGTTTGGGTGCTTTGTCAGATGACAATACCCTCAAAGCCGTAGTAGGTGCGCTCAAACACCCAAGTGCTGCCGTACGTAAAAACGCCGTGCAAGTGTTGCCTTCCACTGCGGCTACTGCGCAAGCACTCTTGGCCAACAATACCCTCAATGATTCGGAGCCTCTCGTAGTCCTCAACTCTTTGCTCAAATTTACCGAAACACCTCTTACTCCCGAAATAGAGAAGGTTTTACTAGCTCGCTTCGAAGCTTCCAACGAAGCCGATGACCGTTGGCTGCCCGATGCCTTCTCGGTAGTATTGAATTCGCATGGCGGTAAATTGATGCACACTTATCTAGCGAAACGTACCGTCGGTCAAAAAGCAGAGACGAAAGCTCCCGCCCCTATGGCACACGACCACAGCGCTATGCATGGTCCCAATGCTGCCACTGAGCACAACCACAGTGCCATGACCACCGCCACCAAACCTGACTTGGCTATTACCAATATTACAATCAATCCTGCTGTGCCTTTTGTACGCGAACCCGCCGCTATTACGATTGAAATTACCAACAAAGGCGTGGCGATTCCCAAAGAAACCGTTCCTGTAGTGAAAGTAGGAATTGAGGGATTAGGACTTAAAATCAACTACGTGAGCTACCAACTCAAAAATGGTATTGGAGCCGGCGAAACCATTCAATTGGTAGAAAGCAACAATGGCCCGTGGGTAGGTCGTATGGGCTTTACGGCAGAGCAAGCAGGCAAATTGCGTATCAGTGCGAGCATTGATCCTGACAATCTAATTCCTGAAGAAGATGAGGTTAAAAACAATTCTATTTCTAAAACTTTTGAAATAAAACGCCCCGCTAAACTTTCGGATTTTGCTCTTGAACGTGCCGCACGTAGCTATGCTTCTTCACTCAGCATGAGCCCCGATTCGGTCATAGCCTTGATTGCCAAAGCCAATACGCTAGATAGCGATGCACGTTATGCGGTATTGAAGGGAGTCGTGAACGGTTGGAATCCTCGCCGCAAAGTAACCACTAGCGACGCTGGCAAAATGCTCCTAGTAAGTACCAAAGAGACTATCGCCGACGATTTGAAGGCTAAATTTACGGGGGTAATTGAGTCATTTGGTGCTAATGCTCTCGTACCCGTTGACCCCAATCTCCAAGTCATCAAAATCAAATCTATCAAAGAAGCGATGAAGTTTGATGTAAAAGAATTTACGGTGATTGCAGGTAAACCTGTAGAGTTGGTTTTTGAAAATCCTGATGCTATGCAGCACAATCTTGTGATTATCAAGCCAAAATCTACCGAAATCGTGGGAAATGCGGCGGATAAAATGATTACCCAGAAAGATGCCGCTGAGAAAAATTACGTTCCTAACTTGCCCCAAATCGTAGCTTATACACCTTTGGTCAATCCCGACCAAACGTACCGCCTTACTTTCACCGCTCCTACCGAACCCGGAAACTACCCTTATCTATGTACTTTCCCCGGTCACTGGCGCTTGATGAGTGGTGTTATGAAAGTGGTAAAAGACGATAGCAAGACCACAAGTAAGTAATTCAACAACAATTTATTACAAAAAAGAGAGACGCTATAGGGCGCCTCTCTTTTTTGTAATCTAGTAGCCTAATACAAATTCTTCAATGATTGGCCAGAGAGCTTCACCTCACTGCTATCCGATTGCGTAGCCAATCGAATTTTTTTTACGGCTGTACCAACATCCTCTAATCCAGCTTTATCTGCCAAACTCACCGTCAAATGATTGATTTCACTACCTTCTACCAATCGGAGTTTTGAGAGGTCTTCTACCTGAGCATTTACATTTCCCCACGTTCCTTTTTCTAGCGCACACACGCTATTTTTCTTAATCAACAACGATGCATCCATTGGTTTGGTAGTAACAATGGTCACATTTGAATTATACAACTCAATCGCGGGCATTTCGGAAAAATACAATTCACAAAAATCGACGTTATCATCCCGACCAGTTCCCGCTGATACTTCGAGCGTATCTCCTTTTTTACTATAACTAAAACCTACTCGTCGGTAATCGTGGCGGAATCCTTCTTTCTCTCCTCCCAAATGCAACACAAACCGAATCCCTTTGGCTCTCAAAACTTTGGATGATGCCTTCTCCTTATCAAAAGTGCGAAAAACCGTATGCACTTTTTCTTTTTTGGTGGTCAATTGCTCCAAATAAGCGCTCTTGTACCCAAATACTAAAAGTGCCTGCACAACCAACGTGATAACGACCGTCGCACTTAGCAATTTATTAGATGTTTTCATGTTCGTAAAATCGTTTTTCGAGTTCTTCAAAACTCATTTTTAGTAAGCGAATTTGTTTGAAAAAAATCGGCAGCTCGTTTTGCACAAACGTCTCTTTGCGCCAGCTGAGGTAATTTTGCTCGCCATTAGGTGCCACAAAATACCCCAACCCACGCTTGGTAAAAATTACCTCTTGCGTTTGTAAAAAATCGTAAGTACGCTGCACCGTGTTGGGATTTACTTCCAATTGCACCGCCAATTCCCGTATAGACGGAATCTTGTCATCGGGTTTCCAGCGTTGGGTCAGAATCTGCTCGCCGATGTATTCGGCGATTTGCAGATAAATCGGGATTTGGTTATGAAAATTCATGGCTGTTAAACTTCTCTTTCTTTGATTTTCAAATACGTAACTACCCACAAAATGACGGGTAAACACCCCACCCACCAAACCAAGTAGGGCAACTCAAGCGTTGAACCAACTTGGATATGAAGCTTGGAAATGGTTCTTACACTTGCGTATATAAACCCTGGATAAGGGGAAGTTTGCACTTTGTCAGCATTTGGTAAAATTGCTATTAGTGCTTTTTGCTGAAATGTGTAAAGAAGTAGTACCGTTCCTACGCCAATAGCCAACGTTTTGAAAAAACTATATTTCCTAAAAATTACACTTCCCAACATAAACGCACCCGAAATACCCAAAACCCCAATCGCTAAAATTGTTTCGCCTACATTCCGAAATGCCTTCGCATAATCCATTCTGATAATTACCTTAGGAAAGGTTGAAAGGATAAAAGGAGTTGTAAACAACCACGTTACTCGCCATAAAATAGCCGTTATTATCAAGCTTAAAGGGATCGTAAGAAGCCAAGCGAAACAAAATCGTTCAAAGGGGGAAACGGGTAAAGTTAGAGAAGATAAAGTTTTGGAAGAAGAAGAAAAATAAGAGTAAGCGTAGCTTCCTGCAATCCAGGTGGCTATTACGGCAGAGTTAAAAAGCCCAGCAAAAGGGTTTAAATCATAACCTTTCAACTGGTCATAATAAAATTTATCCTCCAACGGTTTGCACAGCAGATAAATGAAAACCAACTGCATCACCACCACACCTACAGCAAACAACGCATACACTTTCCAGTTTTCACGAAATTCTTTTCGGGCATACCACCCAAAACGGCGAATATCAAATATATCGTTCATAATTAGTGAAATTGAATAATTTCTTGGAACAAATTTTCGAGATTAGGTTGGGTGGTGGCCTTATCGGCTAAGGCATTGAGGTCTTCATTATAGACGATTTTTCCTTGGTGAAGAATCAAAACGGCGTCTATCAAACTATCCAAATCGCGCACTTGGTGGGTCGAAATCACGATACTACGTTCATCGGTCATTGCCCCCGCTACGATTCTCCTAAAAGTACTTTTTGAAGGAATGTCCAGTCCATTGGTAGGTTCGTCCATCAATACCAAGGGTACGTTGGTTGCCAAGGCAAAGCTAATGACTACCTTCTTACGTTGTCCAAACGATAGTTTAGAAAAGACCTGTTCGGCAGGCACTTGAAACTCTTTTAGATAATCTAAATACAGCGAGTTATCAAAATTTGGATAAAAAACGCCGTAAGAATCTACATACTGCGCCGCCGTTGAATGCGGCAAATGAGGCTCATCAGCTACAAAATACAGCTGACTCATAAAGGAAGGTTTGCGGTGACGAGGCTCGTGTTCCAACACCTTGCACATCCCTCCTTTGGGAAAAACCAACCCTGCCAATAGTTTAAGCAAGGTCGTCTTACCCACTCCGTTTGCCCCCAAAAGCCCATAAATGTGCCCTGACTGCAAGTACATGCTCAACCCCGAAAATAGGGGTTTCTTTTCATAGCTGAACGAAACATTGTCTAGATGAATCATAGAATCTCTGAGATTTAGTGTACTACTTAACTAATACACCACAAACATACAAAAACCTCTCTATACATTTCAATAGAGAGGCTTATTTTTTTTAGATGACTAGTGGAAGCTAAATTTTTTTCATACTCCTACACTTTGATAATAACTCCTTTCTTGTACATCACGTACAGAATCACAAACCAAATCGTAACAAAAGTAAGTGCGCCTGCCAACGACGCGTTGTAGGGATTGCTAAACCATACCCCAATCAGATTTTTTTGCATCCATTGCTGCGAATTAATCGTTCCTTCGGGAGTTTCAACTTTGATCAGTGCAAGCGTGCGTGGAATAATCCCCGACAAGAAAAATACCGTAATGGCATTCACGCCAAAAGCCACAAAAGGCGTAGTCCAACGACGATAGCCCTGTACGTCAATCAGCCAATAACAAACCGCAAGCCCTACCATACTCCACCCACCCGCATACAACACAAAAGAACTGGTCCAGAGTGATTTATTGATAGGAAAAAACAAGTCCCATATCAATCCTGCTACGACAAGAAGATTGCCCGCCGCAAACAACCAAGCGATTTTTTCAGCTACCGCCTTGTCCGAACGTAGCCACTGACCCGTCAGCACACCCAATAGTCCCGTGGCAACGGCAGGAAGAGTACTAAACAAGCCTTCGGGATCCCACACTTTTGCGGCTTTCCACAAATGCGCAGTAGTGAGAATACTTCGGTCAATCCACGCGCCCAAATTAGTGGTAGCTTCCAGATTGGCGTAGCCCACACCGGGCACTGGCACGAATGTCATCAGCAAATAATAGAGTAAAAGCAGAAAAGCAGTTAGCTTTATTTGGGTCGCATGGGTTGTTTTCACAAAAACAATCGCACAAACCAAATACACCAACGCAATACGCTGCAACACCCCCGGAATACGTACTGTTTCGAAATTGAATTTGGGGTATAAATTCAAAAACAGCCCTAGTCCAAACAAAATGGCACTACGCTTCACAATCTTACTTATGGAAGGCTTTTTCGATTTGCTCATCGCAAATGAAATAGAAACCCCCACAATAAATAGAAAAAATGGAAAAATGAGGTCGGTTGGGGTACAGCCATGCCAATGTGCATGAAGCAACGGAGCGTAAACATGTTCCCAATCGCCGGGGTTATTGACCAAAATCATCGCGGCAACCGTAATACCCCGAAAAACATCTAAAGAAAGTAGGCGGTTTTGCATAGCTTGTAAAGACGAAGTGTTGTTTTGCTACGCAAGTTAAGACAAATATTTTTAGCGAAGGTTTCCTCCTACGGCTAATCCACTCGGTACTTTTTCGGGAATGGAGCGATCAAACTGCTCATCGTTGAGGGTATTCAAAAATTCGACAATCAAAGATATATCTTTAAAATCGACCTTGAGAGCCTCCACGATGGGGTCGATTTGGGAGGGTTTTACTTGTGAATTACGGATTTTATCCCCGGCCAAATCTTCATAAAACTCTAGTACTTGTTCTAAGGTCTTGAGCTTACCGCTGTGCATATACGGCGCAGTATAGCGCAAGTTGCGCAAACTAGGCGTTCGGAATTTGTACTGATTATCTACTCCTTTATCTGATTCGGGTAGTTTTTCGTTGTCGGGTGTTCCTAAAGCATGTACCTGAAAATCCGACAGCATAGGGCCATGATGACATTTGGCGCAGCCTGACTTCAGGAAAGCTTGCATCCCCTCTATCTCATTGATAGATAGGGCGTTTTTGTCTCCTCTCAGGTATTGATCAAAGCGCGAATTGCCTCCTACCAAAGTACGTTCATAAGATGCAATCGCTTGGGCAAGATGCTCAACCGTAATCGTGGGGTCGTTGGGAAAAGCCGTTCGAAAAAGTGAGGCATACGTGGTATTTTTCTTTAATCGACTCAGTACGCTATCAAGGGCAGCTTCTGCCGAATACCTCCGCCCTCGCATTTCTTCTAAGGCTTTGATTGGCTCTAGGGATTGTTTTTCTAAACTCTTTACCCTCAAATCCCAAAACATGGGTGCTTGCGTTGGATTGGCATTGGTCAAGAGCGTGATACCATTAAAAGCCGCATTGAGTATGGTTTGAGAATTGCGTTTTACAAAAGGAATATCGTTGGGCATGTTAAAGGCTCTATTGCTTCCCATACCGTGGGCATTGGTAACGATGGATATTTCCAGGCTCTCAGCAAAACCAAATTCGGGATGATGACAAGTAGCACAAGCGACGTCTTTATTGCCCGACAAAATAGGGTCAAAAAACAATAGTTTTCCTAAGGCAATTTTTTCTTTAGTGAGTGGATTGTCAGCAGGTACAGGCGGTTCCAAAGGAAGCGCGGCTAGTTTGCTTATATCATCTTGTTCCAGAACTTTTTTCTTTTGCTCTTCTTTTCCACAACTCCACACACTTATCCACAAACCTATTCCGACTCCTAGCTTTAAGATATATTTCAACATGCTTGCTTTTTACTTTTAGAAAGCAACATTAGAAAATTTATAATATTAATACAATGATTTATATCAATCAGCTTTGTGTTATGCCTGATCCAAACTTCCCAACTTATCAAAGCATCAAACTTCTATACTTCCCAAGTTTTCAACACGGCTCTTTCCCAAAAGCTTAAAGACTCAAACTTGGGAAGTTTACGCTTAGTCTAATTTGTAGGTCACAAAAACAAGTCGCTTGCTATCGGGCGACCAGCATGGCACGCTAAGGGTTCCTTGTCCGCCGACAAATGTCTCAGTCAAATCTTTGATTTGATTGGTTTTGAGATTCATCAAACGAAGTTTTACTTCTTTTCCCAGCGGGTGTTTGCCTTTTTGATCTTCGAGATAAGACATAAAAACAATCCAACGCCCATCAGGACTCGGATGTGGATACCAATTGTCAAACTCATCATCGGTAAGTTGCTCTTGAGCCGAGCCGTCGGGTTTCATCCGATAAAGCTGCACCCGCCCCGTACGGTAAGAGTTGAAATAGATAAATTTGGAATCATGACTATATTCGGGAGCATCGTCCAAAGCCGCATCATTAGTTAGACGAATTTCTTCGCCGCCAGCCGTGGGGATTTTATAAATATCCCAATTCCCATTACGAAGGCCAGCATACAAAATATGTTTTCCCGAACGGCTCACACCATGCCAAAAAGAAGGGGCATTGGGTGTCAGCAATGTTGGCTTTCCTCCTTCTATGGGTACTTTGAAGATGCGAGAATTGTTGGTAAGCCCTGCTCTAGTGTCATTATGACTAAAAAAAACGGTTTTGCCGTCATAGCTGATTCCATGTGCGCTAGTACATCGGTTAGCAAAATCGGTATCAATCACGCCCAAAGATTCTCCTTCAATCGACATTTTTTCGAGAACACCTTTGCGATTGAGAATCAGATATTTTCCGTCTGGCGACCAATTGGGCGCTTCCATGAGCCAATTGCCCGTCAAAATCACCTGTCGCTTACCATTTTTAATGTCTAGCACTTCCAAATTGCTCGTTATCTTGGGAGAAGGAGATTGACCTATGGCCAGTTTAGATACCAAAAAGGCAACTACCAGTAAATAGTTTTTCATAGTAAGTGGTGGAAAATAGGCTTAGATGCCAAATTTACGATGATATTTAATGCTACCCAAACTCATTTTACGACGATTTAATATCCCAAAAACACAATGGGAGTTTAGGATTCTATTCCCAAACTCCCATGATGATGTAATATAAGCCCCAAAAGACGGTTTTAGCTACAAAAAACTATCAAATGGTTGTTTAATCGTTAGAGGTGGTATATCAACCCACCGAAGAGGATCGTAAAACAGCGGCAACCATGTGTCTTATCCATTATTCCAGCGATTTTAACTTTTCGTATAATGCCTCTGTTGCTTCTGCACAATTTTTAAAATAGCTTGGGTATTCTTTTTCTGCCTCTCTGTATGCCAGAATTTGATCATCAATATTTTGTTTTAAATTATAATTGATATTTATTTTATAATCAATTAATAGTTCTCTGAATGAGCCAGGTGGTGCAAAAAACTCTCCTCGTTCATCTGGGTTCATTTTTTCACTGGCCTCAAATACATCATACAATGTCTGGTATTTATCTACAAAGTGTATCTTAGCATAGTCAATGGCTTTTTTGATTTCGAACAACGCATTTTCTATTTGTACTTCGTCTTCTGGGCTAATGTCTTGGCTATCGCTGATAAGGGAGTGATTGATAGTAGGAATATTTTTGAATGGTATTAATTCTTTGATAGTTGAAAAAAAACCACAGTCATAAACTGCCAATACAAAATCACCTTGTCCTATCTTATATTTTTTTAGAATAGGTTGCAGTAATTTCTCTACCTCTTCAAAGCGTTTAAGAGCTATCAGCTTCTCTCGAAATCTAAAATCAGTCAGATAATAAGTGAAGCCCATACAAAAAGCGTGGCTTTTATCTTTGGCTATCAGTGTTACTCCTTTTTTTGAGAAATCAACAATAAATTGCTGCCCAAATTGTTCTTCCAATTTCTTTTTTAAAAGTTCCATACTTCAAATTTAGTTATCTCTGTAATTACGTTTCCTAGCGTCTGAGTCATCTGTGCTTGAGGAGCTTTGCTATTTTGCTATTTCAACATCTTTTTATTTTGACAATCAAATACAAATCTCATTAAACAGCATGTCACGTTGCTTATCTAACTCAGGTAACTTTTCCATATTTTAGCATTGAAATCTATTTTTATCGCTTCGATTAAACATTTTTATTACATATCTAAAGATATAAAACACAGTAAATACTATCCCAAAAATACAACGGGAGTTTAGGATTTGACTCCTAAACTCCCCGATGTTGTAAAACATTTTTAGCTACAAAAAACTATCCAATGGCTTTTGTCTAATCACTCAATGCCTTTTTGCAGCTATATTTCAAAGATACCAAGCCCGTTTCATAGACTTTTGATTCGATGAGGGTGAGCCAATGCCGGTCTTTGAGATTTCCTAAAAAGGGTTTTCCCGCTCCCAACATGACGGGATGAACCGATAGCCAAAGCTCATCAATGAGGTTCAACTCCATCAAAAAATTACTAAGCTCCGCTCCACCAAAAAGCCAAATATCCTTCCCTTCTAAGCTTTTTATCCTTCTGACCTGTGCTTCTACTTCCTCAGGAGTACCGCTAATCAATCTTCTATCTGATTTAAATCGCTCCAATGTGTTTGAAAAAACATACTCTTTGAGCTTAGGAAGCCAGCTTTCACGCCCGTCTTGAGCGATAGACATTTCGTAGGTTTTGCGTCCTACAAACAACGCATCTATTTGAGTAAAAAACTCGTTGAGACCATAATCTTGGTCAGTAAAACACCAGTCATATTCGCCGTTGGGCCCTTCGATGAAGCCGTCTAAACTTACGGCAAGTCCTAGTATTAGTTTTCTCATGGTTGTTATAGTTGAGTATATCCCAAAAGCAGCCTCTATCACTTACTTTTGGCTTTCTTTTTTTGTGAAATAATGTTTTGATAAGCGAGGTTTACCGCCTCGGCAAAGTGCGTTTTTTTTACTTGATTTAGGTCAACGTGAGTCCATCCCATTTGGCCCCATTTGTTGGGAACAGGATAAAAAGCGGGGTCTTCACAAAGAATATTTTGCTGCTCAGGTGTCAATTTTAGCGTCACCCACTTGTTCTCGATATTGAACGTAGCAAATATCTTGCCTTTAATTTTATAGGCAGGTTTGTCAAAGTGAGCCTCCTCTACGGCATCGGGCATCGAAACCAGAAGTGTATAAGCTTGTTCTAAATCTACCATTGTAGGGTAGGTAAAAGTGATGTCAGATGTAATCAAAACACGCGAAAGGGCGTTATTTACTTTTCTAAATCTCGAAAATATCGAATCGTTTCGCCAAAATCCAACCCCATCGACATGCCTTTTATCATCATGCTGATGCGTTTGGTTTTGGTTTCAATCGTTTTGGCCGATTCAATCCATTTGCTGTAATAGTTTTGCTGACTTAGGGGAAGTTTATTAAAAAAAGCCAACGCCTGTGGTTCATCTTCCAAACATTCCAACAAATCGATGGATTGAGGCAATGGATCTAAATCGACTTCGAGCGTCACGTCAATCATTGCCCCTTCTTTCTTGCGAAGTCCACGACGCATTTCGGCATTGACCGGCATGATAAATCCCCCGTCGCCCATCGGCAGCAATGCTACCAGCTTGATGGCATACTCATCGAGTTTTCCTTTTACCCGAAAAGAAGTACGAACATTAGGGTTGAGCTTGTGAGCTATCTCTTCCGAAATCTCAAAATAAGTCCAGCCCGTTTTTTCTCCTTTTTTATCAAATTTCTGTAGCAATGCTCGAAACGATACCATTCTGTTTTTAAGTAATTGACCCTTAAAATAAGCCAGCGCAACGTGGCTTTCCAAGTTAAAACCACGTTGCGCATCCGTTTTTATTGTTCTAAGAGCTTTTTCATTTCGCCCAGTACAAGCTGCCACAGGTTTTCAGAATGATGTTGGGCGGTTTCATCTTTGATACTGTCTTGCGTAATGCTTACTTTGGTACCGTTTTCGACGGGCTCTACATAGTATTCGATTTGGGCATAGTTCTCAGGGACATCGGGAGTTCCGCCCATCGAACTCCAATAACTATACGCCAAATAATGCGCTGGTTTAAAGCTCAAAACGACACCTTTGTCTTCGTAGGTTTGTCCCTCCCACTCTCCCGTAAAACGGATACTTTCTCCTTCTTTCCAAGTAGTAATCATTTGGGAACCGAAAAAATATTTTTTTACCATTTCGGGATTAGTAAGCGCATCCCATACTTCTGCTACGGGTGCTTCAACAATGATAGATGTTTTCAGGGTCAATAGAGTGCTGTTCATAACTAGAAGCTGTTTTGGTTTTGTGAATACAAATAAAACACCCCCTAGTGACAACCCTATGTCAGTGCCATTCGCATTTCTTGCTCTTTTATGAAAGCATTGATTTCTTGATGCGAAGATTTACGAAAAGTAGCCTGCGTATTTACAAGCTTTTGGATACGGGCGACTTTGAAATCGCGGTATTCGAGACGCCGCCAGCACCATGCAATCACATGCCAAGCCATCGAATAAAAAATGATCCCTATAGGCTCTATCTCACGTTCGCTGTTTTCTTGATTGGCATTTTGGTATTTGATTTTAAGAATGGTCTGCTGGGTAATAGAGGTCTGAATTTCAGACAAATACTCAAAGTTTGATTGAGTACAAACTACGCTATTGACCACTTTCCCTTCCAGATGTTCGATGCTTTCTTTTTGGGAGTTTTTCAGAATAGCTTTTACCTTGTTGAGGGCAGAATGATAATTTTTACTGATAGATTTATCCGTAAAACGCTCTACAATAGACTCTACCAATACCAGCGCATTGGCTTCTTCGCTGCTGAAGGTGACGGGTGGTAAAAAATACCCCTGCATGATAAAATACCCTCTATTGGGTTCAAAACCTATCGGAACACCGATTTCGTTGAGTGCTTTCAGGTCACGATATACGGTTCGGATACTCATGCCGAAGCGTTCGGCGAGGGTTTCGGCAGAGGTATATTTGCGAGATTGCAAGACAAGCGATATAGCCAGCAAACGGTCTATACGATTCATGAGAAAGAGGAAAGTTTTTTATTCTTCAAAAATATAAAAAAAATTTTGTCTCTTTTGTCCAGTTTCGAGAAGGTGGTTCGTCATTCGTATAAATTCAATCATTTAGTTCACAAAAAACAATTTACTATCATGAACAAGTACATGCTCGCTTTCTGGAATTCAATCCCTGCCGAAGAAGATTTTGCTCAAATGTCGCCTGAGACTATCCAAGCCGAAATAGAAAAATGGAACAACTGGATTGGGGGCATCGCGGCTCAAGGCAAAATGATAGCCACCGAAGGACTTTATCCTACTGGCAAAACAGTATCAGGCTCTAGCCATATTGTCACCGATGGCCCTTTTACGGAAGGTAAGGAAATCATCGGGGGATTTATGATTCTTACTGCCGATAGTATCGACGAAGCCATCGAGCTATCCAAAGGCTGCCCTATTTATGATGTGGAAGGAAGGGTAGAAGTACGCCAAATCCAAGAGTTTAATTAACCTTGACTTTCTAAGTACAGTGTTAGGTAAGTTTCTTTAAATTTTACCCGCCGATTGGCGCAGATTGAAAGTCGCAGGCAAACGCAGATTATTGGCTATATGCCCCCCTTTTTCGGCGAAAATCTGCGCTTGTATTATTCAGCGCACTTCTGCGGGTAAAAA
>VFQN01002304.1_pt1 | contig 29933 bp, 42 predicted proteins | sample 3512371 | NCBI WGS metagenome assembly VFQN01 (sample SAMN10412370, study PRJNA504923) | tailings metagenome | isolation source: Replicate 2 from Balatoc abandoned mine | place: Philippines: Itogon, Benguet | collected 2017-08-28 | reverse complement strand
ACTCCTCCTCGGTGGAACCCCTTGAAAATAGCATGCCCGGGATGCTGCCCCCAGCCCCTGCTCCCGCCCCCGCCCCCACCCCCGCTCCAGGCCCTCTAAGGGACCCCGTCACCGCAGCCGCGCCGGCCCCAGACGGTGCCCCGCCGTCCGCCACGCCTGCGCCCACCCCAACGCTGCTAGCTTCGGTCCCAATCACCAGCCCCTGGGGCCCAAGCAACCCAAGCGCCTTGCCGCCCCCCGCAGACCCCGGCACACCGCCCACCCCACTACTGAGCCCACCGCCGTGGCTGAACCCGATGTTCATCCCCGTAGCAGCGCCGCTGCGGACCACGGGGGGCGGCAGGCCCAGACGCCCGGACACCTGCAGCAGCGGTGCGGTGTACACCACCGCGTGCTGGAGCCGGGAGGATACCAGCGCCAGCCGCACCTCGGGCAGCGACGCCCCCGGCCCCGCTGACGTGTCTGCCAGGAACACGGGCATGTCGTACGCCAGGGCGCGTGCGAGCGACTCCAGGTCCGTCGCACTGAGCAGCTTGGAGTAGAAGGAGGCGCGCGCGACGGCGCGGGTGGTGGTGATGACGCCTGCGGCCCAGCCGGTGATCAGCTTGGCGGAGGACATCCAGAACTGCTTCTGCCAGTCCAGCGGGTCCGTGGCTCCGAAGGACAGGCAGCCCACCACCGCCTCCGAGCCGTTAGTGGCCGTTACTGGCAGGCAGATGAGGGAGCGGATGCCTTTCTCGCGGTGCAAGACCTGCCAGTCGATGGGCCAAGAGTGCACCGGCGTCACGTTCGGGTGCTGCTGTTGCTGCTGCTGCTGCGAGCTGGCGGTGCCCGAGTGCTGTGCGGAGGGGCTCCCGGGCGGCACGGTCGGCCCGCAGGTGGCCACCCCGGCCGCGCCTCCGCCTGTGGAGCTGTTGGTTGAGCCCGTGTGCGCCAGCCCCGGGCGCGGCCCCGGGGGCACCTCGCACATGGCCAGCGGGATGCCGCTTGCCGCCGCCAGCTCGATGCTGGTGTCGGAGCCGCGCAGCAGGTGGGGATCGGACAGCATCACCTGGGCGGTGTGAATGAGGTCGAGGCGTAAGCTCAAGACGAATTGAGTGAGAGCGTGGATCGGACGGAACCTAAATTATGGGGAAATCGTGACGGAGACCAACAGGTAACAGTGGCTAAAGCACAGCGCGCGAGCCGAACTGTAGCCCCCTGAGAGTCTATGTTTCAGAACTCGAGGAGACATGGCGCCCCGGCGAGCGCGACCCAAACCGTTATCACGAAGACCCGCCGTGCCCAAGAAACGTGCTAGCCCATTCGGTACGGCCACAGACGCTAGAGATGCTGTCTGCGCAGTTAACCACCATCCACCCCTGACGCCAGAAATCTTACACGGTCTCCTCGCGTTCCACGCATACCATGCTCACCTCCGACACCGAAACGCCGGCAAGGCTGTTGGTGGAGCTGGTGCGGGAGGGCGGGCCGCGTGTGGGCTGGTTGGGGGTGCCGCTCATGGTGCGGATTGAGGAGAAGGAGCACGTGGCCCCCTTGCTGAAGTCGATGACGTAGGAAGCGCCTGCAGGAAGGGGCACAGCGCAGAGGGGTGGAGGGCAAGGGATGGGCCGCAAGCGGGGGCGCTGAGGTGGACCCGCGGCAGGGGCGCGCGTGCCGGTTGCAGGCCCCTCCGGGTGCTCTCTAACCCCGTGCGCGCTGTCTCAGCCAGCCCCCGGACATGCTCACGGCGACCCCGACTGTCACGAGCAACGCTCTGCCGGCACTCTGCGCGTCTCCTTGTGTCGACAGCCGACCTGTTCCCAGCTTGAAGACAGCACACAACCCCTGTTGATACCTCGTGGCCCCAAGGAGCGTTGCCCGTCTTGCTCCTGACCCACATCGATGCCGCCTTTGGCTGCGCTGCGCTGGCAGACCTTGGGGTTGTTGCCATTCGCTGCTGCCCCGCAGAGCCCGTCACCTCCAGCCCAGCCCTCAACAGGGCGCGCCCTCAGCCGCTGTATACCCTCCGCCCAGGCACACATGCATTGCTCCAGCGCAGTCTTTGCCCACACGCAGGCCCCAACGCCAGCAACCCGCCACCAGTCCCTGGGACCAGCAACCCACCAATGTGCTGGAAGACCTCCCCGTCTGCAGAGAGCGCCGTGAGACACGCCCACGAGGTGCCCAAGCGCTGGCACAGCAGCGTCATAATGCGGCTGACCTGCGGAGTACCGCATGGGGCGGCCGTGGGCCGGGCCGGGGCGGTGGGTTGCAGTGAAGGGAACGGCAGGGCAGGGCGGAGCAGGGTATGAGGGGCGGCAGATGCAGCTTTGGTGTAACACAAGGGCCCGGCACGCCAGGTGATCTCTGAGACACTTTAGTCCACAAAAAAGCGCGGCACTGAGCTTGCTAGGAAGGCGGTGTTCTCGCTTTGGCGTAGTGCCGTGCAGGCGTGCACAGCGCCTGGCGCAGCGCAGTTGATCTGCCGTACAACAGGGTTGGCCGCAGCAGCAACATAGCGTGAGCTGCGCAACTGCTGCCATTCCTGCAGCCGCCATTGGTCCCATCACCCACCCCGTTCATCAGCGCTTTGCGCCACCCTGTACCTGCATGCGCTCCGAGGTGAGGCTCAGCAGCTCCTGAAGCAGCGCGACGACCCGCATGACCCCCTCTTGCGAGGGGGTGCCGACAAGCGGCGTCTTCTGGGGCGCTGAAGCGGTTGGCTTGGCACCATTCCGCTGCGGCCCCTGGCTATAGTCGGAGTTGCCAGTCCGCTCGCCGCGCGTGGCTCCCTCGTTTTCTTGCGGTACCAAGCCTTTCGGCTCATTGCCTACATTTCCGCCAGCAATCAGCTGCTGTTGCGAACCCTGACCAACAATTGCATCTGATGTTTTAGGCGCTCCGCTTTTTGGTGGCCGAAAGCAGCAGAGCATAGCCCCTAGGCGATGAGTGACGCCTTGGCACTTGTCATGACCTGGCCTGTCATGAGCGCCAGAGTCCAGCTGAATTTGAATGAAGCTACGGCTGCATCCTCTTTAGAGCGGATCGTAAGCAAAAGCGAGCCCGCACAACTCAAAACGCATGTCCTGTTTTTCCCCGGACTCCTTGGCCGGAACACCTTTTGTAACAACGGAATGATCACACCGCTTAAAGCTCACAATAGGGAAAAGCAAAGATAGCAAAGGAGGTTGCTATGCCCTTTGTCAGCGGGAAAGTTTTAAAGCAGTTTCATAGGTGATGTTTCCCAAGGTGAAAAGAGAACGCGAACGACAAGATGTGAGCTACCTTTGTCCCTAGACCGGCCCGATCACTCCTGACTGATGGTACGGCAACGCTCTGCTCCTGCAGGTTGAAACCGACATTCTGTTTACGGCGCACCGTAAACAATTATAATGAGTTTACAGCGCTGCCATTCTGATTGTGAACCCGAGTAACCACGCGGGTGAAGACGGCACCGGCCAACCATGCCCCGCTGAGCAGTATGACGTGGGCTCCCCTGATGGTTAGCTGCTCGGCCAGATGCGAAGCCTGCTGCGAAGCGTGTGGGTGGGTAATGGCGACTAAGCCCCGTCCTCCCACACACTAGTTCTTACAACCGCCTTATTCGTCCTTTTAGCCCCCTGGGTCTCCGGACGTATCCCATTCTGTAACTGTGACTGTAACTGTAACTGTAACTGATTAGCAGGGCGCAGGACTGCAGACTTCATGAGGTGCGCACGCACACAACACGCACCAGGTATTGTGCGGCCAAAGAGCAGTTGTCCATTGGCAATTGTCCAATTGACTCAGCATGCACGCAACTACTGCCCATAAGCATTCCGGCTGGCTCCGAGCCCGTGGAGCCACGCGTGGGGCTTTCTGGTGGGCATACCTTTTGAACGGATGGGTCTACAGGAGCCAACTCGGGCGTCTGCACGTCCGCAGCCTACGACGCACCTAATTTACTCACGAACACGCAAAGGCATGCCGGACCGGCCCTTGTCAGGTGGCGGGGAACCAAACTTATCCAGGTCACGCCCTAGCCCTAGCCGAGCCGCGACGTCTGACATGTACCTTATGGACAGAAGACCATGCATGGACATGTACAGGTGATCGGCACGCAACGCACGGAGTGACCGTGACACGGCGTGAGGGAGGCCCCCGGCAAGGCATAACCGCTCCACCTCACTACCAAACGCCCCTCCCTGTCGGCTGTCGCGCCTGTCGGACGTGTCCTTCTGCCGGCACATGCTGGCGCGTGGCCTGTCGGGCAGCACGCAGCCAGCAGGGCCCCGCCCGTCTGGCCCTTCTCTCAGGGCCCACCTCGTCACGCATCGCACGACCCACAACAACCGTACCTTTGCTCCATGCGCTCCCGGTCATGCGACACCGCGGAGCCTCCGTGTCGCCCCTGTGGCATCCCTTCCTTGCGACCGCTAGAGCTGCAGCCGTTACGTTCGTTGGACCACGGGTACGCACAGTCAGCTACATTCATACGCCCGCAACCACCCGTTGCCTCTCCTGTCATCACCCCATGGCAGGGGACCCCGTGCCATTAGTCCCTGCCACCGCCCCGCGAGCGCTCCTCCCACGCCTGACGCGCCGCCAGCCCCAGCTGCGTGATGCGCGGCACCAGGTCCTCGTACAGCGTCCACACCAGCGCCGTCTGCAGCGTGCGCTTCAGCAGCCGGGGCGTCACGCCTGGGGTAGGCGGAGCAGGGGCCCCGGGACCGAGGGCGCGGGCAGGGCGGGGGCAGGCATGGGTCAGGGTGGCGGCCAGGGGCGCGGCAAGGGCTACCCCAAGTATGGGGATTAGGGTTGCCAGAATGCCAGGTGGCTGGTTTAAACCTCCACAGCATCGGCAGGGTGGCAAAGGAAACCGCGACAGCATACAGCGTGCTCGGGGTGCCACAGAAGATTACAAGGCACAGTGATTAGGTGGCTAGCTGCGGGACTGCGGGTTTGGGGATACCAAGTTTGAGGTCGCGGCCACGCGCAGGGTCCCCGGGCCAATTGCCGCCCGCGCTCCACTGCAGCCGCGACGACCACCACACCGCAACCCGAGCCCCAGGCCCCCGCACCCACCCGTCATCAGGGCAGCCGGCCCCTCATTCCGTAGCGCCGCAGCCATGGTCCCCCACGCCCCAAGGCTGGCCGCAAGCGCCCCGCCCGGGCCCCGCGCCACCGCTGCCCCGGCCGCCGCCGCCGCCGCCCCCGTCCCGAGGTTGAGCTGCATCCGGGTGCGCACCACGTCTGCTGGCTGCGTGAGCAGGGTGGCGGCGAAGGCCGCAGCCACGCCGCTCGCGAAGTTGACGGCGAACTGCGGCCGGTCCTCACCGGCCAGCGCCTCTTGCAACCTCCGGTAGATCATGTAGTAGAGGCCTGTCGTACAGTACGGCAGTGGCGCAATAGGTGGCACTACGGCGCAAGGTGGCTTTAAGGCCAGCCGCGTGTATGCACTCGCCCTGGCCCCTCCCTTCGCCCTGCCCCTCTCCGTGCACACGCAAGGCCTTGCCCCCACTCGCGCCTCCACCCTGGCCTCTGGCCGTGTCGTTAGCGAGCACGACTAGGTGAAGCGCCTACGTACTGCATCTCTTGCACTACATTTCCAAGTCCTTGCCCTACTCGCGGTGCCGGCCCCCCACCCGACCCTGCCAGCCCTCACCTGAGTACGGCGCGTTGGCGAGCACCGTGGGCACCACGCCACGGAACAGCCCGCCCACGCCCTCGGCCCGCAGGATGGAGCTTAGCGCGTGGCCCACGTCCCGGTAGCGAGGCGCCGAGGACGCAGCAGCAGCACCAGCAGCAGCACCAGCAGCACGCGCCCCTGACGCCGCCCCTGCCCCCGGCGCCGCTGCTGGCGGCGGCGTCTCTGCTACGTACTCCATGCGTGTCTTGACCACCGTGACGGGGCACAGCAGCACCGCGGCCACCGCTCGGGATAAGCCTGTGAGGCGAGAGTACAGTGCCAAATGGATCACAAGGCGTTGGTGCGAGGGTACCCTGGGCAAAGGGTGAAGGGTTAAAGGTTCTTTGGGTCTGGCTGCACAGCGCCCATGTTGTCGGGGCGTGCGGTTGCTGCGATTTGCTGCCGGTCGTCGGTCAACGCTCGGCAGTCAACGGTCAACGGTCAACGCCGCTTGTTGCCCTACCTCCCGCCATAGCTGCCCCGGCGTTGCTGAGTTGGTGGGAGCCGTCCGAGGCCACCGTGGATAGCACGGCTCGGAACTGTGGTGGGTTGCGAGGGATTGTCGGGTTGACAGGGCTGGCCGCGGGTGCGTTGCCGCATAAGTACTGCAAGATATCGGTCCCGAGTCATAAGTGGATATGCGGTGCACGCGGCGCGCTGCAAACGACTGCAATGCATTGGCACTCTCCCCTGCTCTGCACTGTAAGCAGCTGTTCCAGTTGCTCTCCCAGCGTGCGACGACCCGTGGGTCAGTCCGCCTGCGCCAACGCAAACGCTCCGCACCTGCTCTAGTAGCACGAAGTGCATCCCGGCGCCCAGACCCACGCGGATGACGGACGGGGCTGTCCCCGCCCACAGCCCCCGAGGGCCCTGTGGCAGGGGCAGGTGCAACGAAAAAGGTCAAGGAGGAAAGCAGTCACTCGCCCGCCAGCAGGTGCACGACGCAGATGCAAAACAACAAGCCGGCAGCACGCTGTACGCTTTGTCGAGAGCGTTCATGGGTAGCCAGGCAATGGTGATCAGTCCATGGGATTGCAGCACAGGCCGCACGTGCAGGTACTGCTGTCGGGGCACTCAGCGCCCACGGAGCTTAGTCACGTAGCGATGGGGATAAAGCATGTACGGCACGTGGCAAAATGGGCATGCGTGCAAGCTTTTTGGATGATGAGATGCTGGTTGCATAGGTGCGTCCCTGTGAGGAGGGTCTACTGCGTATTGCATACCCCCCGCTCGCGGGCACCTGGGTGGACAGGATGGCCCCGGCCGTGCCCAGCGTGCTGCGCACTACGCCCTGAGCGGCGTCCGCCTGCATCTTGGTGCGGACCACATCCAGCGGCTGTGGAGGTTGACAACGGCGGAGGTAGTAGGGGCGGGCGGTCAGAGGGGCAAGGAAAGGCAGGATTACGGGTTGGGTGTCCCAGGATTATGGATTGGGTGCAGGCTCTGTGTTGACAAGGTGTGGTTTGATGCAGCCAAGGCGTGGATTGGCGTGGTGCGTCACAACATGTCTCCAGCACGGATTGAAGCAGGCTGGTGGATTGGACTGGCTGCTCCTGACGGGTATGCATAGTGGGCAGCCGATGCCCTGGCACATGGTGGATGCCGCATGGTGGCTGGCATGGCACAAGGAGTGCATCTGAAGGGGCACGTCCGCACGTGTCGCCCCACGCCCCATTTTGTCACTTGCATGACAGCGACGCCCATGTTTAGGTGTCCTTCGTGTATAACAAAAAGGGACGTGCGTGGCCGCAGAGAGTGCTTTACGGTACCTGTCGCGGCCGACCGGGGTGGCCTGGCCCTACCGAATATCCCAGAGCCGCCCTAACCCCGTTCCCCTCAACCTGTGTCACGGCGCTGACTAAAGCTCCTGACATGGCGCCTGATAGCGCAGACGCGACGCTGGAAGGCTTCTTGGCCTTCTTTCCATCGCCTTGAGCTGTTTTGCCAGCCGAGCCAGCTGTTTTGCTGCTCTCAGGGACGGGTGTGCTCATATTGATGCATGCGGCACTGCTGCTGGCAATGTCCGGGCAGACGTGGGACGCGAACCTTGACGAACCCGGGCTCCGGAGCGGGACGCAGAGACCTGACGCGAGCCGCGAAGGCGTGCGCTATTTGCGACCCATAGTGCAAATGCCCATAATTACTAACAGCAGAGACATGTTAGACACATAATTCTCAGCCATCGGCAGGTGGCAGTTGTGTAAACGCGCTGCGCGCGCTTAGTTCTAGATCTTCCGCCGCGAGTCGTCACTTACAATGACCAGTATTGGGTGGAAACATCTGCAGCCGCGTTGCAAGGCCGGGCGGCGGGTGAAGACCTTGCGGTGCACGGTAAGGCGATACTGAACCCGATTGGTGCACATGACTTACCAGGATGTACAGCTGAACAAAATAAGCGTGTGAGGCAGCTGGATTCTTTGCGACGGGGCGTATCTGAGCGGCTTGCCTCACCATCGACACGCAAACGCGTTGAAGCAGCCCAAGGGCAGGCAGCTATTGCGTGCAGCCCTCACGGTTCGCATTTTAAATAGGACTGCAGGGCCCTTGGAATGCGTCAAGCATTTCCCACAGGGACAGGGCATGGCACTTGCCTGCGGCCCCACCTCCCTGACGTCCGCGGTCCGCCCTACTCCACCCCGCCCCCGCCCCGTTGTACACTTACAGTCTATGCCACCTCAGTACAATGCACGCAAATCAAGTAAAAACTCTCTATGTCGCCCCCTGACTTCCACCACTCCACAGGCCGCCCTCTCGCAGCCCCTCACCCCGGCCGCCCTGGGCGTGGGCACCTCCACCAACCCGCTCCCCAGGAGCTACCGCGCGGTCACCACCGACCCAGCAGGACGCCTCGCCACCAGCGGGGGCGCGCAGTACGCCCCCGGCCCACCCCAGCTGGTGTCCCGCCACATCACGCTCAATCCGCTGCATGGGCTAGTGCGGTGGGCGGAGGACCGGCTGCAGCGGCTGGACCTGGCGGCGGCGGCGGCGCTGGACGACAGGCCTGTCTTACAGCTGGCGGCGGCGGCGCTGACGGCGGCGCTGACCTGGGGGGTGGGTGGCGTCCGCCGTAAGGGACTTGCGTAAGGGGAGGCGGCGCGCCGTGGGCACGCATGATGGCGGTAGGGGTGAGGGAGTGGGCGATGGGGCCGGAGAAGGAGCTGTGCTTCCAGGGCAGCCCCAAGTGCGAGCCCCATACGCGGCGTAACCGCTCTGCCGACGGGGTTTATATGTGTCTTTGTGTCCTCCCGCAGGGCCTGCACCCAGTGGCCGTGCTGCTGCCGCCGCCGGGGTACACGGTGGGGTCGCGGGGCCTGCCCGCGCCGCTGGCCGAGTGGCTGGAGGTGCAGGTGGGCGGCTGGGTGGTGCCGCTGGTGACGTGCGCCGCCCTAGCGGCGGGCATTGTTGCGGCGGCGTGGCAGCTGCGCACGTGGTGGGCGGCGCAGCTAGCCATGGTACGGCCGGATGACGTACTCGCCGAGGCGGCGGCGAGTAGGACGGCGGCGGCGTGTGCGGTGGGGAGAGGCGCGGGCCAAGGGGCAGCGGAGGGGTCCGGTACGGCGGCAGCGCCGGCCGAGGGGCCCTTCAGCAGGCTCATTCCTGCCGCGCTGCGGGCCTTCATTGAGCCGACGTGGAAGCCCACCGACAAGTGAGTCCGGGCCAGGGCTGCGACTGTGGGAGCAAGGCACACACTTCAAGCCCATCGAAAACAACGCCGTGCCGTTGCCGACCGGAACTCTCACTCTGGGAGCACTGCGCACGGCTCGGCAGTGATATGTGCTGCTGATATTATCAGGCAACAGGGGATTGCAGCCACTCCGCTTTTAGTACGGCAGCCATCAGAGACAGTTCACGCTCATGCACGGAAGGTTCCATGCCCTTCACACGATACGCCTGCGCACCATGGTACAACCGACAACCCTCTTCCCCTCACCTCTGCCACTGCCACATCGCCTCGCAGGACGTGGCTGTACGTCATCATGGCCGGCCGCCTCTCCGCGCTGTGCTCCGCCGCAGCCGCCGTAGTGTGCGGCTCAACCACCACGGCCGCCGCCTACGCCGCGCTCTGCTTCGCCGCCTCGCTCCTCCCCGCGGCCCTCCCGCACCTCCGCGACCTCCTCCGTACCGATGCCGCCTCCTCCACCCGCCTGGCGGCGCCGCTGCTCGCCGCCGACGCCGCGTTCCTCGTCGCTCTGGCGCCGGCGACGCCGCTGGCGGCGCGCGCCGTTGCCGCCGCCACGCTCGCCGCCGGGCTGGGCCTGGCGGCGGTAACGGCGGCGGCGACGCCCCGCCTTGCGGCCGCCACCGCCGCCCACGGCGACGAGTGCACCTTCCATGTGACGGTGCGCCTGCCGCTCAGCGGCACGCCCATCGACTCCACCATCGGGCACAGGGCCTTGACCGCCGTCGTGGGGCCGCAGTCCACACCGATCACCGCTGGGTCAGACCCTGCGCCGGCTGACGCTGACGCCACCGCCGCTGACGCCGCGGCGGCGGACCCGCGGGTCGTCGGTGCCATCGCCGGCGCCGTCGCCGACCCACAGGCGCGCTTCCGCCCGCTGCAGCAGCTCGTCGCGGCGGAGGTGCTTCCCGGCATGCGCGTGGGGGAGAAGCGCAGCATCACCGTCTGGGGCATGAGTGCTACGGACGCTGCAGCTGCCAGCGCTGAAATCGACGGCGGGAACGGTGACGGCGGCGGCGAGGGTGACGGCGCGGTGCCGCCGTTCCGCAACCCGGGTCTGGTGTGGTGGCAGCCGCTGGACGACCTGCGGCGCAAGCTAGGCAGCAGCGTCCCTGTGCCGGCGGTCGGGGACGTGTTCTGGTACCCGCTGGGCTCGCTGGTGGCGGAGCTGGGCGCGGTGCGGCTGTCGCAGCAGCAGCTGGACGCGCAGGTGGGGGCAGGATGGGGCAGGTGGGGGGCAGGATGAGGGGCAGGATGGGGGGCAGGTGCGGGGGCAGGATGGGGCAGGTGGGAGGCAGGGCGGGGCAGGTGGGGCAGAAGGTTGCTGCAGGGGTGTTGGATGAGGGGTGGGGTGGGGTGGGCACGCTGCGGCGTCGTGCGGGGCGGGGCCGGTTTCGGGGTGGGCAAGGTAGACGACTAAAAGGGCGGGAGGGGTGCGCTTTGGTGGGGGCTGTCCTAAGCGTTGTCGCGTCTTGTAGGGTGTACGAGTCACTCCGCGTGATGCCTGGCACGTGGCACATTACACGCGAAGCACGGGCGACTGCCTGGGCCTGTGCGGTCACCACAGGAGGGGCGCCTTTGGCCGGGGTGGTTTGCCAGATCTCGGCCAACCCAGTTCGTTCCTGCACGCCTGTGTAACTCTGTACATGCCTTTGACGTAGAGCACGTGTACGCAAGCCGGGGCTTCAGGACCTCATTCAAGTGCAGAGCCTGGGTCTGGCATCCGTGCGGTGACACCGCCCCTCCCCTCCCGGAACCTGCCTGCCTCGCCCTGCAGGAGGCTGCCGGCTCGGAGGCGCGCATCGAGGGCGCGGACGGCTGGGGCCCCGTGTGCGTGACGGCCGTGAGCGGCGAGTGGGTGCAGCTGGACGGCAACGTGGGGGCGCAGGAGTCGGTGGAGGTGGAGGTGGAGCTGCTGCAGGTGGCCAAGCGGGGCGGCGGGCAGGGGGCGGCAGCGGAGGGGAAAGCGTAGGGGGGAGGGAGGGGCAGGGGCAAGCACAGGGGCAGGGAGCCGGGATGGCAGGGGTTTCACGGTAGCAGGCCGGGACGTCGCTGCCGCGTGCGGGTCGGCATGTGCGGCCAAACCACCTGGAGTGTAACACGAAGTGCCAAAAGTGGAGCTTTGGCAGATGCGTTGCGCCAGTGGGCTGCTAAGATGAGAGGGATGGTGGCATGGTGCAAGGCTCCGCATCAGAAACCGCGCCGTGCAGGTGCGGTAGGACGACAGGCGTTGTGGTGTGTGGGTGGCGGCTTGGTGCATACCGGTACACAAGGCCGCCCTGCCAGTACGCATCGCCGCCCTTCTGTAAGGAAGCTACTTCGAGAAACGGTTCAATCCCCTGGTCAGCACCACTGGAGGTCCGCTTGCTACTTGGGAGCAAATGGGCTTTAAGACTTACACAGTCACGCATCCCTCATGCACCTCATCAGGCAGCTCCAGACCCAGATCTCAGGCGTGGTCACGCTGGTCCAGGTTAGGATGCATACGAGGAGCGAAAGTTCGAGCCATCTGAACCAGGGGCATGCCTTTGACCTTGACCCAAATCGGACCTTGACCCAAGGCAAGCCCCCAAATCTTGCTCAATATGCACCATGCCGAAGTGCATAAGCACACCATAAGTAAATACTCGTGCACTTGTTACGGTATGCCGGTGATTCCTGGTTCAGTGGACCGTTCGACAAGGCTGCATCTCGGCAGGGCCGACAGCCACGCATGCCGCGTCGGGTCGACCCACCCAGCGATGTTGCCCTATACCGATCATCGCCAACTCGCCATCACTTTGTTATCTCGTACCGTATACTATAACTAATCTGCCGCTAGGAGAGAAGGTCCTGCGTCGTGGGAGCCCCCTTCAAGCTCATGGCATCTGCAGGCGACAGCGCGCTGCCACACGGGCGGCCGGGCGACGACCCTCTGGCGACCCATGCCGATGGGTCAGCCGTTGACCCGAAGCGCTTCCAGGGTGCGTGCACAGGGACCCAGTGGTGCCCAAGGGGCCTCCCCTCTTCCAGGGGCGCCCCCAAGGGCGCGGCAGTTGCATGCACGCAGCGCCTTACCTGACCCGCGCGGCCTGTGGGCCTTATCATGCTCCATCTGGGGAAGACCGGGATCAACGTCCGCGTAGCAGCCCGTGTTTACGCACTGGGCCGTCACCTCAAGGTCCTTCGCCCTCACCGGCCGTGCCACCTTTCCGCACCGGCCTAGAACGCAACTACTGTCCCATTTGCCCCTCCCCCACCCCCACCCAATGGGATCTGCACAGCCCCACTCCCCATCGTGCTTATCCAGTGCCCCTGTTGACACTCCTTCCTTGTGCACTCCCCCTCACCGATGGCCCCCCTCTCTTCCCCCGGTACCTTCAAGAGGCCCTGTTCGCTGATCCCGCCCGCGCCGCCCAGCTAGAGGCCTCCTTCCCCGAACACGTGGCCGTGCTGCGTGGCGACGACATGGCGGCGCTGCAGCAGCTGCTAAGGGACGCAGCGCAGGCAAGCCGTACATGGCCGTACAGCCGTACAGCTGTGCGCAGTACAGGCCTTGCAGTACAAATGAGCGAGTGCTCATGGCCCGGGCTCAACTTGGAAGCGAAACGTAGCAGCCACTGGTGCGGTTGAAGAAACACTGGCAGCGCGGCCGCCGGTTGTGCGGCACCTCGTTTCGCAGCATCAGCACCTCTGTCAGTCACACATCAGCATGCATGGTACCGACACCCGTAACAGCTGATGGGCTGGTGGGTGCAGGGCATGCAGGGGCACATCCAGGGGCGGGGGCAGCATACGGCACATTGCAACATCCTTCACTCTTTCGCATGCACCACTCTAGAACATGTTGTTTTTGTGCCCTACAACCATTGCGCCTCACAGGCTGAGAAGGCGCGGCAGGAGCGGGTGGCGGCCCGCTGGTCGGAGCGCACCATTGACGCGCAGCGTGCATCCGCACCCGTGCCCAGGTGGGGGCGTGGGCCGTGGGCCGCGGATCGGGTTGCGCGACAGCGGGTAACGGAGAATGACGGTGGCGTGATAAGGGGAAGTGGAAGGGAAAGCAACAGGGAAGGGGAAAGGGGAGAGAGTGAGAGGGACAGGGGCTACGTGGCAAAGAGGGCGGGAAGTGAGGGCAAGGGCCGAGGGTAGGGCGCTCGTGGGGCGCTGGGGGGCAGAGCAACTCGACTGTGTGCATGCGGGAACATCAGGCAGGTGGGACGGGGCCAGGCGGGAGCCTGTGGCTCCAGCCACTTTTGGCATGGGGAGGTGACGGGGCAGGCCCCAGACACGACAAACGGACGGCTCACAGTGTGCTTGCTGCTGTCGTGCTGTGCGTCACTGGTGTGACGGTCTAATATCCTAGATGGGAATGTGTGCCAAGTGCCAAGTACCTTGGGCTTGTACCTGAGCAAAGTAGGACATGCGTATAGTAAAATAGGACAAGAGTAAGGGAAGGCCCTGATCTGAGAGCCGGGGTTGCCTGCAGGCGCCCCAAACCAGCACCTGCCCTGTGGTGGAAGGGACGCTCAGTCGCTCACGAAGCCCAGCGCTGCAGTGCACTGCTGCAGTCTAAGGCAATGTTACAGTTACAATGGCAGATCCCCATGGGGTACGTCCGGAGAGCCAGGGGGCCATAATGCCTTGGGCAATGTATGAGCCTTGCAGATACTGCGGCTTCCCAGGGGCGATGTGATGCTTTGCTGCAATCCATACAAGGTGGTGGTACTGCTGTGCTGTCCCAAATTGGGACCTTCCAATTTCCGGTTCGCGACACACCCGGAGCGCCGTTACAGTATCACAAACCCGACAGTCCGACAACGAACCCCCTCGATCCTGCGCACCGCAGGGACACGGTGCAGGTGTATAAGGCGCTGGCAGAGGCGGGCCTGGAGTACGGTCCCGCCTTCCGCCTGTTGCGCAACGTGCACGTGCCGCTGAGCCACGCGTGAGCGGCAAAGCCACGCGGCACAGTTCCAGGGGCGTGCCCGTGCCGCTGTGGCGTGGCGAGACGAGACGGGACGCGACGCGGAGAAGCGTTGGGCAGTGTGGAGCGGCCAAGCGTGGTTGCCGTCACGGACGCACAGCAGGCGCAGGGCGCAGGAGGCACCCTAGCATAGCACAGCTGCAGTTTTGCGCGTTTGAGCGTGTGGTTGTTGTTGCCGCACATTTGCACCCAGCCGAAGGCCAGGTCGGAGGGCGTGTACGGGCGTTGCCTGCAAGCAGCTCCAAGTGCCCCTGGAAGGTTGCTGGTAGTGGCTTGCCACGCGTGCTGTTGGAGCGAGGCCTGGGGGCGCACGCGGCACCTGATGCCATCGGCAGCACCGCTGGACGTAACCAGATGCCTACAGGTGCAACATGTGCTGTTACTGCATGAGGTAGCCGTAGCCGTTGTGCCAACTAACCCTGAGTTGGTAGTTGGGCAAGGGCCTAAGCACCTAACCGCTGTACGGTCGTGGGAATGTACCGGTAGGCTAGCAAAGTGACCCGCGGATGTGTGTGGGTGGAAGAAGCACCTTGCGGAGATGCCAGGGACGTGGGCAAGCATCAGGCGACACTGACCAGGTGGCGATGGCAAAACAGACGACCTAGGCAATGTTGCAATTGAGGGAACACGGGGGTCCAGCGAGTGCGCGCAGCCCCACTGGACCTTTTTACCCACCCGTGGGCAGCACGCAAAGGAGAGTCAAGTCGTTACAATCAGCATGCTTGGCAGCGTAGCAGGTCATGTGGGCGAAATGGCAATGTAAAGTTCTGGAGCAGCAGGTGGCAGTGGCATCGGCCATGCAGCCATGTCGGTGCTGCTGCACGTCGGATGTCACGTAGCCGGGGACATTGCCAACTGGGCTGCAATGAACGGGGTTGCTAGGGCGGAAGGCGTAGGCGCGGGGCAGGGCAGGGCGTTCAGGGCAGGGAGTTCCTGGGTTTTGGGGGGTGGTTTGGCCGGTAGGTGGCGCTGGTGCTTGCCTGTGCTGGTTGGGCCTTATGTTGCCTGTCCCTCCCTTTTCTCCCGCCTGTCAGCCTTTTCATAGAAGCGTGAAAGATGCCGCTCGGGCCATGCCCACCGTACTTCGAGGTGCTGGGCCCACGGAAGACCCCCTGGCCCCTGCTCTCCACTGGGGCCGGTTGTTATGGTAGCGTGCAATGGCGCCACTTTTGGGACCGTGCCAGAGCGTGTCAGCCCTGCTTGCGCTAGTTCAAATGGTAGCGGGTCACCAGCGCGGGGAATTGCAAGGCCTGGCGCCGTGCAAAGCAGACACCGGCCAGCGCACAAGGCGAACCCAGGAGGCGTGTGATCGTTCTAGGAGCAAAAGCTTTCAGACTGCCACAGCTCATGGCCGCATGGCCCCAAGCTGTTTGGCCGGCAAATCTCAAGGCCAGTGATCAGCACTTGCACGTTGCACCTTGCATCTTCGTGACAGACACGGCGGCATGGACGACATTATGACGTACACATGGCCGCATGAGGGTCACGCGCACGAGGTCACCTATCAGCAAATGCCTCACCATAACTAGGCGACAACTCAACTACCTGAGACACCATACAGAAGCAAACGTGCCCCTGTATAATTTGCACTGCGAAGCCTCATATCTGAATCGGGAGTTGTTGCGACCTTTGTCAACCTAGCTAAAGTTGCTACCTGCAGTCTGCTCGCTTTCCATGTGACGAATGCCCAAGCTAGACCTCATGAAACTGGATGCTCGGCTTTTCCCCTCCTTGGTAGGCCTTGGGGCCTGGACGCTGGGGTCCCATTTGTTGCGTTGTCGCACGGCTTCACACCTGTGCACCTTGGACGCCTCACACCTGTGGCAAGCGGGCACTTGACATCCTTCCGGGGGGCAGACACTGACAGCAGCCACAGCATGTGGCGATGAGCAAGCTGTCCAAAGGCTCTCCCAAGTGGTGGTGCAAGGGACGATACGAAAAAGAGGAATAAGAGATACGATTGATCTCTCACGCAACGCCAACCTCTGCACCCTCTACGAACGTATTACTGTGCAGGTTTCTGTAGGCGCAGCGAGGTGGATAGCCAGCCCCTTCCTGCTTGGTCTGGCACTCGTGGCAGCAGTTGTTGCCCAACCTGAGCACCGAGTTTGGCTTATTTGGGCTGCCGTGCCAGTCTGCGGATTGGCCGCCCTTATATGTATGGTAGTTACATCGCTACCATACTGCACCCAGCTCAACTCGTCCCCAGAAGCATCGAGACAGAAAAGGGCCTTGAGCTGCAGCCATGAAGAACTAAACTCGTCGTCGCCTTGTGCAACCGTCGACGGGTTCACCCCTATCCAAACCCGCGTCGAGGGAGCGCAAGAACTTTTGCAAGGGCAGGCCGCCGGCCTAAAAGGAGCAGTGCACTTGCAGCAAAGCGTCGTCGCCGTCTCCGCAACTGCCAGCCCGACTGCAGACGCACCCTGGTGCCGCTTGCGCCAGTCAGCTCAAGGGCCACTGACCGATCGCCATGGCAAGGACGCCCCGGTCACCGACGTCAGCACCTACTTCGGTGGACGCTGCAGCGCCCTGCCTCCCGGTCTGCCGGCATCCGGGTGTCCCTCTTCGCCCCGGACATCGTCCAACCCCAAGGCCGCGCCGGCTCCCCGCACGCCCGTGTGCCTGCTGAGTGCGGCCACCGACGCCTCCTGCGCCAGCTCCCTGCAGCCCAGCCTCGATGACAGCGGGTGCGCCAACGAGTCCGCGGCCATCGTGGAGTCCGTGGCGGTAGGGCTTGCAACAATTGGCGTGTACCCATTTACCAGCAACCCCCGTGCACATGAGCACCCATAACTTCCTGGCTGTAGAGCTCATGGGTTCGAGGCGCTCCCGACCGCACACGCCATCCTTTCTCTGTCCGAACACGTCCACTGACACCGCGTACTCCCCTCCAATCCGTGTCATCCCCGCAGGCCATCGCCGCCGTGGCCCGCGGCCCTCTGCGCTACCGCAGCGCCGCGTCCTGCCGCCGCAGCACGCTGCACATCAAGATGCCGCACGTGGAGCCGCACGAGCTGCAGCCGGGCTTCGTGGCCGCAGTGAACGCGTCGCTGGCGGCGCACGGCACCGGGGTGCAGGTGGTGGGCGCGTGCGTGCGGCGGGGCTGCGTGGAGCTGACGCTGGACCTGGTGGAGAGGGCGGGGGCGGCGGGGACGGCGGGGGTGCTGGGCGGCGGGCACGGGGCCAGCAGTCACGTGGCCCTGTCGAGCCTGGTGCTGTCTGCCCTGGGCTGCCCGCCGTCCCAGCCGGGCAAGTGCAGGGGCGCTGCCGCGGCCGTGGCGCAGCCAGACGTGCTGGTGCAGTGTGGTGGGCAGTGCTGGGCACTGCAGTGGGACCCGACCGTCATGCAGTGGCAGGTCCAGGTGGCGGCACCGGGCAGCGGGGAGCACCAGCAGCAGCAGCAATGGCAGGAGGAGGCAACCCCGAGCGGCAACAGCTCGGGCGGAGCCACAGACGATGCCCCGAGCGTGTTCATATTTGCGCCCAGCGCTGTGCTTGTGCTACCTGGAGCCGCGACCGCACGCATCACGATGGCGTGCATCGGTGACGCAGCTTGGCAGCATGCGCCTCCATCGGCCAGCTCACCGGCGGATGTACCGCCTGGTGCTTTGGTTGCTCCGGGCTCTCCAAGCGGTTCTGCGGCACCGCTGCGTTTCCTTGCACGCGGCAACGGCAGGTCGGTCCCTGCCCGGCTGCTGTCAGTCACGCCAGCTACACCAAACACGAGCCCTGCAGGGCGCTCTGCCACGCCCACGCCATCGCCCAGGCATGGCGGTGGTGCGCAGGCGGTCCTGACGACTGCGCCCGTGCACGAGGTTGAGGTGGAGGTGGACGTGGCCGCGCTGTCGGCTGGCCGGCCCCGCTGCTCCCCCGGCCTGGTGCTGCGGCTGGAGCTGTGGCGCGGGGCCCGCGTGGCGGACAGCGCCAGCGTCGCGTGCCTTGTGCACCCCGGCCTGGTGGAGGAGCTGGGCCAGCTGCAGGTGGCGGGGGGTGCGGAGCCGGGCGCGGTGGCAGCGGCCGTGGCGACTGTGTCTCCCTTTTCCTCCTTCTCTTCCTCCTCTCCCCTGGTGCAGCTGCTAGACACGCGTGGCGACATGGAGCAGCTGCTGGCCGACCTGGGCTCGTGGCTGGACCTGGCGGCGCACCGTGGGCCGGGGGCGCAGGGGCAGGGGCAGGGGGCGGCGGGGGCTGACCCCGAGGACCTGTCCGGCCAGGTGCGCAACCTGATGGCCGACCCGCGCCTGCAGCAGTGTGTGGAGGCGGGCGGCCGTGCACTGCTGCAGCATTTTGTGTCGCACGGGTTGGTGGGGCTGGCGTGCTGGCTGCACGGGGACCTGGCGCGGGGCGGGGTGCGGCTGGGGTCGCTGGTGCCGTGGGCGGGAGAGGCGGGGGAGCAGCAGCAGGGGCAGGCGGGCAGGGGCACCCTCGAGCCGGCGGATGCGGACGCACGGCCGCCAGTCTCGCTGCTGCACCACGCGGTGCGCAGTGGGCGGTACGACATGGTGCAGGCCGTGCTGAGGTGGGCGGCGGAGGTGGAGGCGGAGGTGCCAGGCGGGCCCTCCGGCGCCGCTCTGCGCGCGTGGTCCTGCCGCTGCCCCGGCGGCCTGACACCGCTGCACCTGCTGGCTGCCGACGCGCGCAGCCCCGAGGAGTCCCGCCTGTGCAGCGTGGAGCCGCCGGAGGGCGTGCCCGCGGGCTGCGGCGGAGGCGCGCTGCTGCCCGGCGCGCTGGACGCGCTGCTGCGTGCGGTGCTGCGCGCCTGGCCCGATGCGGTGACGGTGTGGAACACGGCTCGGGACGACGGCGGCAACACGCCCGCGGGGCTGTGGGCGGCGCTGGGCGGCCAGGACATTCAGCCGCAGCTGGCGGCGCAGGTGGGCACATGTGGAGCGGCGCCTGGGGCTAGGGAGCGACGGCATCGATTGCTGGTCTCTGTACAGCCGAGTCCTAGTGACGAACATCCTGTCTAAGCACGCCTTGTAGCTTTGCATAGTGCACACGTCCTTACATCTACACCGTACCTTCGTGTTCAATGTTCACCTGCAGGCGGTTGCCAGTTTGGTACCTGACGACGATGGGGCTTTCGCCGCGCCTAGCACAAGCCCGGCGGCCGCCGCATCCGCGCACTGCGGCTCCCTCACAGCCGCCCCAGCGGGTGCAGGAGCGTGCACGCACCACCGGCCGACTCTGCAGGGGCTGCTGCGCTCCTGCGTGTTCGGCTTCAGTGGAGGCATGGAGACCAAGTACGTCAGCTACGTGACCAGGAGCAACGCGTACGTGACGCTGCTGTGGCTGGGCCTTATGGTGGCAGCGCACGCAGCTGCCTTCTATAAGAGCCTCTCCACCGGAGACTCACGCCAGGTAGGCGCCCGCGGACCGTGCCAGCCTCGGTGAATGAGGGACGGCTCTGTGTTACGCCCGTTACTCAGGTGGCCCGCATTGTTAGGCGAAAAGAGAGCGTAAATCCCACTTGTCCTGTCCGCTTTCCGGTCACCTCGCATGGACGCATGCCATTTGGTTAGCCGCCGAATGCCCGTTGCACGCCACCTTGCCGTATGCTGCGGACTGGTAGTACGTTCTGCAAATTCCCACTGCGCCGCACGTTGGAACCTTTCGCCCGCCCGCCTGCGCCTCAGGCTATCGTGGGCGGCGCCGCGTACGGCGTGTCCCTGGCCGTGATGCTGCTGCGCCCCGCGCTGTACCAGCGGGCGCGCGAGCCGCTGATGATGTCCTGCCTGCTGGGCCGCACCCTGGCCCGCCTGCTCATGTCCACGCTGCCGGCCTACTTCCACATGAGCGGCAGCGTCATCAAGTACATCGTGTACGGCCTGGACATCCTGCTGGACGGGCTGCTGGAGGGAGCGTTCGAGCAGGTGAGGATAAGAAGGGGCGATGGTGGTTGTGCAGTCGGTGAACGGCGCCACGTCAAGTCCCGTTGCATAGGCCGCTTTCCGCACCTGCGGGCTGGTCCCCGTGCAGCCTTGCAATGGTTGGCCCGTCTCGCACCTTGCTGACTGCTTTGTGGTGTCCCTTGCTTGCATCCACTGCAGGTGCGGCTCCCGTACGCAGCGGCTGGCCGCTTGGTGGAGTGGCCGGTGACGGCGGGGCTGTACGTGACGCACGGCGTGTACGGCAGCTGGCCCGCCGCGCTGCTCCGCTCCGCCGCCACCAGCCTCGCGGGCCTGGCCACCACCGCCGCCATGGACCTGCGGCTGCGTGCGGCGTTCCTGCGGGCGGAGCGGAGGGCGGCGGGGGGCAAGGGAGGGAAGGCCAAGGCGGAGTGAGTGCATCCTTTCATCCAGGGCTTTGAGCGGGTGTTCTGACGAGGTGGGGTGCTGGACTCTACGGGCCAAGCTACAAGTGAATGGTGGTGGAGGGATGATCAAGTAAATTACAGTTGTGGTGGGTAGGGTGCAACGGTTGGCTTGCGCGGGGTTTGGTCGTGGTCGTGCTGTGGTAGTGGTAGTGGTTTCAGCGGTACCTGGTATGTGCGCTGGTTTGGGTTTGGTATGTCGGGCAGCGGGCAGGATGGGCGGTACACGTTCCGGCCGCTCAGGCAAGGCATGGTTGGGCGTGAGGGTAGTGTTCGCTTTTCCTGCCTGCAACGCCGAGGGGTTGGCTGATTGAGGTACTGAACCTGTGTCGGAGGACGCACTCGTTGGCACCCGGCGCACCTGCGTGTTAAAGGTGTAGGCAAGCGCGAGCATAAGTGTCGCGTTTAAGAGGCCCTGATGTCTCAAGACGGAATTGTACGATGGCGAAGGGCGTGTGGGCGTCCTGAGGCATCGGTAGCACGGCCACATTAGCGGCAACAGTATTGGTCTCACATATTGCGTGAGTGCAGCTGGGGAGCACAGGAGATGGCTGAGCGGCTAGCGACGTGTCGCTACCGCGGGGTGCGGAAGCTGTGTGCAGTGCGCTGCGCCCTTGGACACCATTTTGGCACGACGGTATTCATGTTTTGCCGGTGGATGACAAGGTCTAGCTTCCGGCCAAGGACAATTACATCGAGCACTGGATTAGGGGCCATATACATCCACACGTGCTTCACTTGTCAGCTGTTGGGGTAGGTTCTTTACCAGGAAGCCCTTCCGGTCGGGGTGCCGTACCACACCCACCACCCCTGGCTTGGCACGGCGGTGCATGGCGTTTTGCAATTATACCTGCGACGGGCATTGGCTGTTATTTGGCATGCTGGTGGTACGTCTGTTGTAGTCTGGACGAAAGGTGCCCAGCGCATCGCTAACGCACACGCACGCTTGTCTAGGCGGCCACGATTTGTGAGGAGGTCGAGTTTCGCGTCTGCACAAGGGGTAGGCCTCTTTTGCTTACCTGGACACTCCTACTAGAAGTCAACACCAAACGGTTTGTCCTGGGCAAGATGCCGTGATGCAGGGAGGAGACGCGACGTGTTAGCTTTGGCCAGGGAGCCCTGCCTTCCTGCGATGATGCCGCGCAAGTCAGTACTTTTTGGTCCCAAGGCATAAGTTTCACTGGCCGCAACCCTTCTCGGCGTGTGGGTATAACTGCTGCTGTTTCATGAAGAAGTACCTTTGGCCTCGAGCACACAGCTCGCACGTTGAATGTGCATGTTTGCAGTCCATAGCCAAGGAGGCCATGGGGCGCTCTTGCCAGTGGTACGGCATGCGGTGCATTGCTGCAACGGCGGTTGGCAAGGGCAGGCCCTGGGGCTTCACCCGAGCTCGGACGCACTTAGCACAGTTGGTGCTGCAACACATGCCCATAGTAAAGTGGTTTGCATGCGTTGCTTATTCTCACGGCCGTGTGTTATCGCCGGTGCTTTTGGTGTTGGCGCATTTGTGTACCGCAGTCGTGCGGTGTTGGCTACGCAACGCTCGGGGCTGAACCTGCAGGGGTGCGTAGCGTCATCAACGTGGCATGCACATTAGCACTAGTTGTCGTTGTAGACGCACATTTGTGTAAACCGTGCCGATCAACAGCTGCCTGTCTGGGGAACGCCAGCTTGATTGCACAGACTGTGCGGGAAGGCTGTTGCCTGAGCAGCGCCTGAGCGGTCTTGATCAGTCAGTGAGGGTTCGCCCCTCAGCAGGTGCGACGACCTGTGCACGAGCCAGGGGCTCAAGGGCCAACAGTCTAAGGGCAGCAGAGGGCCAGCAAGGGGGCGGTCTGAACGTACAGTGCGCCCGGCAGCATGGGGAGCAGCACTTGTCGCACCCGTTAGGCATCCGTTACAACACGCCCATGTGTGTAAGCATGGGGGCATGGGTGCTAGCAGAGACATCACAACGTGGAGATCCATGCTGCACGGCTGCGATCAGGAGCATGGTGGGCGGGCTGCCACACGTCCGTCATATTGGCGCCGTCATACGTGCCCAAAGGCACTTGTTAAGACGGCTACAAGCCAGAATCCACGCGCGCGGACCACACCCAGCGCCGAACCAGTGGAGGCATCTGTAGCCACGGCAAAGCGCATCTCACCGGCCACGGGGCAACATGCCGTGCGTGGTGGGATTTGGTGGCCCAGATTTAGCCGCATACAAATAGTGTGGGCGCTTGGCGGCTCGGACTCCCTGTTGAGGTTACCACAAAGCGCACCCACAGCATAAACACGCAACCATGGGCCTTCGTTAATGCTCGCCCAAATCATGCAGCACTACAGGCACACCGCTATGACGGCAGCGGAAGGGCGGGGCCCTGCGATTCAGTTCCGGTCAGCTAGCTGGCTCCAACGGCAGGAGTAACGACGCCATGGCAACAGCACCGCTGCAGCACCTGAACTCTGTGTGCACCAACAGCTACAAACGCACCCCTGTATGCTATATGCAACAGCCCGGCCGTGTACATCAAAAGTACCCTGCAAAACACCGCACCGGAACACACGGTAAGACGAGAGGCCTGCCTTTATTGTAGACCACGGAAACCACGCACGTTTACTTTGGCCGGGCAAAGACAAGGCAAAGAGCAAAGCGTCTACGGACGCTGATACAGACAAACCGAGCAAAGGTGGCCATTACGCAGTTGCAACAGATTGAAGAACAGGAAAAGTACGTACCAGCACACTGCATTCTTTCCACGGCCTTGGCGGGGGTGCAGTACTGGCCACGTGGCACCTGCGGCAAGTACAAGGGCCTTGCCGCACATGGGCCGCAGCATGGCCAACGCCCCCTAGCCACTCCGCCGTCCTAATATCATACACCCGCAGGTGTACAGCCAAACCTCAAACCTACATGTAGCCCACAACCTCTTAAGCCCTTTTGCAGCTTGACGGCGCAGAAAAACAACGCATGTGCACCAATCCAGCTGTACTCCATAAGTCGTCCAAATGAACGTCATGGAGAATGAAAACCACACACGACTCGCGGAAGTACCGTATCGACAATTTGGCCGTAGCCACTTGCTATTACGCACCCTCCATCTGCTTAGTATTCTTGAGCCTGCGCGCCATCTGTATTTCAGCAAGCTTGCACAAGGCGGTTTCATTCGACGCAGTTGCGGGCATATTGACGGGGCAGACACGACCAAGGCTATACTTCCGTTCTCCCGAATGCCTGTTCTAAACACGTGCAAAATGCCAACACGAAGAACCCTAAAAAAGCTGAGAACTAAGACATGAACTTTGCAAACCGCTTGTGTACTGCTGACAATGCCCGTTGTGTGTTTGTAGCTTGCCGTAATGACGCGGCGGCACGGCACACCGCATGCAGCTGACGAGCCCCTGCCCCGTCCGGTGACTCCTTGTGAGCATCTTTGAAGACATTATGACCCACACCTTTTCAGACAGAAATGTCAATTAGTACGTTCCTTCTAAATGCATATTTCACTAAGCATAACATCGCATGCTCCCTGAAACCCGACCACCCGACCACCAACGAGAAAACGTACATCCCTTCCAGCAGCACCGCACACAGGCGGAACACCTGCTCACTCCGCCTTGGCCTTCCCTCCCTTGCCCCCTGCCGCCCTCCGCTCCGCCCGCAGGAACGCCGCCCGCAGCCGCAGGTCCATGGCGGCGGTGGTGGCCAGGCCTGCGAGGCTGGTGGCGGCGGAGCGGAGCAGCGCGGCGGGCCAGCTGCCGTACACGCCGTGCGTCACGTACAGCCCCGCCGTCACCGGCCACTCCACCAAGCGGCCAGCCGCTGCGTATGGGAACCGCACCTGTACGGGGCATGTGGGGCATCGCTGTGAGAAACACAGCGTCAAGTACCTTGACGCACTCAGGGAACGCCAACGTGCCCGGCCCTGCCTAACAGCTAACAACAGCTAACAACCCACGGAAATACCACTGAAAGCTTGTGCTCGGTCGCAATCCGTGTCAGCTTAGTTCGGCATCCCACGCCACTGCGTCCCAGAACCTACCTTGCCCATGCCTCTGGAGACCGCACGCCGCTTTCATCCTTGCTCCACCTCCACCTCCTGCGCCCTGCCCCAGCGGCCCCTTCCCCCACCGCCCGCGCTCCCACCTGCTCGAAAGCCCCCTCCAGCAGCCCGTCTAGCAAGATGTCCACGCCGTACACGATGTACGGCAGCACTTTGTCGCCCATGTGGAAGTAGGCCGGCAGCGTGGACATGAGCAGTCGCGCTGCGGCGCGGCCCAGCAGGCAGCACAGCATCAGCCGCTCGCGCGCGCGGGCGTACAGCGCGGGGCGCAGCAGCAGCAGGAAGAGACAGACGCCGTAGGCGGAGCCGCCCAGGAACACCTGTTGAGGTTGAGGTAGCAGGTGGGGCGTAAGGTCAGCATCTCAGCGGTTGCCGTTGCGTCGAAAGGCACGCGCAAGGGATGGCTGGAGTGGTGACGCAGCGGTGTGCAACACGGGCCCACAATGCAGTCTGCAAAAGCCTTGCCCGACCGCGATGTGTAGCGGTAGCTGCATGGAGTTCACCCCCTGTAGCCGCGTGCAGGTGCCTACCTGGCCAGCGTCCCCGGTGGAGAGGCTCTTGAAGCCCGCCGCCGCATGGGCCATCACCATAAACACACACCACAGCAGCGTCACGTACGCGTTGCTCCTAGTCACGTAGCTGACGTATCTGGCCTCCATGCCACGGCCACTGAAGCCAAACACGCAGGAGCGCAGCAGCCCCTGCAGAGTCGGGCGGTGGTGTGGCCGCTGTCCGCCGTCCTCCTCACACGCTCCGACACCCGGCGGGGTAGCTGTGAGGGAGCCGCAGTGCGCGGTTGCGGCCGGCCCAGTGGCGTGCCCGTCAGGACACACACTGGGCGCGGCGAAGGCCCCATCGTCCCTCGGGGGTAGACCGGGAACAGCCTGCAGCGGAAGGGAGCCCACAGTACTTGTGATACAAAAAGGCTGATGGGCTATGTCCTTGCAGGCGACAGCGACATGCAGGCCAACGGCATCTGTGTATCTCCATGCGCACCCCTTACTATGCGCCCACCTGCAGCACCCCCGCCGCCAGCTGCGGCTGAATGTCCTGGCCGCCCAGCGCCGCCCACAGCCCCGCGGGCGTGTTGCCGCCGTCGTCCCGAGCCGTGTTCCACACCGTCACCGCATCGGGCCAGGCGCGCAGCACCGCACGCAGCAGCGCGTCCAGCGCGCCGGGCAGCAGCGCGCCTCCGCCGCAGCCCGCGGGCACGCCCTCCGGCGGCTCCACGCTGCACAGGCGGGACTCCTCGGGGCTGCGCGCGTCGGCAGCCAGCAGGTGCAGCGGTGTCAGGCCGCCGGGGCAGCGGCAGGACCACGCGCGCAGGGCGGCGCCGGAGGGCCCGCCTGGCACCTCCGCCGCCCACCCCAGCACGGCCTGCACCATGTCGTACCGCCCACTGCGCACCGCGTGGTGCAGCAGCGAGACGGGCGGCCGTGCGTCCGCATCTGCCGGCTCGAGGGTGCCCCTGCCCGCCTGCCCCTGCTGCTGCTCCCCCTCCTCTGCCGCCCACTGCTGCTGCTCCCCCTCCTCTGCCGCCCACGGCGCCAGCGACCCCAGCCGCACCCCGCCCCGCGCCAGGTCCCCGTGCAGCCAGCACGCCAGCCCCACCAACCCGTGCGACACAAAATGCTGCAGCAGTGCACGGCCGCCCGCCTCCACACACTGCTGCAGGCGCGGGTCGGCCATCAGGTTGCGCACCTGGCCGGACAGGTCCTCGGGGTCAGCCCCCGCCGCCCCCTGCCCCTGCCCCTGCGCCCCCGGCCCACGGTGCGCCGCCAGGTCCAGCCACGAGCCCAGGTCGGCCAGCAGCTGCTCCATGTCGCCACGCGTGTCTAGCAGCTGCACCAGGGGAGAGGAGGAAGAGAAGGAGGAAAAGGGAGACACAGTCGCCACGGCCGCTGCCACCGCGCCCGGCTCCGCACCCCCCGCCACCTGCAGCTGGCCCAGCTCCTCCACCAGGCCGGGGTGCACAAGGCACGCGACGCTGGCGCTGTCCGCCACGCGGGCCCCGCGCCACAGCTCCAGCCGCAGCACCAGGCCGGGGGAGCAGCGGGGGCGGCCAGCCGACAGCGCGGCCACGTCCACCTCCACCTCAACCTCGTGCACCACCTGGCCGCTGCGCAGGAGACCAGTTGCTGTGCAAATACCCACGGCGCGGGCCACCACGGACCGCCCATTGGCCTTGGCTAGCACCCGCATGGGAGGGCGGGACTCCAGGCCAGCGTCAGGGATGCGGTTCGCCGTGTAACTGCTGGTGCTGTCCTGCCCATGCAGCAGCTGCCGCAGGTCCCGCGAGATATCCCCAGGCGAAAGCAGGCTGACAGCGATACACACGCTGGTGGACCCAGCCGGCATGTGCACGGCCATGGGCGTGAACATCAGTACCTGCTCCTCATCCTGGACGCTGGGGCTTGCCTCATGCGAAGTGAACACATCCTGGGTTGGCGCCGCCGTAAGAGTCTCGTCAGGCGGCCCCGCGGGCGGCAGGGCGCGCTGCTGCTCCCCGCTGTCCGGTGCCGCCGTCTGCACCTGCCACTGCATGACGGTCGGGTCCCACTGCAGGGCCCAGCACTGCCCGTCGCACTGCACCAGCACGTCGGCGGCGGCGGCGGCGGTGGGCGGCGGGCAGCCCAGTGCCGAGAGCACGATGCTCGACAGGTCCACGTCAGCCATCGGCAGGGCCACTTCGCCGCCCACAACGCCGCTCTCCCCAAAGCCACACCTCCAGCCGCCAATGCCGCTACCTCCCCTGGCCCCGTGCCCGCCGCCCAGCACCCCCGCCGTCCCCGCCGCCCCCGCCCTCTCCACCAGGTCCAGCGTCAGCTCCACGCAGCCCCGCCGCACGCACGCGCCCACCACCTGCACCCCGGTGCCGTGCGCCGCCAGCGACGCGTTCACTGCGGCCACGAAGCCCGGCTGCAGCTCGTGCGGCTCCACGTGCGGCATCTTGATGTGCAGCGTGCTGCGGCGGCAGGACGCGGCGCTGCGGTAGCGCAGAGGGCCGCGGGCCACGGCGGCGATGGCCTGCGGGGATGACACGGATTGGAGGGGAGTACGCGGTGTCAGTGGACGTGTTCAGACAGAGAAAGGATGGCGTGTGCGGTCGGGAGTGCCTCAAACCCATGACCTGTACAGCTTGCGACAAATGTTGTGTACCCATCAACCAGCTCTGTTGCGGCAGAGTGCTGCTGAGCACCCGCCAAGTTCTGGCTGTCCTTTGCCTTCCCAGGAAAATAGGGCAATGATGCATGACCCACAGAAGCTGCATATCTCCAAGCATCGTGAAATGCTCGCAGCCTTACCGCAAGTGACTCCACGACGGCAGCGGACTCGTTGGCGCACCCGCTGTCATCGAGGCTGGGCTGCAGGGAGCTGGCGCAGGAGGCGTCGGTGGCCGCACTCAGCAGGCACACGGGCGTGCGGGGAGCCGGCGCGGCCTTGGGGATGAACGATGTCCCGGGGCTGGAGGGACACCCGGATGCCGGCAGACCGGGAGGCAGGGCGCAGGCGCGTGGTCCTGCTGCTGTATGCAGCGACGAGAGGCTGTTGGAGCTGCATACTGGACTGCCCAAACTGCTGTGCTGCCGGGCATCCGTGTTGAGCACTTGGCACGTTGACACGTGGAGAGGTCCATAGCCGAGCACGGAGGGTCGTACCCTTCCAGCATTATGAGGAGGATGCCTAGGCCCTGGAGCCAACAACATAGGTGTTGCCCTCCGTCGGGTTGTTCCACTGGCCTCAGCGCCCCCGCCTTTGCTGCTACTTAGCGAGTGCCTGACCAAGTTGGAAGATGCATGCCGCACTATCAGCCTTGCGAGCTGCGCTGCGCCCAAAGCACAGACCAGCATGCACAGGAGCGCGGCGTGGCATGTGAAGGGTGGGCCGGCAGCTGACACTGCTCCAGAGCGCAGCTGCGTAGTAAGGTAGAACCACAGGTCCCAGGCCGCTACGTACTCGCTCTGTAGGGTTGCGGAGGCAAGGGGGCAAAGACGTCACACTGTAGGGTGACAAAACTAGACACGGTGGTAGCACGGTGCCGCATGGCGCCAAACACGGGCACAAAGGAAGCGCTTCGGCGCCAAGCCCCCAGCCTATGGAAGTGCGTTATAGGCGGTCAGCATGTCTCAATTACAGGGCAGGTTGCGCGTTGCCCACGCTGCTGCTGAGCTCGCCGAGACACAACCCGCATTGCCAGCGTATGTGCAGGGGTCGCGTCTTCAGTATATTGTGTTAAGTGCCATTACATGGTTGCACTTCCAGCAGCAAGCAGGGTCAAGCTGCCTTTCAAGAACACTGGGTTTACGAACACAGCGGGCAATCAACCCTCTACTAACCTTGGACACATCGCTTCTTGTGTCCATCGGTTTGATCTCATACACTAGCTGATGAAACTTCAAAGCGTCAAAAGTCAGCCGTCTTCCGGAAGCAGCGTACATCGATGCGGGGAAGCGTTCGGCTGATGGGGCCCGGCGTCAAAAATGCTGCTCAGAGGTTCTGTACAGCCAGCCTGTAGGTCATTTGATCGATCGCCATAGGCGGGTGAGCTCGTGCGCTGAGTTCCTGAGTTCCGCCACCCCACTGTTCGTTCTATAATATACGCCTTGGTTCGGGCCGCAGTTGCAGTTACAAAGCTCCTTATGTTGTCGTCAGTATCGCTGTGGGCCTCAATTATTAATCTGCGCGCGGTCTTCGTAATGGTGCTGACGAGGGTGAATTTTGGCTCCGTACAGCAAATAACTGGGGCTGCCGAAAACGCGCATGTCGGGACAGCGTACAACTGTACTATTAAGCACTGATGCTGCTACTGTGTGCTCTGCGCAGATCGGGGTGGCGCAGTTGTGCAGTAGGAGATCTCCCCTGTATCAAGCCCTGCAGCATTGTAACCCAACACCTTCTGGATTCCACATTATCATTCGCATGAGCTGCATACGACCCCTGAAGTGGTGCAGTGACACCAGAAATGTGTGAGTGGAAGCAGTGGAAGGGCACCCATGGAAAAAAAACCTGGAAGCACTCAGCGTGGTGAGTCATGCCCAAGGGTCATCCCCTGGTCATGCCATGCATTCCAATACCATAATCCAGTAGAAGCAGGGGAAGCCTGCACGGGACTCTCTTGCGCGCATGCTGACGCACGAAAGAATTTAGTGTCTAATGCTATGCTTAGCGCTGGGCTTTCTGTCCTTATGCTTCCCTTTTCTGACACCGCCTGGATGGATGCCACCAGGGGAGGGGTATGCAACTCGCCGACCGTTGGCGGTTGTCGGCGCGCATGGGCC
>VFQN01002303.1_pt1 | contig 29944 bp, 41 predicted proteins | sample 3512371 | NCBI WGS metagenome assembly VFQN01 (sample SAMN10412370, study PRJNA504923) | tailings metagenome | isolation source: Replicate 2 from Balatoc abandoned mine | place: Philippines: Itogon, Benguet | collected 2017-08-28 | reverse complement strand
GGTGGCGTGCTGTGGGCTACGGGCGGACCTGGGGTTGCGCCGCCGAGTGCCGTCATGACGCAGGCGGTTGTTTCAGAGTCCCCGGGGCGAGCTGTGCCGGGGGGTGTGGGACAGATTCACGGGAGCGGTGTCGAGCAGGAGGCGGGGGCAGGTGCGGCGGCGTTGAGGCAAGGCAGGGAGGGCAGGGGAGGCGAGGAGGCAGGGTTGCACGAGGACCGGCAGCAGCAGCTGCAGCATGAGCGGGGCCAGGGCAGGGGCTCCGAGCAGGCCCATGGATCACCCGCGAGCTCCGTGGAAGGTGCAGGAAGGTACCACCTGGCCTCGCGACCTGGGGAGGCTGGGCTGCATGCAGGCCTGCCGAAGAGCCGCATGGGCACTGGGGGCGGCAGCGGCACACCCCACGCTGGGGTGCTGCTGGGGCCGGGGCTGGGCGCCCACCCGCCGGGCGTCAGGCTCACGCCCGTGACCCCGCACCTGGTCGCACAGCGCCAAGCCGCGTGGTCCGCCCACGGCACGCCGTACGGTTACGTAATGCACCCGAGCCGGGACCCGCACCACGCGCACGGTCCACAGGAGGCGCAGCTGCAGCAGGGGCGGGGAAGGGCTGAAGGTCCGGAGCAGCAGCTGCTGCTGCAGCGGCATGTGTTCGAGGCACGCGAGGGGCCGTGGGGCCGAGGGGTTGCGGCCACAGGTCGGCCGACGGCGCACGATGCAGCCGTGGCGGAGACGGATGGCGGCGTTACGGGGTCGTTGGTGGGAAGTGGGCGGAGGGCGGCTGGCAGTGGAAGCGTGGGGAGCGGCAGCACGGGACCGGGCCATGCGTTTGTGGGGCAAGCGCAGGCCTTGGCCCCGGCGCGGACTGCTTCGGGTTCCGGGTCCGACGGTGAGGGGACAGCGCGAGGGCGCGGCGGCGGGGCCGGGCGGGCTGCGGCTTGGGAGCGGACGGGAGGCGACAGGCCGGCGGGCGGGGAGGTGAAGGGCGGCAGCGAGGCAAGCGGAGGCGGAGCTGTGGCAGGGGAGGCCAGCGAGGGCCGGGGGCCGACCCCTGCGCACTCGCAGGAGAGGCATGGAACCCCTAGCATTACCCGTCGCTCGTCAATGGACCGTGCCGGGTCCTCAGGACAGCCCCATCCGCACCCACACCTGCACGCACACCCCCTGCACATGATGTCGCCGTACGGGCCGTTCACGCCAGTCGCATACGGACACCAGCCCGGAAGGCTGTCCCCTGCCGCCGGCGCCGCGCCCGGGTCAGAGCCGCGTGTGCATCGCTGGACGCCTGGGCACCCGCTCCCGCCCGGCTACCACCCCGCGGCACCTCACGGTGTTGTGCAGTCGCCGTACTATGCGGTACGGCAGCGTGCGCCGGGGCAGTGGCGGCCGCCGCCGGGCGCCGTACTTGCCGTGCCGCCGGGGGCAGCGTGGCCGCCCCCTGGAGCTCTGCCGCCGTCGGGGCTGCGGAGAGTGGCTGGTTCACCCGGCATGGCAGGCCCAGCAGCCGCAATAACAGCAGCAGCAGCAGCAGCAGCGGCAGCAGCAGGCGGTGGTGCTGCGCCCCCTGCAGGCGTGGGCCCTGAAGGCGTGCACGGCAGTGCGCTCAGGGTGGAGGAGGAGCCGGGCGGCGCGTTTCCCTGCTTGCCGTACGGTCTCGGAGCAGGCAGGCCGCGGTTGCTGACCCACGGGTCGGGGGTCGCCGCAGCGTTGGCGGCAGCGGCGGCGGCCGCAGGAGGCAGGGCCTGGGGAGGAGAGGCCGGCGGCGAGGGCGAGGGTGGGGGCGAGGGTGGCGGGCACCTTGCCGAGGGAGCTGGGGAAGCAGGGGACGGCGAGGGCGGGACGGGGTTGCGCGCCGAGGGCACTGGGCGAAGTGGCACGGGTCAGCCGTACGGAGGACAAGCCCCTCGGTTCCTTGTCCACCGTCCCATGGGTCGGCCGGCAGGGCCAGGGCCGGATAGCGACCCGCTCCCGCACCAGCACGCTCGCCCATACCCTCATTCGCATCCGTACGCGCACTACTGGGTGCCTGGTCCGTATCCGTTGCACGGTAGGCGGTACGTGGCGGCTGGGAGTACGGCAGAGCGGGAGGCGGCGGGCGGGGAGCAGGCAGGGGAGGGGCACCGACACGTGGCGGGTGGGCACGTGGGCTGGCAGGCGGCGGCTGCCAGGGGAGGCCTTTCGGGCGCGATGGCCGCCTCACAGGAGGAGGAGCAGCAGTACGGTGTCGAGGGAGCGGGTGAGGGAGCGTTCGGTGCAGAGGGAGGGGGCGGGGCTGGGGCTGAGCCGAAGAGGCAGCGGACCCGGTAAGACACGTGCATGGGGCGGTTGCATGTGGGATTTGGGTTGGCTGGTTTTATAGTACGGTAAGCGGCGCACATTGCAGACTCCACGGACTCATTGGGCGTTCTCCGCTTCCCACTGGCAGACCTGGCAGGACTCGCAGTTGCTTCCAGGTTGACAACGCAGGGTGACAGTTGTATCAGGCGCACTGGGCGCGGCTGCTCAGCGCAGCTGGCGAAGTAGAGCTGTGCAGTGTGTGGTGTAGCGTAGTTGTGCGGCGGCCACAACACGGGGCTGGAGGGCGGCACGTTGTGCGTGAGCAGCCGGGCACGGGGTGCTTATGCCGCTTGGACGGATGCAAAGCAGTAAACGCTTACGAGCTGTTGGTGCGCTGCCTGCATTTGCCGAGGACATCGCCCCGGCGCATTGATGGCCCATGCAACGTCCGCGCTTAGGAGTAGGCTGACACGCTAAGCCGTGCAGTGCGGAGTAGTCATCGCAGCTTCAGCTGTTTTGGGGCCGCTGTGCTGACGAAGTGCGTGCGCACGGTAGCCGCCCCATGCGGTTTACATATGTTTCGAAACCGGCCAGCTGTCGGTAGGACAGGATGCGCTGTGCTCGCCTGTTGTGTGTTTTGTCGTAATTGCTGCCGCACGCGGGTTGGTTGCAGCGTGGTTGGTCCCGGTTGGTTGCAGCTTGGTTGGTTGCAGCTTGGTTGGTCACGATTGGTTGGCTACGGTTGGCTTCTCTGCAAGACTTAGGGCCAAGTTGGCGGCCCGATTGCGCCCTTGGAATCACTTGGTCGCCGCAGTTGGAGCACTTGTCTTGACTCTTTTGCACCGCGCCGACTCTCGTGCAGTACGGCACCGTCGTTGTTGCAGTGCTCGCGGAAAAGCCTCTGTGCAGTTTCACATGCGCATTGTGGGATCCACATATGAACTATGTCGGCGTTGCCTTTGTGCGCTCTGTGCGCTTCGCGTTGCGTGTGAAGTGGATGGGGATAGGGACGTGAGGGCAGGGCGCTAGTGCAGGAAGTGGGAGCAGTTGGGCCTGGGGGCTGTAGGGACGTAGACTTGTACACGTGGGCAAGTGGATAGTCCTGCGTTGGGGGTTAGCAGACTAGGGTGAGGTGACAGCTTTCATGTGGCGTGGGAGAATGCGGAGGTCAAGAAAAAGTATGGGTGTGCCCGGGGACTTGGCATTAGTGATGGTGGGATCCGGCATCTGGCGCACCTTGATCTGTGAACTGACAAGCTAGCATGGGCACGTGCCCCCTTTTCGCATGCATCGGTTCCCCCGTTGCGCATTTTGCCGCACGAATCGCCTCCTTCCATGGTACGACACATTGGCAGTACGGCACGTCGTACCACGCCTGTACGTCCAGCGGGCGTAGCATCGTGCTGTGTGACACGTGTAACTGTTCGTTGACAGTGATCCTGGGTTGGTTTGGGTTTAGTGTGTGTTGCCAAGTTGCCATGCGCTTCAGGATTTATGCTGCCACGCATCAGCTTGTGCCTAGGAAAGTTGAATGTTGCGCAGGCAGCGGGGGTTAAACAGGGGTTGCTTGGCGGTCGACATTAATGGATACCGTATTGAAGGCGCTGCCCGTGCGTGACCGCACGCGCGTGGTGTTTTGGTCGGCCTTGAGCAGTTCTGTAGCAAAGGCTGACGGTTGTTGTTCGCAAGGCGCAAGGGTGTATGTGATACAGTGCTTGACCGTGCTGCAGTGTGTCCAGCATTAACGGATCAGTGCACCACGGCAGGTGTTGCGGTGCGTTGTTGCCAAGGGCCAGGGAGGTCACCATTGTGCGCTGAACTCCAGAATGTGCTCGTGGGTTGGGCGCTGTAAGGTGCTGTGTACTGCATGACCAGGCTAGCTGTCATACTGCGACCCTCAGGTAGCGATGGCAAGGTAGCTTTCTTGACGTGCCGGGGCCGTGCACTTGTGGGAGCATTGACGGTTGGGTTCCTTGTGGCGTTGGCTGGTTGATGACAATCTCCGTTAGGAGTCTGCCATTAAGGACATGAGGACAGGCTTACACTAGGCCATGGTTGTGGTGTCCGTAGATGCATGGTGTCCTGTGAAGTCGACCACCAACAGACGGTCCAGTTGGGGCACGTCCCCAACTGCGATGCCATATGACCTGGATTACAGGCAAGGAGACGGGAAGGGAGCGGCCACTGGCCAGCAGAAAACCAGAAAACTTGATTAGCAGGCGCAGAGCGGTTGCAGCTGGCACCTGATAGGCAGTTGACAGACTGCATATGGGCCAGGAAAACAGCTATACGGTAGCTGTACTGGAAAGGCTTGCATTGTTGCACGTGCCAGTTGGCCATGCCGGTAAGACTAAAAGGAGGTTTCTGAGGGGGCAAGTGTGCTCGTGTCAGAGCCAGCCAGGGGGCAGGCACACAGCGCAGCTGCTGCTGCCCAGGCTGGCCGGCCCCGGTGCACCAACTCCAACTCCAGCTGCATGCACCAACTTCCCTTGTCCAAGACAAGGCATGCAGTTTTCTCTATCTGTCCCTATCTAACCGTCTTCAACCAGCCCCCGTCGTCATCATGTATGGACAGCGTGCAGCTCTCCGCTGACGGTACTGCTCCATCAGGCCCAACGCCCAAGCCTTGACCGCCTATCGCCCTCTACGGCGGCACCCACGCATGTGTGTGGCACCTGTGCAGTGCATGTCTGTCACATGTCGCAGCAGCTGCAAATCAGGAGAGCTAGCTGCGGGCCGGCTTGACAACGAGACAGCGCAGGCGGCGATCGCTTGGGATGATGCACAGACGTGCAAGAACGAAGCCGTTTGCATGCTGCGGGTGTTGCAGCGGCTACAGCATGCTAGACCAGCCAGCCTGATATTGCGGGCTGGGCCTTTTAACAAGTCTAAATCCAAGCCACGCCGTTGCTGGGCCTTCTTCAGTCTTGTGCTACCTTCCATGACGCGTTGCAGCATGTCAAGCAGAGCGAAGCCGCCGGGAGCACAGGGCTGCGCCCAACCGTGCAGCTGCGTACCCTACGTACCCGTACCCTACAGTGCAGGGTGTGCAGCTACGTACGGCCCACATGCTTGCCCCTCAAATTCCACAAAGGCCAGACTTCGCTCAACTTCGAACGGCGAGCACTGTCGAGAGGTCCCCTAGTACCAAAGACACACACGCCTCGAGCGCCGCGCCAGGAGGTCAGAATGCAGCACCAGACAGCCGGCAACGCCCCTGAGTCAGGTACAGACCTACTGGTCAGGTAGCAATAGTAACAGCACACAGCATGGCACACGCAGCGCAGCCTTCTTGCCCCATGCTACCCCCGGCCCTTCACCCTCGTCCTTCATGCCAGCTGCTCTCCTCCCCCATGCCCCAGTTTCCTCCGCCTCCCTCACGCCGCCGCCTTCGGGGCATGAGCGGCCCCTCTTCCCCTCAACCGCAACTCCAGGAATGCACGGTGCACTTGTAAGCGTTCCAACTGGTCTCCGCCGCATCCAGAAGTGCTCCGATTGTTGATATTAGAAGGTGACTCGTGTAAGTGCAACCGCCGACCGCGCGCCGACGACAAAGAGCCGTCAACCGCCAACCGCCAACAGGCAACCACTCCCTCATGCGGCGCTGTGAGCCGTGGCAACCTGCGGGCGGGCGGGCGGGCGGCCATGCGGCCGAGCGGGCGGGAGGGAGGCAGAGCGTGATGCAACATACCGTGTTCAGTGTAGTAGTCATCAAGCAGGGCCTGCTGGTTGCACCCGAAGTACATAGCGAGCACCAAGGCGCCGGCGTGCAGCCAATGCATGGACGCTTGTGGGCGTATGTGCACCTGGACATAACAGCACACACCCGCTGCGACCAGCTTGTCGCGCTCTCTCCACATATACACCCACATGCGCATGCATGCACACCCACCGTGACCAGCTTGCCGCCCTCCCCAAAGGTGCTGATGAACTGCTCGGGGACGGGGTGCTCCTGCGTGGGGTGTGGGTTAGCGGCGTGTGGGTTAACAGCATGTGGGTGAGCAGGACTTGCCAACCACGCAACAATCTGCTGGAGCTCATGCTCCTGGCGAAGTGTGGGCTAGCATCGCGCTTTGCGCTGTGGCGGGGTGCTGCTTCCAAGCACGTGGCGTAAGGCATTGTTGGTGTACAGAGCAGCAACTCCCACGGCCCCACCTGCGGGTCCTCCTCGCCGCATCCCGGCTCCCCCTCCGCCGCCGCCACCACCACGTTGACCGCCGAGCACTTGGCCGTCACCACCTGGAAGCCCGGCGTGGCGGCGCACTGCGGGGCACAAGGGGACATGCACGCACTACTTTACGACACAAGCGAGGATCTTACAAAGTACATACTCGGGTACAGGAGGATATCGTGAGGTCTTAGGTCTCCCTGTTGGCCGTCACCACCTGGAAGCCGGGCGTGGAGGCGCACTGCACACGTGGCGAGGAGGAGAGGCGTCCGGCATGCAACGGGCACACGGCGTGAACCCAAGAACGCCATGTGCATGGCACGCTGGTCCACAGTCGGGAGGGGCTTCAACCATATTAATGAAGAGTTCGATGAGGATAGTAGCCTGTGCAGCATCCAGCATGGCCCGAGAGCCAGGCGCCCCAACAGCTTGTCGTTGACTGCATAGGGGCTGCGCACACCCGCACACCCGTTCCCATCTGTACGCACCGTCGTAACCCCTCCATCCTTGTGCTCTCCACGGCCCTGCGCCGTACCCCACCTGCTCGCTCTCCCCAATCCTCCAACCCACCTGCTTGCTGACGTACAGCTGCGCCCCGTCACACTTCTCAATGCTTAGCGTGGGCACGTAGCCTGTGACCTGGGGGCATGTGTGTTGGCGGGGTGGATGTGTATTAGGCAATGTCTTGTGGATGTGTCTTAGGCAATGTATTAGGCATGTCAAGGGCATGGGTCGCAGAAACGGGCAGCGACAAGTGGACTCGGTGTACGCACGCAGCCCGCGGCAACAAAGCGTGTACGGGGCGCAAGGGACAGGGAGGCTGGCAGTGAATCCAGGACCCGAGCGTGTGACCGTACGAAACAGAAAAGTATTTTACGTGGCAGTCGTTATTGCGACCACAGGTCTACTTCCAGATCGGCACCGATGCCGTTATAAGCAGGACAAGGCAGCGCAACCCCACCTAAGGCTTCGTGTGCCCCTGTAGAGTCCTAGGCGTTCACGCCGTACGCACCCCGTTGCCGTACCTGTAGCTGCAGCTCCTGGCAGTTGACGGCCTCCGCGGCGGCGATGACGTCGTGGAACACCAACCCTACCTGCGGCCACAAGGGAGCAGCAGCAGCAGCAGTAGCATTGGCTGCAGCAGCAGGCAGCAACGTTGAACGCAGCATAAGGAAGGAGCAGTGTGGCGGCAGCAACATGCTGCTGCAGCAGCAGCAGGAAGGAAGGGAAGGTACGTGATGAACAAGGCAGCGCGCTACGACTGGGGTGCGCGGGTCAGGACACACCGTCCCGTTTCGTTGCATGGTGAGGGCAATGCCACGCAGCAAGGAGGGGCAACTCGCGCCATGCATCCCCCGGACACCCAGCCGCCTAGGGGCACTGGCCACCTAGGGGCACCAGCCACCCACCCGAAGGCACCAACCCGTCGCTGCATTGCTCGGACGCCTTTGAGAACCCCACCTGAAACCCTACTTAACTCGAGAGCTCCACGCGGAGTCCTGCACCATCATATATGCAATATGCCCCCACCTTGCGGCACCGGTCCAGCGAGATGGCGTTGACCTTGCCCTTGATCTGCGGCGGGAGGTGGCAGGGGTGTGGCAGGCAACACTGGTGTCCAAAGGTAATAACACACAGCAGCACTACAGGTACGAGTGTACGGCACTACAGTGGCCACCCCCACCCCCGCCCCTGCCCGCCTGGGTCAACGCAGTCTTGGCAGCCGTACTACACCTACACGCGGAAACGCTGTGCACGGTGCAATGGTAAAACGCCAACACTTTCGCACCTGGATGACGCAGTCCTGGCAGCCGTACACGTAGACGCTGTTCTTGGGGGCGGGGTTGTCGACCAGCAGGTCGCTGCGGCCCCGCCAGTACTCCACCACCCACTTGCGGTCCTGCAGCTCTAGCCTAGGCGGGGCGGGGCACAGGGGGCAGGGAGGGTGCAGGGGAGGGTGCAGGAAAGGTAGGGGATTGTACTAGTTGGGAGCGACAGTGAGCGGGTGTAGCAGGTGACAAAGGGATGTACTCATGTTACTTGTGGTAAAGGCGCGTGGCAACATGCTGTCAGGCGGCAGGAGACATGCAGGTAGTGCTGGCAACCAGGCAGCCGTGTGCGTTGCTGCGGGCCCCCTTACCCCACGTTGCTGGCCCTGCCGCACATGAAACACCCAGCACGGTATTTTTGACTGGGAGTACCGACACGACCTTGCCAAGCATCAGCAGCGCTGTGGGAGATCGCAGGTGCCTCACTTTGGTTCCCCCGTAGGCACGCCGCCCCGGCCCGCTGTCCCCGCCGCCGCGGGCACCGACGCAGCCGCCGGCGCGGCCGGTGCTGCCGTGGCGGGCACCACCCCGCTCCTGTCGGCCCTGTTCTTGGCCTTCATGTCGTCCGTCACCTTGCGCAGGCCCGAGGTGATGCCCTCGCCCTGGGGGTGCGGGTTGTGTATTAGCATGCTTACGGGTGAGGTAGTACACAAGGTGTTGGCCTTCATGTCGTCCGTCACCGTTCGAAACACCTGAAACGCGCTCAGGGTAATGGCTCCAAAGTAGACACGCACAGGGTGGTGATTGGCATGGAGCCACCATCGACAGGGCAGGGCCGCTGTGAGTGTGTCAGCCGCATAATGAGGCATCGGACACCCGAGCCACAGTGCTGTCACTTCGTCGCTGACCTCTAAAGGGCACGAACCACGCGTGCAGCTCTTTGCAAACCACCTACAGGGTGCAAAGTGTTGTGCCCTGCTGACACTCTAACGGTCGGCGAACAGGCGACCCCAATCCGCGACAAATGTATCGGCTCAATTCAAAAAAGATATAAGAACTGTTTTAGCTACGGAGCTGTTGGCCTACTTTCGACAGGTCGGCGAACAGTGCGGACAGCGCAGCGCCGCCGGCGGCGCCGCCCGCCGAGCCGCCTCCGCCCGCTGCCGCCGCCAGCTCCTCCGGGGAGGGCGGCTTCGGCGGCGGGCCCGGCGGCGGCGGCGGGGGTGCGGCACGACGGGGCGCTGAGGCCGCAGCGGCCGCTGGAGCGGGCGCGGCGGCGGCAGCGGCGGCTCCGCCGGGCAGGCTCATCGCCGCCGCCAGGGGCTTGGCGTCGGGTCCGTCGGCCCAGCGGAGGCCGGCGGGGCAGGTGCGGCCCACCACCTCGCCCAGCGCTTGCATGAAGGCCTGCCGGGGACAAGGTACACAGCAGGGCGCGGTGAAGGACAGCAACGTCCGTCACCATCCCTTCGCTTCTTGGGGGTACATGGCACAGGCGATGATGCCTACCAGGCGTGCCGTGCTCGTCCGGGCTATGCGGAAGCCGTGCTCCGTGCCCTCAGCCCACGCGCATCACCGGCCGCCCTGCCCTGAACTTGACGCCCTCGATCGATGCGAACTGGTTGCAAACCCGCACCGCCCCGCCTGCATACCGCTATGCCTCCCGTTGCCCACACCTGCCCTGCTCCCTTGCGCACTCATACTGACAGCCTTCACCCACGCCACCTGGTAATCATCCTTTAGCCACACACCCACACCCACACCCGCCCCGCATGCCTAATTCTCCCTTACCCCACACCTCCCTTGCTGCCTTACACGCCCACCTTGACACCCTTAATCCACGCCACCATTTGGTTGTCTGTGCCACCCAAACCCACCCCATCTCCCTTAATCCACACCTCTCCTGCAACTCCCTGGTCTCGCCTTGACGCCCTTAACCCACGCCATCTGGTTGTCATCCTTGCACCACACAACCACAACCACACCAACCCCGCCTGCCTCCCCTTTCCTTTACCCACACCCTCTCCTGCAACTCCCTGGTCTCACCTTGACGCCTTTAACCCACGCCACCTGGTTGTCGTCCTTGCCCCGCCACTCCATGAGCACCTTGTTGGCGTAGAACTCGGACGCCTGCCACGACTCGGCCACGTGCTGCCGCGGCAGCGACATGCCTACACACCGTACATGACAGCAGGGTCAGCAAGAAGCGACGACAATCCTTGCAGCCTGCCGGAACACTTTGTGGCTGCGGATGCATCGTACAAATGATAATCGGCATCCTGCACAAACGTGCTCGTCCACCGCGCTCGTAATACCATCCGCAGCGGGCCTCTACAGGGCCTGCCACAGGCAGAAGGACTTCCCCTCAACAGTCGCCGCAGCCACGCCGCGTGCACATGCTGGCAGCCGCGCCCCGGCCAGCCGCGGCACCCCAAACATGCAACATGACTCACCACATCCCGGCCCTGTGTACGCGAGGAAGCTGAGCGCCCCCACGCTGTCGGCCAGAACCTGCGCTCACAGGGCGGCACACGCAGGCACGCAACGACTTACATGCATGTGCAATAGCTCTGCGGCGCACCCATAATAACACTGCCAGCGCCCACCATCCGCCGCAGTGCCACAACAAGGGTAGGAGCCAGCACGCCTGTTACCCCGCACCCGCACCTGCAGGTGGTCTCGGGGTGTGCGGGGCTTCCCCCGCCTCCTCCCCCGCCCTACCCCACGTCCACTACCGCCGCCCCTGCCGCTCTATCCAGGCACTCACCCACATGCAGTGCGCAACACTGCCCTTGGTTCCCCCACCCTTACTCAGGGGTTCCCGCTGTGTCCCACGCCCCAGACACACCTTATCCCGCCCTTGCCCATGACCTGCAGCTAGTGAAGCCTTGCGCCCGCGTCCTTCCGCCCTTTCCCCTTCACCCGCCTCCTCCCTAACCCCACACCCCTTCCCCCTCACCCGCAGGTGGTGCGAGGCGCTGCTCCTGCGCCCCGCCTCCGACGCTGCGCCCACCGCCCCCATGGCGGCGGCCACGGGGGCCAGCAGCGACTGCAGCTCGGAGGGCGAGTCGGGCTTCTGGAGGGAGGAGCACAAGGAGAATGAAGGAGCATTGTTGCCTTCAGGGCAGAGGAATGGAAGTCGGGCATGACGGCATGTGCGCACAGTATGGGCAGACGCTGAGAGCGGAGGTGGTTCGTCTGAGCGGGCGCATATGGGCCGTTCCCTCCGTGGACGCGTGGACATCCCCTGCCACTCAGCAGGACCAGGACAAGACGGACCTTGAGTAAACCTTGTGCGCACTGTCTCCGTGAAAGCGGGACTCACAGGCAGCAAGCTTCGTGCATTTAAGTTATGCGCTCCCGCCTTGGCGCGCTCTTGTCGCCTATTTGCCTCCAGCTCAAGGCCCTCCACTGCACAAGACGAGCCTCGACTGAGGCGCTATTCCCTGCCTCTGTGTGACCACCGTTTCCACCTCAGAGCACCCGGTCTGGCCGGTCTGCCCCTCACACCCCTCGCTATTGCACTAAAAGTGGTTTGTCCATGCGCCAACCCACCAAGTTAAGCCACCCACCCACCTTGGCCACGGCCGCCACCTCGAACACGCGCCGGGCGAGCTGCACACAAGACACGTGGCGCATGGTAACACTCGGCGTCACACGCGGCAGCATGAAGCGTGTGGCTGTGCTTGAAACGCATACGGTTCAGTGAGGAAGAGTGTACAAAGGGCTGGTTGGGTGCTGCTGCCGCAACGGGTGGACCACTGCCTTGCACAGATGCAACAACCCATACATCCATCCTTGCTTAGATGGTAGCCCGCCAATGCACAGTGATGCGGGCGCCGACGTCAGGGTCCTCGTCAACTGGCCCCCTAACCCGGCGTACACCGCCGCATCCACCTGGAAGGCCTTGGCGAACTCCGTCATGCTCGCCTGGGCCTGCACGCGGGCACACGGGTGGGAGGCGTGGGAAGGGGGTGGGGTGGAGTCCTTCTTGGCTCTTGGAAGCGGGACAGAGTGGGGCTGGTGTGAGGAGCTGCAGCGGCTGTTGCACCGCTGCACACGTGATCCATATGCTTAGTGCGTCATTTGAGGGTGTGCGTTCATCAAGTCAGCAGCGTTATAACTGAAATGGCCCAGTGGCTGTGTGGTGCTGTGGGCCCAGTGGCTGCCGGCTGGCAAGTCCCTTAGGAAGGCGTGCGGCAACTCCCCTGTGGACTGCCGCTGTGGCGTCTATCCAGCTGTACAGATTCGTGAATTTGCACTTCTGCAACGGTGCTGTTACTGATAGGCCCAGTCTGCTACCCATCAGCAGCGTGCCTCTGCCCCACGCACTGCCACCAGCGGGCCGGCCCACCTCAGGGGCCAGGTGCTGCGACAGCCCGATGACAGGCGACAGGTGCTCAGCAATCAGCTGGTCCCACTCGGCAATGGTAGCAGCGGGTGAGCCCCCAGCGCTGGGTGCGGCCGCAGAGGGAGCAGCGGAGGTGGGGGCAGCTGGGGTGGCAGCAGCCGCTGCCGGGGCTGCGGGTGCTGCGCCCCCTACGGCCCGGCCCGGGGTTGCAACCTGCACATGATGCAGTAGACAGATCCTTTGTATTGCAGCTTTGATTCGTATGCAGTGCAGCGGCGCGCCATATCGCAAACTGCGGCACGATCCCGCGCGAAATGCGAGACGACGTACCCCGAGGCGCTCCAAACGTTCTACCGCTTGTTCTAGTCGAGCTACAAGGGACGCCTCCATTTCCCCTCTTTATCCTTTAAGGAGTTGAAAGGGGCAATGCCTTAACGAGCACGGTGGGGCCGTTGGGCCCAGAGCGCTTCCTTGAAAGGGACAAGAGCTCTATGTCAACTGTGCTGCTATATACTTTGGGGCGCCATCGGGGTTATTCTGTGGTTAGAGCTAGTAACAGCTGGTCCGTCTACCCTGCACCATACGGCCACGTGACCTCCAGGGGCCACGCCGCTGCTCGGCCCAGAACACATGGGAGTATGCACCTCCGCAGTTACAAGGGTATCTACTTCATCTACCTTTGGATAGATTAGTTAAAGCATCACCGGGGTTTTCGCAGCATGTGCCCAGGAGCCGCACATTCAGCGAGCAGAGGTTAAACGTCTGCAACACGTCATGCTGCCACCCCACCCATCTACCACCCCTCATGCCTGAGACAGCCAACAGACACCCATGCAAGGCTCTCTCCACTTCACCAGGTCAAAGTCCATCACTGCCATCCTGCGGTCAAACAGGGTCAAACCATGCCACACCCCACGACGTGTCAGTGGACGACCGATTTGCCGCTACCTGGCCAAAGCTCAGCACCCTCCCCATCCTCATCCGTCACCAGCTACCGCTCAACCGCCTCGTTAAGTTCCCCACAGCCGCACGACACCCCCACCTCCCATCTCCCGCACCCCTTACACCACCCCCCAGCCCCCATCTCCCTCATCCCCCGACCCAACCCCCCATCGCCCTTCACCCTCACCCCACCGGCCCCACAGACGCCAGCAGCGCCGCCAGCCTCTCCCTCAGCCCCTGCACGTCCTTATCCAGCTGCTCGGGCGCCATCCAAAACGCCCCCAGCACGCTGCGCTCCAGCCGCATCTGTTCGCTGGCCGCCGCGCCGCCCTCCTGCAGCAGCCGGTTCTGCGTCACGAACGCCTGCACCGCCTCGCACGTGGACGCCACGTGCCCCGCGTGCGCGTCCAGGGCCGCCTGCAGCCCCGGATCGCGCAGCTGCGGCCAGCTGCCACCCGCCGCACCACCCGTACCCGCACCGCCACCGGCCTCAGCGACTTGGTTCCCAGCAGCAGCGGCGGCGGAAGCAGTAGCAGCACCTCCGCCCTCCACGCCCAGCCCCTGGCCCCCCAGCAGCTCCCGCATCTCCCGCAGCCGCTCCCTGCCCTCCGCCGTCAGCGCCCCCAGGTGCTCGCACACGCGCGCCGCCGCCACCCGCTCCAGCCTGCCCCGCAGCCCCGCCACGGCCGCCGCCACCGATCCCAGCTGCCCCAGCGTGCGGTTGGCCGGGTCCGCCAGCACACCCTCCAGGAACGCGTGCCCCGCGCCCCCGCCCCCGCCCCCGCTCCCCGCCTCCGCCGTGGCCCCCCTACCTCCCTCGCCGCCCCCAGCCCCGGCCTTCCCGGGCATGCCGGCCATGGCCACCCGCTCCGCCGTGCCCTCCAGCAGCTGCTTGTGCTGCTCCAGCAGCGTGTAGGCCACGCCCAGCGCGCCGCCGCCGTCGGAGGGACCCAGCAGCGCCTGCACGTACAGCACCACAGGCACAATTACACGCGTGTTACGGGAACTGGCTTTGGCTCAACCGTACTAGCGACAAGTCACTTGCAAGGTCTGGTTTGCCAGGAGCATTGCGATGCAATAAAGCTATTGCAGCGGCGACAGCGTCGCGCTGCGCTGCCCACCTGCGGGCCCCTGTCGCACGCCAGCAGCGCCGCCGCCTCCGCCTCGCCCGCCATGCGCGTGTGGTCCGCCGCGTCCGCCGCCGCCGCGCGGTAGTGGGCGTCCAGGCGCTGCGCCGTGTCCTGCAGCCGCAGGTACACGTCGTGCAGCTGGCAGCGCTCCTGGGAACGGAGGTCCTGGCGCGGGGACGCGGGGGCAGGAGGGGGGCAGAGAAGGGCGTGGGACAGGAGCAACGCGTCCTGCATCCGGGAGTACCTGAAGCATAGGCATGTGCTACTCGGCAAGTGTAGGTCAAGTGCCCCGGGCATCGGTGCAGCGGATGGCGCTCTCGGGCGCGCAGGGGCTTCGGGGGCGGCAAGGTAGGATTGGCAAGGAAAGGCATACAACGCCGGCCACCAGCCGTCAACCGTCCGCCCCCACCTCGATTAGTTCCACCCTCGCCCGCTGCTGCATGAGCATGCCCAGCACGGCGCCCATCATGTCCCCCGTGTACTGCAGGTGCTGCCGCCGCAGCAGCAGCACGCTGCGCCGCAGCTCGTCCCCGCTGGCAGCCGCCAGGGCCACCAGCAGGGAGGAGCGCAGCGCGCCGCCGTGCAGGCTGGGGGGCACAGGGAAGTGCACGATGGTGAGGGCAGGCGTGGCGGTTTGTAGGCAGGGGACTTGGACAGGCATGCCTGTCAGCTTTGTCAGCCGCGTGGGAAACAAATGGGCATGCACACTGCGCCATATACACATCCCGTAACCAACTTGACTACTTTCCACCACGAAAGACAAGCCTTTGCAACAAAACTGATGTCACTACCTGCCGTCCATTTCCCCAAAAGCGCGGCGCACCTGTCCACGTGTTCCCGTAGCGCCTTGACCTCCGCCCGCAGCAGTGCCTCCCCCGCCGCCCCGCCCCCTGCCCCGCCGCCGCCCGGCTGCAGCAGCAACTCCATGGCCGCCCCGCCGCGAGGGTCGCGCGCCACAGCCTCCAGCACCTCCACCTGCACGGGCACCCCGACACACAGTCCGCGGACAGCATGACACCTCCCCTCCTTTCCCAACAGTGGTGCCTGCCTTACTACATCCACGGTGCAGCACCACAGCTAAGCCGCATGCCAGAAACAGAGGCCCAGCTCGCGGAGGCGCTGGCAACATTCCATGGGCGCAGGCCCGCAGGCACGGACACGTGTTATCACGCACGCGCACGCACCTCCTTGGCCAGCGCTGCCATCTCGGCCCGCAGCCTGTCCCGCTCGTCCCGCGCCTCCATGGCCCCCTCCGACAGCCGCTGCTGCTCCGCCGTCACCTCCGCGTGCGCCTCCGCGCACATGCCGCTCACCTGCAGGTGCGACAGCAGGGAGCATGTTGGCCTGGTGCCGACGGGCGGGTCCACACCCGACCGGCGCTCTTACACACAGACCGGGTTGTTACACGCCTTCTTGCCAACATAGCAACGCAGCAGAGTAATATCTCCATTGCAACTCGCGGTGCCAACCATTTAGGCTAGCAGGGGCCATGATGTATTGTTAATGACAGTTTGGTATTGGTGCTGCCACTCACCAAGCGTGTTGCGGAGGGCTCCCATGGCATGTCTGGCAGCGCGCCCCCCTTGACTCGCTGCGCCTCGAGCACAGCAGACAGGTGCCCCGCGCTGGCCAGGGAGCGGGCCCTGGGGCGGCACAGCGGCGCAGTGGGGCAGCTTAGCCAGGGAGATGGGGGTGTTGAGGTCACCCCGCAGGCGGGGAGCGGGTCGCCCTGTGCTTGGCAGGGACGTATGGTAGCGGAACAGCCCAGGTGCCTGCGATGGGTCGCACCTGTCCAGCTCGGCCGAGATGGCTTCCTCGGCCTTGCGCAGCTCGTCCAGCGGCTGGGCGAGCAGCACGCACTCGGGGCCGTGGTTGTGCAGCAGCTCCTGCATGTGGCGGGACGATTCCTGCACCGCCTGCAGCGCGGCATTGTGCGCCGTGTTCTGCTGCGTCACGGCCGACAGCTCCTGCTGCACCGCGCGCTGCTGGCGGTCCACCAGGTGCTGCCACTGCTGCGAGTCGGAGCGGGTCGCGTGTGCGCTGCCGCTGGCCAAGCCGAGCTGCGACCGCACCCGATGCAGCTGTTTGTCGTTGCGTGCCATTTTGTCCTCGTCGCGGCATAGCTGCGCGATGGCATCGAAGAGGTCATGGTCGCCATCCAGCTCCGCTTCCAGCGCGTCGGGATCGGTTCGGTATATGTGTTGTAGGCGCTCGAGCTCTTCGTCATGGCACTCGGGGTTTTCCTCATAGCGCAGCGCTTCTTCTGCTAGTTCTTCATCCTCTGGCGACAGGTAGTGCTCCTGAATATTGAGTGTGTCAGCAAAGTGCTGGAATAGGGGCAGGTGCGCAAGGTTCTCGGCACAGTCGGGACTAAGACCATCCGCGTAGCCAACTTGGTGTAAAAGGCCATACAACCGCTGAGCTACGGGATGGTTATTAACCATTGTAGCTGCCTTTTTGGTAAGTATTGTGTACTGCAGCGCGCAAGCCTCGGCAGCACCTCGGCTGCACCAGACAGCCAGCCTTTGAAAAGTATGCTTCGCCGCTATACAACGAAGGGCCTCATGGGGCAACACACTACACATTACACATAAAGCAACCGTATTATTAGCAAGCTTGGCTGGGAACCATGCAAGAGGCTGCAATCGCCCTAACGGAAGGTGGTTGCTCGTCGCGGGTGCAGCACACGGCGATGCCGATCAACGAAGGGACGTGTTCACTCCTCGCCATATGCCCATGCACAGGTAGCTTATGTGCAGCCACGACCCTCTCTGCTTCCCCGTCCGCTGGACTACCTTGACTGACCACATCGCGGCTGCTCACAATTTTAGCTCCAGCGGATCACATAGGTCAGCTGGAGCATCGGAGCTGAAACAACGGCAGCCGGGGGCTGGGGCTATCTCCTAGCGGCGCAGTCTGCACGAGGTAGAAGCCTAGTTGCAATTCTCCGTGCGAATCCTCTCGCAAGGCATCATTATTGGAGATTTGCACTATTTGTTGGTGGTTCGGCATACAACTGGTCTGAAAGTGAGGGGGATGGCATGGGAGACCTTGGACTGCGCACTCGCGTACTGTTTTGCTCTGGCGCAGCAGCGCCGACATATGCGTGGTGCATCAATTGGCAGTAGAGAGCACAGGAACGTAGACGAGCGTCCCAAGTCCCTCCGCTGTAGCCGTGGCCGCGCCAACGTCAGGACCCCTAGCGAAGCCTGTCTGCCGTGCCCTAGCCGCCTAAGATGCGCCTTGCCTTCAATTGCGTTGTATGCACCCTCTGCAGACGGCCGCCGGGCTATGGGCAGCGGGCAGCTGCGCGTGCCCATCCGCGTCGCCGACGGCTACGCATCTCCCGGTGCCGAGCGGTCCCTCTTTCCCGGCCATCCCTACTACCTCACCCGCGACGAGGTGCTAGAGGCTTTTCCCGACGGCCTGATCCCTTTTGAGAAGTTCTCCACGCACAGCCACAGCTGGCGCCTTGCTAAGCGTGTCATCCCCAACGGCCAGACCGTGTACCTCGCCGTTCTGGACGACGGCAACACAGCCTCCAGCGCCCCCACTGCACACCACCAGCAAGATCATATGTCCAACGGCTACCCCAACGGCCACGCTTTCACCACCGCCACCGCCCTCTCCAGTCCGGACACCTTCCAGCGCCTCCGCAGCATGCCGCTCGACTCCCTGTCCGACAGCTTCGACGGCCCCTCCAACCCCAACCCCAACCCCCACTGCACCGACCTAGCCCCCGCCGGCTCACACCACCTCATGCCCCACCACGCCTCCTCCTCCTCCGCGCTCCTCCACCGCCCCCCGCACGGCCCCAGCCTCCTCCACAACCGCCCCAACTCAACCAATTCGCTGCTGCACGCTGCCAACAGCATGCCAGCCAGCGCCCTAGCCGCCCACCACGGTGCCTTCATGACCGACCTCCTGGCAGCTACTGAAAGCCCCATGCCGCTGGACCGCTTCAAAGCCTTCTGCCGCCTGTTCTCCGCCCTAGACCGCATGCGGGAGACCATGGGGCTGCCGCCCGCAACGCCCGCAGCCGTCACCAACCACCGCACCAACGGTAACGCCAACGGTTCGGCGCACAAGCTGGCGTGGGATGCGCCCGAGGCGCACGAGCACGTGAAGCAGGTGGGAGCCAGGGCACGCGAGGGAGGCAGCTTGTACCGGTGGGAAGGGCGCGGGAGCTGAAACGCTCGAGGGTGTATTACACGTGGCAAGCTGGGTGTGGCACGCTGCGCGGTGGCGTCTTTCTGGACCACGCGTTGGCGCCCAAGGTGCATGCGCGCGCACGCGTACCCGTAAGTCACATTGCCTGCGTTCGCTGTGCGCCGTGCGCAGGTGCTGATGGTTGGCGAGTGCCTGGCCAAGTTTGGCACGGCGGAGTTTGTGCAGGGCGGCAACAACAGCAGCCGCGCCATCACCACCAAGGACTACGCCAAGCTGCTGGTCATGTACCTGCAGGTGGGGGAGGGGGCGGCCGGAGGCAGAGCAGGGTATACGAGGGTGTGGAAGGGGCTGGCAGACGTTGTGTAGCTTGCAGGGGGGGATGAGGGGGGAAGGAGGAGGAAGGCCGAGGCATGTTGTTTGTGCTCGAGTCTGCCGGTGGGGTGTGCTTGGGGGCTTTGCCTGTGTTGTATTTGTTCCGTGATTGGAAATAGTCTGATTGAAGCTACAGAAGCCCATCTACCATAAATCGAAATGCTGTGCTCAAGAGCATGTAAGAAACACTTTGTCATACTCATTTTGTGCCCAGGGCAACGGCACGCTGTTCACAGTCCACGAGGTACCCCATACCGCACCCCTGATACACCCTGACACACGCTGACACCACTCTGCCCCCTCCCCTCCGCCCAGGACAACGGCGCGCTGTTCATGGACGACTACATGCACCGCCTTCCGGTGGGGCTGCAGGACGAGGCGCTGGCGGTGCGCTCGCTGCTGCAGACGCGGTGCGAGACCAACGACATGCTCTTCAACCAGCTGGTCAAGCACGTGGGCCAGGAGCCCACCGGCGGCGGCGCGATGGTGTTCAACAACTCCTCCGTGTCCGCCAACCCCACCAACCACATGCTGGCCGCGCCCAAGACGCTGGTCAACACCGTGTCCAACGCGTGGGCCAAGGCGGACGTCAAGCGCCGCACGCAGCTGGGAGCGCTGGGCGCGGTGGCGGTGGTGGCGCTGTGGGTGCTGAAGCGGAAGCTGTTTGGAGGGGGAGGGGGAGGGGGAGGCAAGAGGTGGAAGGAGGAGAGCGAGTGGGGAGGCGCGCGGCGGAGCAGGTGAGGGGATTGGGGTTCGGGGTGGATGGATAAGGGGTTGCGGAAGGGGAGGGGTTGTGGAGTGGGCAGGGGTGCGGTGGTGGTGAGGTGCAGCAGGGGCAAGGTATGGGAGCGTGGGGGCTACAGCGTCAAGAGGAACCAACGGCCTGTCGGTGGCAGCTGTGCGGCAACGCACTGCGGGCATGGTAGGCCACCTATCAAGCACCGAAGCAGGATTGTCGTTAGATTGTCATCAACACACGTGCTAGCAAGGCCGCACACTGTGGCATTTCCTTGAACACAGGTTCCCCTTTGGCATGCCGGAGAGGTAGTGGCCTAGCATGCCGAGTAATTCTTAGCGCTCAACTTGCACTCACTCCCCGGCCCCCACCCAGGCCCATCCGCGGCAGTGGGGACCTGGCGGCCCGGCTGCTGGACGAGAAGTCGTCCGCCGAGCGCATGGCGGTGCGCTACCTTGCGGCGTGCCAGGTGGGTGAGGGTGGGCGGCAGGGGCGGCCTGGGAAGGAGGCGTCGCGGTCGCTGTGCCAGGACAGGGCACTGCAGTGCAGAGTGGAGTAGCTGCATGGCAGCGCAGTACGCGGCGGCCTGCCAAGAGGGTCCACTACCACACCGCACGTACGGAAAGGCGGGGCCAATGCGTGGGGCTGGTGCGATCGTGTATGCCCAACTAAGGTGGCATATTTCGGTTTTCGTGGCAGCATGCTGCGTGAATGGGGGTCGTGTGCCGAGGCAGGGGAGAAGAGCTGTTGCAACAGCGGCGAAGGAAGTCAGTGGGCAGCGGGCGGGCAGAGCCGGGCTGGGCGTCTGCTGGCCGCCAGTTGCCAGTCTGTTATGGCTAGACCGGGCTTGCTTTCTGGCAGTTAAGAACATAGGTTGAGCATTCACGTGCGGCCCTTGTTTAAAAATGGAGAGCTGAGGGCCCGTAAAGGGCGAATGGTCGGTGCTCCCGTTGTACCATCATGCATGTTCTACTTGCCGCTGCTCGCCGCAGGACGAGCTGCGCCGTGCCGCCGCCAACGACGCGCTGCTCCGCAACGACTGGCGGCTGGGCCCGATGCGGCTGGCGATGCCCGGCACCGGCTCCGTGCCGCACGGGTACGAGCCCGTCGCCACGCAGTACTGCTCCGTGGCGTCGTACATGAACGCCCTGGACGGCGGCCCGCCGTTCGCGCTGCCGTACGCCGGGGGGTACGGTGGCGCGGAGCGGGAGCGGGCGGCGGGGATGGGCATGGCTATGGGGCTGCCAGCTGGCGTGGCGTTGGGGGTGCCGGTGGGGAAGATGGGCGGCGGGAAGGGAGGTAAGGGGGAGCCGGTGGGGCAGGCGGCGTCGGGGCTGGAGTAAGAAGCTGGCGTGGCTGCATCCCGGCAGTCTGCGGCATTCAGCCTCGGGCAACGCTGCCTGGGCTGGTGCGGGTGCTGGGTAGGTTATGCTGGCCCCTCATAGGCTGTCGGAGCTACCGTGAGCCGGTGCTCAGGGACTGGATACTGATACCGTAGTCGGCAGCCCTGGCATCGGGCAGCGCTGCGTGGGCTGGCCCTGAGGCTGGGTGGCTCCAACGGGCACCGCGTGGACGTGTCGGAGCACCGTGAGCCGGTGCTGAGGTGGGCCGGAGCTGGCCGACACCCTGTCTTGGAATGGGGCTTTGGGCTGGTGCTCTTTGACGAGGCTATGCCCCTCAGGCTGGTGTCAACTGGTTGGGACATGGTTGTGGATGGGCTCTAGAGTGGTGGGCACGGGGGAAGGGTGGGATGCGGTTCGGGGCAGGCCGCTGGGCGCTGGCGCTGGGTTGTTGTGCGCATGCATGTGCATGGCCTCGGACGCGGACTGTCGGAAGGGCTTGTATGCCACGTACATACGCACACATACACGCATGCAAGCTAATGACAAACTGACTGGGCCCTACAGCTTTCACTGGTTACTTAGCATACACTGCGCGTGGGCTACAGATTGAACTTGGTGGAGTTGTTGTCCGTTTCTTACGGCATTCCTGCGGCCGCTCTTGCTAGCGGCGACACAGTGGCTTGGGCGTGGGCATGGTGCAAGGCTGCAAGCTGTTACAATTTTTTCGGCTGTGGGTGATGCGCACAGGCGGACTCCATAGGAGGGGCGGTCTGGGATGTTGGGCATGTCCCGCAAAGACTTGGCCGGGGAATTGGGGTCATGTGTAGCGAAGCCCTGGCTTGTGTACCGTATTCAGCGAGCTGGTGGCTGGGTACTGCAAGTCTGCTTGGTGCATCCATGTGCAGTGGCTAGGGTAGCTTTCGCCAACTTACTGCCGAACGCTTGCAACGCACGATCCCATTAGGTTGTGTTATTGCTCGCCGATTATCCCCTGCTACGGGGTATCCGGCTTGAGAAGTTGTCCGTGCTGTAAGAGGATGTCTGCTTTTCTGTCCGGCCTAGCCGCATGCTGACGTGTATTTGTCCGCATGGGGCCATGATGCCGCAGACGGGTCTTGTGTGCCAGAGCGCATGGAAACCGCACAGGGCTGCTCGAGTACGCTACCGCAGGACGCTAATCCTTGCAGGGCCGCTCGCCAATGGCAGTGCCTTCGCGCTACAACAGAAATAAAATCCTGTCAGCAGCAGTACCGTTAGCAAGGTCACCTGGTCTTGAGGTCGTACCGCACCGGCAGTGCAGCATACGGCCCCGTACCGGTATGGCAAGAGCGCTGGCAAGCATGGTAGCACGCTGCCGTGCAGCTGCTCGTACTCGTATGACTGGTGCACTCCCAAGGAAGCTTCCCATTACCCCACCACCTGCAGTCCTGCACCAGGCTACGACCGCTACGTATGCAAGGGGCAATCACCAACAAGAATCCCGCCAAGCGGATGCAGCCATGCACAGGCTACAGCACTTGGACGGCTGGCGCCTGAGCTTGGGCTAAGCGTGTCCAGTGCCCCCTTGATCTCGCGGGTCCGCATGATGCATGAATCGTGTTGGACCTGTCAGTCGTGGTAGGTGGTCGCGTGCCCGCTCCACTGCTTGAGGCACCCGGCGCACTTGTACTCGTCTGCCTCGCTGTAGCCGTTGCCTACGGTAGTGGGAACATGCGGCAGCAAGGTTCGCAACTGGAGGAACAGCGTTCGCTCAGCGCCTGGGCATGCCTAGGTGGGGAAGCCACAGGGAGCCACGGCAGACACCAGCCCTGGCACACAGGCGTTAGGTCACTCGAGGGCACCGTGCGTACAAGCCCAGCAGGTGGCAAGTGCATTCAGGCTAATGGCTTGCAATCAATTGCTAGTCATTTGCTACCGGTTGCTTGCAAGCAGGAAAGCAGCAGCTCGTTGCACACTTGCATTTGACTGCTTGCAAGTTTTCTGGCGCTGCACGCCAAGCCCGGATCGCTGCATCAGTGCTCTTTGTTATCCTGAATGTGCACCGGTGTGTGTGTCCCCTCCGTACCCACAGATTCAAATCAACGATGATGCAAGTGAGGCCACGGGCACCTGCGTGCGCACACACGGTTGCCAGTAGGGTATTCCCCTTGTTGCTGGTGTCCGCTTTTCGGTCGCACACAGCGCCCACCTGTTGGCGGACCCCAGCACATGGTGCCCATGAAGTACACCTCTCCCTTGCAGCTGGAGCAGCGCCTGCGTGCAGGACAAGTACAGGTGGTGGGTGTTGTACGAAGTGCGGTACGACACTCCTACCGGAACGCACGGGTTGTTGTTTGAAGGAGGGCTCAGCCAAGCAGCCAAGTACAAGGTGGAGCACGCAACAGAGTGGACGGCAGGGGGGGGGGGGGGGCAGCGAGGCGAGGAGCGTCTAGCCCGGGGCTAGGAAGGTGTGTAAGGTTTGGGAGGTGCAGGACAGCGTTCCGGCAGGAGCTATGCTAGGAGGGCCTTGGGCTACTCACTCGCCGGTTGCTCTGCCCTGGGTCCTGACCTCCTCCCGCCTCTGCTCATCCATCATCGCCTGTACGCGCTTCCTGCAATATGCCGTACAAGCGCGGAAAGGGACATTGGTATTTTATGGTGAGCGGTGACTGACGACCAGTTACGACCCCACTCGTCCGCCCAACCATGGGTGGTCCACGGGGCAGCCATGGGGTGGCCATGCCCAGCGTAGCGTACCGCATGGACCACGCACACAGGCGCACATGTACATAGGGTAGTACGGTGCGTACACGGCACATGCTGAGGCATGCGCACGTCAAGATCGCAACAACACAAGTTGCCGATGCCATGTCCCTTGCGGTAGGTACTGATAGACTGTGCCTCGATCAACGCGTCCAGATGCCGTGTCTGAGACACGTGTTGCCCTGCCCTCGGCGTTCAGCCCCACGCTCATCAAGCACTGGTATGCCGGCTCACCCTTCCTCCCGGCCCTGCTCCTGTGCCGCATCTGTGGAACGCAATAGAATGGGATTCTCACTATGCTTGGATTTCAGGGCACAAAGTGCTGTGGGTGCGTGGCCTGTGAGGAGCAGGGGGGTGGTTGACTCCTTCCTGCTGGGAACCCTTCGGCTGCCTCCCACCCGCAACTGGCGACTGGCAAACAGCAACCACGCAACTGCACGGCAAATGCTTAGCAGTGCTAGTGATATTTATACGACAGCAGCAGTAGGTCGCTTTCGCGACAACGGTGTTGCCCTACCTAGAAGCTTTTGATGTTCGGACGACAGGACCGCGCGGAGCTCGTCGTAGCCCTCCCCGACCGCGCGATAGTCGCCGCACAATATGTCGTAAACTGGGTTCCAGTCCAACCAGTTGGCTGCTGACCAGCCCTCGCGGCCCAGCAGCGCAACGACCTCCTTTGCAACGTCCTCGACCGGGCGACGTTCCGGCTTCCAAACCATTTTCTCGACGCGACTTGCAATGGGTAAGCAAAAACACTTAAGCTATGTTTATTACTGCTGCGATTTATTGCGCAGCTGGAATATTTCGGGGTAAAGGAGCAAGTAGGATTGGGGTGGGTGCTGGCCGTTGCGGTTGGGCACTACGGCATCGGCGCTGCCTGAAGGTGTCCGGAGCTCCTGACTCTGGAGCCCACAGACCAGAAACACATATTTAGTTGAGTCAACTCTTGCTCATAGGGGCTCAAGATACGTTGACTCTCCACGGGCGAAGACCCGTGAGTCCAGTCCGTTGCTTGACATGTCGCTACATGTCAACATGTGCCCTGCACCTGCCCGCTCCCACCTGCGCTGCACCCAACCAAGCGACCCCTGCCCAACATTACTCATCGTACACCTAGCAACGGCTGAGTTCTGATCGGTTAGCGCCCGGCCCCCTTCGCCCAGCAGCGCTAAGCCATGCGGGGGGACCGTCACCTAAACTTGATCCCACACGCACTACATCCCCAAAACGGCACCCCTGTCTGCGTGCTCGGCACGTGCCCTTCGCGTGTGCCTCCTACCGCCCCTATCCAGCCCTACCCCGTCTCATCCGAGGTCCCGTGGCCGTGGCCCGGGCGCCGGCATACACTTAACTATGTCATAACTAACCCCACCAGTAAACAACCATGCCATTATTGCTCCCCAGCTAGTCCTCTCGACTTTCCCTTGATACACGCTTTGTGTAACCAACTAACCATGCACCGCATTTTGCACACCGCGTACGACACACCAGGGTACATCCCTCTGATCCCTGCACCACATACACGCACTGCACATACTGGATCCCCCTGCTGCTGCAAACGATCGAACGGCCCACGGCCCCCTGTGCCACGAGTATAACGCACCGGTGCTACGGCATGTCGATCATGTTCTGCTACATGGCACGCGTGGTTGCAGTGATGTAGTTGTTGCTCACGGTTGCTTGTCACGCCGCCATGGCCCTCGCGCGCCCCGGCGTGCCCCATGCCGGCACCTGCAGCAGCAGCGAGCAGAGGCGCAGACACAGTAGTGCGTGACATGTACGGCGAAGCAGGCCCCCAGGGTATTATATACGTCCAGAGAGCAAGAGCGCCAAAAGGGCAAGTACCGGTACCTTCATGCACAACGTGATCGTCAATGTGGAGGAGGGCGGCAGCAGCAGCAGCAGTAGGTGCTCCCTCGAATGTGCCCCAAGCTGCCCACACAACGATTTCCCATAAATGCTGGCCTCGCTCCGCGCACCCGCGCGCCTGATGGAGCTGCAGCACGTCCCGTACGTAATCTTCTGCAGCGACCTTCCCCACTCATTCATACATACTAGGCTGCATGCTATGCACGTTACTAGTGCTGATTACCCCTCTTATCCCGTACCGGTACATGGTGGCGGTAATGAATGGAGGCGCCATGTATGTAGTCTTCCCTTCCCTTTCGCGCTATGCTACTGTGTGAAACACACGCCATCACCCACCTGCAGCAGCAGCACCACGCCTGAGTATATGGTGGTGCTGACGGGCTGGTTGCCGTAGGCGATGGCGCTTGAGCGCAGCGTGAACAGCTCCCGGGCGCGCTCCCTGCGTGGGGCACCAACTAGACGTGCGTGAGGGGCGCAAGGTGGGCACCTGAGGCTCCGACCAGTCCTGGCCCGACGACCTGGGAGGCCTCCCCTGGCAACCACACCCTGCCGGCAGCAGGGGAGGCCTCCCCTGGCACCCACACCCTGCCGGCACCAGGTGGGACCTCCCCTGGCACCCACACCCTATCAGCAGCAGGGGAGGCCTTCCCTGGCACACGCAAACCGCCTGCCAGCAACTGCCCCCTCCCACGCACCTCAGTCCGATCCACACTGCGGCAGCATCCTGGGCCTTGGTGAAGCGCGAAGACTCCATCTCCGCATACTCCCGCGAGCGTCGTGAGTGGCGTGAGTCCACCTCTAGGTAGTACCACCTGCGCAGAGCCATGCCGTGCGTGCGTATCAACATGGCGACGTGCACGTGCGGCACGGGTGCATGTGTGTAACGAAGAACATTATTGTAAGCAAGGGGTTCCTGGTGATGACCTGGCGCGGCGAACCTCCATAGCATGTCACCCTGGCCATACGTCTGCAATTTTTGGGTTCCGTGTGCACACCGAACCCCTCGTGTTGCCACACGGCTACACGGTACACCGTGTAAAACACGAGGCGGTGTTAACACGGCTCCACACGGTCCGTGTTTTACACGGCCTCGTGTTGTTGCCGGTAACACGAAGGTGTTAACACGAGCCTTGTGTTGCTGTTGGTGACACGAGGGTGTAAACACAAGCTAGTGTCTGTGCAAGAAGTACCAGAGTGTAAACACGAGGTGCTAGAGGTCGGCCCTGTGGCCTGTGCACCCTATTTGGACGCTCACTTGTGACGTACGCAAGTACCGTATCAGGGATCTCCCATATACCATCTGCTGCTTGTTTCCCATGCACCCTGCCTGTGGCCCAGACTCTGAATGCTTTTGCATGCTGTTCCGCCCTCACACATAAAGGCACAGTCTTTCAGCCTCCTTTGGCCACTGCCACTACACCCGTGTGAACACTAAGGGTAAAAAATGCAGACGTAGCAGCTGAAGGTAGTATGCATGGGGTATCGGTACAGCAGGGTGTGTTAGCGTACGCAGTACGGAATGTACCAGCACTACGGAGGTCGGTGGTCCGCCCGTCCTTGGCGGGCGAGGGTGCGAGGCACGACCAAAGTGGTTGTGGGGTTGCCCTAACTAGATGGGTCGTACGACGTGCACGCTTGGGCAGCATGACCAGACTGTCCACGCACGAGTAGATGGATGTGTGGCAGCAGGTGGACTGAGGAGGTGTGCGTTGTGAATGGGCAAGCATGCATGCTTGGCTACCGGTATGTAGGAGCTGCGCAGGGGGCTCCCCTGCTGTTTTGCATATGTGCATGTTGGCTTTTTGGTGCGTCGGAGGAACTGCACCGTCACATCAAGTAAAACAGAAAAGATGCGTACTACCATGTACAGCCACAACCGCTCACTGGAATTCACTGCTGTCCTCCTGGAAGTCCCGTCCAACAAACATGAAGTCCAGGGGCTCGGCGCCGTCTTCGTACGTCTCCTGCTCGTCTTCCTTCTCCCTGCGTTGCATTTACGTACCGTACTAAGCAAGTAACGGGGCGCAGTCGGACGAGCTCTGTTTGCCCTTATGTTTGCTGGCGTCGGCGGCGCCGCACAGGTCTACAGGGGCTAGCCCCATCAAAACCGACCCCCGTCCAACAACGAACGGCACGGTTTCCGCTTCGCCTGGACAATCTACTACAAGCAAAGACACACATGTAAGTAAACGCATCCTACTACACACGGCATGCACATGCAGGGGCCCGCACGCACGCAGTACCTGCTGCAGCGAGCCACTGCCGCCACTGCATGCCTGCCACCACCCACGTGCGTGTATGGCAGCCAGCGTCTAATCTCTACCTATCGATCTATCACCAGGGCGGATGCAACGCCCCGTAGATGGTACGGTGCTAGGGAGGCATTGCGCACCGCAGACGCAGGTAGAATGCAGAGGCATCTTCGATTCACTACGTCTACGGTACCTCCAGGTGCACGAGGTGCATGTCAGCGAGGTGTAGGGTGTGGGTGAGTAAGTGCGTGAAAAGGGCAGAATAGAACCAAGTTCGTAACGAGCACACGCACGACCCACCTGGCAAAGTGCAGCGGGCGCACTGTGCCCTCCAGCCCCAGCTCCCCGCACAGGGCGGCGTGCAGCAGGCGGTCGCCACCCTTGAGCGCGCGGGGGAACATGCTGCGTGGGGGCGGGTGGGCGGGTGGGTAAGATATTGTCCAATAGTATAGACACCTGCCATCGATACCTTGGCACCTGCCGTACTGCCCTATCACCTGCCATCCCTAGAGCGATGCGTACCGGTACTTAGAGGAAGGCGCGCGGAAGGGAAGGTTGCCTCCGGCTTCCCGAGACGTTGTTGGGACACCGGCATATACGTAAGTGTAAGTGCTGGCGAACTGCAAGTGCAGAATCCTTCCAACGCTGCTCGGCTTTCCAATTGCCGATTGCACTCTAAGGGCCGTGGAGAGGGATGGACGTTATCGCTTCCTGTTACTGAGTGCTGTGACACAGCTAGGACCGATACGACTCCTCCCACGGCTCACACACCAACCGACCTTGGTTGAGGCCCGTCCCTCACTCTGGGGTCTTACTAGGAGTGCGTCACGTAACTCGTAGCCGTTGCCAAGGCACAACTTATACACGCACGCTCCCCCACCCAGCCACCTGGTGTCGAGGTCCCTCAGGCTGGTGGCGTACTGGTGCTGCATCACGTAGCCCAGCGTGCAGCCCTCGGGGTGCCACGTGGGCTGTGGCGCGTGGGGGGACAGGGCCATGTCAGGAAGGGGGAAAACGAGGTGAGCGAGGGACGGAACGGCAGTCAGGGTACTGTTGAGAGGGTATTAATGAGACGTAGGGCGACTTGGGCGAGGGCGCCGTTCAGGTGAGCGCGCGAGCAAGCAAGGCAAGAGCTTCTCTGCGCGTGGGCAGCAGGCAGCTGCCACGCATATGCGCACGCGCGAGAGGGCAAGCTGGGTTTGACCCCATAAGCACCTGGACCTCATTGCATGCACTATTTGGCTGGGGATCAACCTGCATGCGTTTGTGTAGGGCTCTAGCTACCTGGGGCAACCCTCAGTGCGGTGCAGTGCAGTGTTCGCTGCGCCCACCCAGCAGGCCTACATACCTCGCTCACGTCCATTATATTAGACTGCACGCAACCCTGTATCCCATCCATGGCTGTGCTTCTTGGCCTCAGGCTTTTATGCATGTGCAGGGAACCAGCTGCACACTCGTGTACACGCCTCGCTCGTGTCTTGACCGGTAGGCTTGTGTTGCAACGGTGCCCGGCACCGACCCACGCACGGTGGTAGGCGCGGAGTGCTCCCTCACCATGTGCACGAGCTGACGTGCAGGGAACCAACAGTACCCACGTGCGCATGCCTCATGCCACATGCAGAATGAGGCATGTCTTGGCCAGTGCGCACAGCTCGCACTGCCCACGCGGCCTTGCTCCTCACCTGTGCGTGCAGCTGCAGCACAGCAGCTACATTGGCTGTGTGTGCTTCACATAGTCAACCGGAAAATGTTGTCTAGAGGCAACGGGTGTCCCCACATCGCACCTGTGCCAGCAGCTCCCGCAGCTTGGCCACGAATGGGATGCTGCCCCC
>VFQN01002302.1_pt1 | contig 29955 bp, 39 predicted proteins | sample 3512371 | NCBI WGS metagenome assembly VFQN01 (sample SAMN10412370, study PRJNA504923) | tailings metagenome | isolation source: Replicate 2 from Balatoc abandoned mine | place: Philippines: Itogon, Benguet | collected 2017-08-28 | reverse complement strand
GCTGCGCTTCATCACCTGCGGCAGCGTGGACGACGGCAAGAGCACGCTGATCGGCCGCCTGCTGGTGGACAGCCGCGCCGTGCTGCAGGACCAGCTGGCCAGTGTCTCGAAAAGCGGCGCGGCCGACCTGGCGCTGCTGACCGACGGCCTGTCGGCCGAGCGCGAGCAGGGCATCACCATCGACGTGGCCTACCGCTACTTCTCCACGCCCACGCGCAAGTTCATCATCGGCGACGCGCCGGGCCACGAGCAGTACACGCGCAACATGGTCACGGCCGCCTCCAGCGCCGACGCGGCCGTGGTGCTGGTCGATGCCACCAAGCTCGCGTGGAACGACCCCGCGCTCGAACTGCTGGTGCAGACCCGCCGCCACACGCTGCTGGCCCATCTGCTGCGCGTGCCGTCCATCGTGTTCGCCATCAACAAGCTCGACGCGGTGGAGCAGCCCGACGTGGCCTTCGCCCACATCCGCGATGCGCTGGCGCGCTTCACCGCCGCGGCCGGCGTGGCCGTGCGGGCCGTCGTGCCGGTTTCGGCGCTGGAAGGCTGGAACGTGGTGGAGCCGCGCGCCGGCTGGTGTGGCTACGAGGGCCCCGGCCTGCTGCAACTCCTGGAAACGCTGCCGGTCACGCCGGCCGATACGGCCGAGCCGTTTGCTTTCCCCGTGCAGTGGGTCGAAAAGTTTTCCTCTTCATCCGACACGTCCGAAGGTCGCCGCGTGTTCTGGGGCCGTGTGGCCGCAGGCAGCGTGGCGCCCGGCCAGCAGGTGACGGTGCTGCCCGGCGGACAGACGGCCACCGTGGCCCGCGTGCTCGACCACGTGCGGCGCGAGGGCGACGTGGCGGCCGGCCACAGCGCCGGCATCGTGCTCGACCGCGAAGTGGACGTGTCGCGCGGCGACTGGCTGCTGGCGCCCGGCGCCTACGATCCCGCGCAGACGCTGCAGGCCACCGTGGCCTGGCTCGACGACGAGCCGCTGGTGCCCGGCCGCGCCTACTGGGCGCTGCACGGCCACCGCTGGGTCAAGGCCAAGGTGCGCCGCATCGTGCACCGGCTCGACGTGAACACCCTGGCCGAGGACGAGGCCACCGAGCTGCCGGCCAACGCCATCGGCCACGTGGAGCTGACGCTGCAGGAACCGCTGGCCGCGCGCCCGTTCGCGCAGTCGCGCGCGCTGGGCAGCCTGGTGCTGGTGGATACCGCCAGCCACAAGACCGCTGGCGCGGTGCTGGTTCGCGGCTGATCGCTGGCCTGCCGAACCGAAACAACTAAAATCGACCGTTTGCCGTCGTACCCGTCCCCGATCCGAATTCCAACATGACCCACGTCGTCTCCGAAAACTGTATCCGCTGCAAATACACCGACTGCGTCGACGTCTGCCCCGTGGACTGCTTCCGCGAAGGCCCGAACATGCTGGTGATCGATCCGGACGAATGCATCGACTGCGCGGTGTGCATCCCCGAATGCCCGGCCAACGCGATCTTCGCCGAGGAAGACCTGCCGGCCGACCAGCTCGCCTTCATCAAGCTCAACGCAGAACTCGCGCTGGCCGACGGCTGGAAGAGCATCACCAAGCGCAAGCCCGCGCTGCCCGACGCCGACGAGTGGAAGGACAAGCCGGGCAAGATCGCCGAGCTGATCCGCTGAGCCGGGGCACCCCCGCACCGTGCCCGACCTGCACCCTGCCCCGGCCGAGCTGCCCGTGGAGGCCGACGCGGTCATCATCGGCGCGGGCCCGGTCGGGCTGTTCCAGGCCTTCCAGCTCGGGCTGCACGGCATCCACAGCCACATCGTCGACGCGCTGCCCCACTCCGGCGGCCAGCCCGTCGAGCTCTATCCCGACAAGCCCATCTACGACATCCCCGGCACGCGCGTGTGCACGGGGCGCGAGCTCGCGCAGTCGCTGCTGGAGCAGGTGGCGCCCTTCCAGCCCACGATGCACCTGGGCCAGGAAGTCACCCAACTCGAAACCCAGCCCGACGGCCGATTCCTGCTGGCCACGTCCGCCGGCACCCGCCTGCTGGCGCGCACCGTCTTCATCGCGGCGGGTGTGGGCGCCTTCCAGCCACGCGCGCTGAAGGCGCCCGGAGCCGACCGGCTCGAAGGCGGCCCGCTGCGCTACCGCCTGGGCGACCCCGCGCAATACGCCGGCCGCCGCGTGGTGATCAACGGCGGCGAAGACGCCGCGCTCGATGCCGCGCTGGCGCTTGCCGCGCTGCCGCCGCCGCAGCGCCCTGCGCAGATCACGCTGCTGCACCGGCGCGACGTGTTCCAGGCCGAGGCCGCCCGGGTCGATGCGATGCGCGCCGCCGTGGCGCAGGGCGCGATCTCGCTGCGCATCGGCCAGGTGGCCGGCTTCGACACGGCCCCGCCGGAACATCACGAAGCCGCCGACGGCGACGCCAGCCCGCTCATGACCGCCGTGCGCGTGCTGGACGCCGATGGCCAAGAGCGTGCCATGCCGGCCGACCAGTTGCTCGCCTTCCTCGGCGTGTCGCCGCGCCTGGGCCCGGTCACGCAATGGGGCCTGGACATCGAGCGCAAGCAGCTCAGGGTGGACACCGAATCGTTCAGCACCAGCGTGCGCGGCATCTACGCCGTGGGCGACGTCAACACCTACCCGGGCAAGCGCAAGCTCATCCTCTCGGGCTTCCACGAATGCACGCTGGCGGCCTTCGCCGCCGCCGAACTGATCAGCGGCCAGCCCGTGCACCTGCAATACACCACCACCAGTCCGCGCCTGCACGCGCTGCTGGGCGTGGCGACGCCGCAGCGCGACTGACAGCCCCGACTGCAATGTGCGGCTAAACTGTACAAATTAGCCAGTTCACTGAGGTAGCCACCATGCAGACATTGAGTTCCGTGGAAGCGCAGAACCGCTTCGGCCAACTGCTCGATGCCGCGCAGCGGCAGCCCGTCGGCATCACGCGGCGCGGACGGCCCGTGGCCTTCATCGTCTCTGCACAAGAGATGGAGGAGTTGCTGGAGGCCCGCCGCCAGCGCAATGCGGCGGGGCATTCCGCGCATCGCGAGTGGGCCGCCGCCTGTGCCGACGGATGGAACAGGGTCGAGGAGAAGTTCGGTTCCTTCGCAGACGAGCATTCCACGCTCTGACCCACCCGCATGCCGCAGTTCGACGTTCATCGGAACAAGGGCCAGCAGAAGCAGGCCATTCCGTTCGTGGTCGTTGTGCAGTCCGCGCAATTTGACCGCTACCGCCGCCGCGTCGTGGTGCCGCTGATGCGTCGCAGCGTTTTGCCTACTCGCTCACCCCTTGCGGGGACGCGCATGAACCCGGTGTTCGAGGTGGATGGCATCGACGTGGTGCTGCATCCGCTGGACACCGTTTCTGTCGCACTCGACCAGTTGGGCGAATGCATCGGCAGCCTGGCTGCACAGGGCCAGCAGATTGCCGATGCGATGGACGAGCTGCTCACCCGCTCGTGGGGTTGAGCCAGGCGGCCCGCCCACCCCACTCGCATACAATCCGCGCCGGCGTCCGCATTGCGGGCGCCACTCGCTAGGGGTGTCCGGCCCCGTCGTCCGAACAGACGATGGTGCCGGGCTGAGAGAGTCCCTTTGAACCTGATTGAGGTAATCCTCGCGCAGGGAAGCCAGGCCCGACATCCGGGGCGCCGCGTGCCACTTCTCGCACGCGCATCCATCGCCGCAGCACGCGGCGTGGCGCACCGGGCGGCCAAGCCCACCTGCCTCACGATTTGCACGGAGCAAACTGATGGCAACCGTCTCGTCTTCTTCCTCTTCCGCCGCGGGCGGCAACGACGCGCTCACGCCCATCGCGGCCGACCAGCGCGCCTTCGGCACGCGCGATCACGCATCGCTGTGGTTCAGCCTGGGCGTGGGCCTGCTGGTGATGCAGGTGGGCGCCTACCTGATGCCGGCCCTGGGCACGAAAGAGGCGCTGCTGGCCATCGTGGCCGGCTCGCTGCTGGGCGCGGGCTTGTTGGGCTGGGTGGCCAAACTGGGCGCCGACAGCGGCCTGGCCAGCGCCGGGCTGATGCACGCGGTGTACGGCAGCGCCTTCGCGCGCCTGCCGGTGCTGCTCAACATCGTGCAGCTGATCGGCTGGGGCGCGTTCGAGATCGTGGTGATGCGCGATTCCACACTGGCCATCGCGCGCCAGTCGGGCGCCGAGGTGGCCTCGCCCGCATGGACGGCCCTCGCCACGCTGCTGTGGGGCGCGGTGGTGATGCTGCTCATCAGCGGATCGATGGTGCGCGTGGTGCGAAAGCTGATCGCGCGCGTGGCGCTGCCGCTGGTGGTGCTGTCGCTGCTGTGGCTGACGTGGCAGTTCCTGGGCATGGCGCAGGCGCAAGGGCTGTCGGCGCTGTGGAACCGCCAGGGCGCCGGCGGCATGGGCGTGCTGCCCGCGCTGGATCTGGTGATCGCCATGCCGATCTCGTGGCTGCCGCTGGTGGCCGACTACGCGCGCCATGGCCGCTCGGGCAAGTCGGCGCTGGCCGGCACCTGGCTGGGCTATGCCATCGCCAACATGTGGTGCTACTCGCTGGGCGTGCTGGTGGCGCTGACGCTGCCCAGCGAAAACCTCGTCGCCGCGCTGCTGCTGGCGCAGGGCGGGCTGATCGCGCTGTCGCTGATCCTCATCGACGAGGTGGACAACGCCTACGGCGACACCTACTCGGGCTCGGTCTCGGCACACAGCCTGCTGCCGCGCTGGAGCATCCGCCAGTGGGGCTTCGTGATGGCCGCCGTGTGCACGGGCGTGGCCATGGTCCTGCCCATGCACAGCCTGGAGCCGTTCCTGCTGATGCTGTCGTCGGTGTTCGTGCCGCTGTTCGGCACCATCCTGGGCCGGCTGGCCTTCGGTGTGGATGCTGCCGCCCTGCTGGCGCGCGCGCCCCGTGCCAATGCCGTGCCCATCGCCATCTGGCTGGGTGGCATCGCTGTCTATCACGCGGCGGGACAGCTGATTCCGCAGGCGGGCTCGGCGCTGCCGGCGCTGGCCGTCACCTTCGCGCTGGCGTACTTCACGCGCGGGCGCTGAATCGGGGCGACGTGACCGCAGACCTGTTTGCCGAGGACCCCGGCGCTGCCCGCCAGCCGCTGGGCCGGCACGCCTGCCTGCTGCGCGGCTTCGCGCTGGGCGCGGTCGATGAGTTGCTCACCGCGCTGGCAACGGTGCAGCAGGCATCGCCGCTGCGGCACATGGTGACGCCGGGCGGCTTCACCATGTCGGTGGCGACGACCAATTGCGGGCCGCTGGGCTGGATCAGCGACCGGCGCGGCTACCGCTACACCGCCATCGACCCGGCCCACGGACGCGCCTGGCCCGCCATGCCCGAATCGTTCATGACTTTGGCGCGCGAGGCGGCGGCTGCAGCGGGCTTCGACGGGTTCGAACCCGATGCCTGCCTGATCAACCAGTACGTACCCGGTGCCCGCCTGTCACTGCACCAGGATCGCGACGAAGCCGACTTCGGCGCACCGATCGTTTCCGTTTCGTTGGGCATGAGCGCCACCTTCCAGTTCGGCGGACTGGCGCGCACCGATCCGGTGACCAAGGTGTCCCTGCATCATGGCGACGCGGTGGTCTGGGGCGGCGAGGATCGCCTGCGCTTCCACGGCGTGATGCCGCTCAGAGGCGCGCCGCATCCGCATCCCCAGCTGGCGGATCGGCGCATCAACCTCACGTTCCGCAAGGCCGGTTGAGCGTCGAGGCGCGCTCGCCCCGGCCCGGGCCCGCCTCGCTTCGCTGCGCTGCGCGGGACGCCGGCTGACGTCAGAGCGGCAGCAGCCGCGCGGCCACCGGCGCGTGGCCGTGGTTGAGCGGGCCATGGCCGCGACCCGTGCGCACTGAGGCCCCTGCAGCAATCGCTTTCAGCACATAGGCGCGAGCGCCCTCCACCGCTTCGGTGAGCGGCAGGCCGATTGCCAGATGCGCGGCAATGCCCGACGACAGCGTGCAGCCGGTGCCGTGCACGTTGTGGCTGTCGATGCGGTTGGCGGCCAGGCGCAACAGGGGCTGGCCCGGGCGGGCGAGCAGGTCGACGACTTCCGGGCCGGGCAGATGTCCACCCTTGAGCAAGGCCGCCGGCGCGCCCAGCGCCAGCAGGTCGGCGGCGGCGGCGTCCAGCGCATCGATGCCGTCGATGGGCCGGCCCAGCAGCAGCGCGGCTTCGTCCAGATTGGGCGTGACCACGGTGGCGCGCGGAAACAGCTCGTGCACCAGCACGCTCACGGTTTCCTCGGCAATGAGGCGGTCGCCGCTGGTGGCCACCATCACGGGGTCGAGCACCACGCGCTCGATGCGGTAGGTGTCGATGGCCCAGGCCACCACGCGCACGATCTCGGGGGCGTGCAGCATGCCGATCTTCACGGCGTCCACGCCGATGTCTTCGATGACGGCCGACAGCTGCGCCTTGAGGAACTCGGGCGGCACGCCATGGATGCCGGTTACCCCCATCGTGTTCTGCGCGGTGAGCGCGGTGATGGCCGTCATGCCGTAGCAGCCCAGCGCCGCGAAGGTCTTCAGATCGGCCTGGATGCCGGCGCCGCCACCCGAATCGGACCCGGCGATGGACAGCACGCGGGCATAGCGGTGGGAAGCGGGAGCAGCAGCGGCAACGGACGTCATCGGCCAATTATCGCGGCGGCGGCAGGGTTCCTTGCGCCCGCGCAGGGGCGGCGGCGATCGTTCGGGGATAATCGGCGGCTCAGGATGAAACAGGGGTGCCGTGCCCATCAGGGCCTGGCTGAGAAACACCCTTCCTACCCGATCCAGGTCATGCTGGCGTGGGGAGTTTCCCGTCAACGACGCGCCTCGTTTTCGTCCGTCCCTTCTGGCAACACACGACGAAATGACGGCAGCAACCCCACGCGACACCTCCGCAGCCATCCTCGGCGCCGGCCTCATGGGCCGCCTGATGGCGCTGGCGCTGGCGCGCGCGGGCTGGCGCTGCGAGCTGTACGACGCCGCCGGCCCCGATGCCGACGGAGCGGCCGCTCGCGTGGCCGCCGCCATGCTGGCGCCGCTGGCCGAATCGGCCATCACCGAGCCCGTGGTCGTGCGCATGGGCCAGCACGCGCTGGGCCGCTGGCCCCAGTTGCTGGCCGGGCTGTCGCAACCTGTGTTCTTCCAGCAGGAAGGCACGCTGATCGTGTGGCACCGGCAGGACGCGCCCGAAGCCGCTCGCTTTCGCCGGCAGGTGGAGACCACCACGCGCGGCATCGAGGGCCTGCCCGCCATCGAAGCCGTGGACGCGCAGGCACTGGCCGCGCTGGAGCCCGCGCTGGCCCATCGTTTCGCTCAGGGCCTGTACCTGCCCGGCGAGGGCCAGCTGGACAACCGCCAACTGCTGGCCGCGCTGCTGCACGAGCTGCAGGCGATCGGCGTGCCGCTGCACTGGCACGCGCCGCGCACACCGGCCGACTTCCGCCCCGGCCAGGCGGGCCAGCCCGGCTGGGTGATCGACTGCCGGGGGCTGGGTGCGCGCGATGCGTTCGTCAACGGCACGCCCCTGCGTGGCGTGCGTGGCGAAGTCATCCGCCTGCACGCCCCCGAGGTATCGCTGTCGCGCCCCACGCGGCTCATGCATCCGCGCTATCCGATCTACATCGCGCCCAAGCAAGACCACGTGTTCGTCATCGGCGCCACCGAGATCGAATCCGACGACCTCTCGCCCGCCAGCGTGCGGTCCACGCTGGAACTGCTGAGCGCCGCCTACACCGTGCACAGCGGCTTCGCCGAAGCACGCATCCTGGAAATCGCCACGCAGTGCCGCCCCGCCCTGCCCGACAACCTGCCCGCCATCCGCAGCAGCGCGCCCGGCGTGCTGCACATCAACGGCCTGTACCGCCACGGCTTCATGATTTCGCCCGCCGTGCTGGACGCCGCGCTGCAACTGCTCACCACCGGCGAGCGCACCCTGGCCGACCGCTTCGCGCTGCTGCCCGCCGACGCACCCGCGCACGACGCGCTGGCCGCCTGATCCACACGCGACACAGCGACACCCCATGCAAGTCTTCATCAACCAGGCCCCGCACGATCTGCCCGATGGCGCCACCCTGGCCGACGCCGTGGCCCGCCTCGCACCGCGCCCGCCGTTTGCCGCCGCCGTCAACCTGCAGTTCGTGCCCAACACGCAATACGCCGCGCGCGCGCTGGCCGACGGCGACCGCATCGAGATCATCGCCCCCGTGACCGGAGGTTGAACCCACCATGGAACCGATCACCCGCATGCCCACCCCCGACGCGCTCGTGCTCTACGGCGAAACCTTCGCCAGCCGCCTGCTGCTGGGCACCTCGCGCTACCCCTCGCCCGCCGTGCTCGAAGCCGCCGTGAAAACGGCCCGGCCCGCGATGGTGACCGCATCGCTGCGCCGCCAGGGTGCCAACGACAACGAGGCCGGCGGCAGCTTCTGGCAACTGCTCAGGGGCCTGGGCGTGCCCGTGCTGCCCAACACCGCCGGCTGCCACAGCGTGCAGGAAGCCGTGACCACCGCGCAGATGGCGCGCGAAGTCTTCGGCACCGACTGGATCAAGCTGGAGCTGATCGGCGACGACTACACGCTGCAGCCCGACACGCTCAACCTGCCCGAAGCCGCCAGCATCCTCATCAAGGACGGCTTCAAGGTGCTGCCCTACTGCACCGAAGACCTCGTGCTGTGCCAGCGCCTGGTCGACGTGGGCTGCCAGGCCGTCATGCCCTGGGCCGCGCCCATCGGCACCGGCAAGGGCCCCGTCAACCCGTGGGCCATGCGCAGCCTGCGCGAACGCCTGCCCGGCGTGCCGCTGATTGTGGACGCCGGCCTGGGCCTGCCATCGCACGCCTGCACCGTCATGGAATGGGGCTACGACGCCGTGCTGCTCAACACCGCCGTCGCCCTGTCGCAAGACCCCGTGGCCATGGCCGGCGCCTTCGCATCCGCCACGCAGGCCGGCCGCGACGCGTGGCGCGCCGGCGCCATGGCCGAACAGCAGGCCGCCCAGCCCAGCACCCCCGTGCTGGGCACGCCCTTCTGGCATCAGGCCTGATCAGCCCCATCGCCACCGCGCGCGCCCCCGCACAAGAAATACCGGAGACACCCGCCGCCATGAGCCCCACCCCCGCCACCGCCCTGCCCCCGGACGCCACCGACGCGCAAGTGCAGGCCGCCGCGCAAGCCATCGTGGCCGCGCACCGCGACACCTTTGCCAGCGCCATCGACGACACCCGCGTGGCCGCCTACACGCGCAACGAACCCGCCTACCGCGCCGCCCGCCGCGCCACAGCCGAGCTGGGCTTCATCGCGCAAGACGCCGAATGCCTGGCCCAGGCCTGGCAACGCCAGACCGAACGCACCGGCCAATTCGACGCCACCGCCTGGCCCGACGATCCGGCCGATTTCGGCCTGGCCCCGTGGCCGCGCAAGAACGCCTTCGCCCCCTGCCCCGGCGCGCTCGGCCTCTACGCCGTGCTGCCCGACGCCGAATGGGTGGGCCGCATGGCCCGCGCCGGCGTGCCCACCGTGCAACTGCGCTTCAAAAGCGACGACGCGCAAGCCATCGCGCGCGAAGTGCGGACTGCCGTCGAAGCCGTACGCGGCACGTTGTCCCTGCTCTTCATCAACGACCACTGGCGCGAAGCCATCGCCGCCGGCGCCTACGGCGTGCACCTGGGCCAGGAAGACCTGGACACCCTGAGCGCCGACGATCTGGCCGCCATCCGCAACGCCGACCTGCGCCTGGGCCTCAGCACCCACGGCTACGCCGAGATGTGCCGCGTGGACGCCGTCAGCCCCAGCTACATCGCCATGGGCGCCGTCTTCCCCACCACGCTCAAGGCCATGCCCACCGCGCCGCAAGGCACGGGCCGCCTCAATGCGTATGCGCGCCTCATGCGCCAGCACTCATTGGTCGCCATCGGCGGCATCGATGCCGAACGCATGCCGCAGGTGCTGCGGGACAGCGGCGTGGGCAGCGTGGCGGTGGTGCGCGCGATCACCGGCGCGAGCGATCCGGAGCAGGCCGCGAAGGGCCTGATGCAGCTGGTTCAGGAAAACATTTCGGGGGTCTTCTCAGACCCCGAAAAATGACGCTATAATCTGAGGCTTGTTCCTCGATAGCTCAGTCGGTAGAGCGCCGGACTGTTAATCCGTAGGTCCCTGGTTCGAGCCCAGGTCGAGGAGCCAATAAACACGAAGTGCCCGCGTAAGCGGGCACTTTCGTTTGTGGCTGGCGGGGCACTGGCGGGGCACGAAAAATCAGTGTCGTTGTCGGGTGGTTCCACCTCACGTTTATCATCACGCACATGCAACGCTTATCTGCAGCAGTTCACTCGCGGTTCATACCGCTGAGAAACCGAAGGCCGTCGGCCCTGTAGAGTTGCGCGCGTTCGCAATGCAGGGCCTTCGATCCCATATCGAAAGGAACTGCAGATGCCGAACATCGAATGCCGTCAGAACGACGATGGCACCCAATCCCACCGAGTCAAGGTCCGCCTCAAGGGCCACCCCACCGTCAGCGCCACATTCACGCGCCTGACGGACGCGCGCCGCTGGGCGCATGCCACCGAGGCCGCGATCCGCGAGGGTCGCTACTTCCCTGCCGCGGAAGCGACGCGTCACACCTTCGCAGAAATGATCGACCGGTACCTCCGGGAAGTGGTGCCACTCAAGGCCAAGAACGTGTCCAACGTGAAGCAGCACCTGTCTTGGTGGCGCGCAGAACTCGGCGCGCATTTCCTCTCGGACGTGACTGCGGCGCGGATCGTCGAGTGCCGCAACAAGCTCCTCGCCGGCACGACGCGCCGGGGCACGCGCCGGGCACCCGCGACGGTGGTCCGCTACATGGCGACGCTCTCCCATGTGTACTCCATCGCCATTCGCGATTGGCAGTGGCTTGAGGAGTCGCCCATGCGGCGCGTGACGAAGCCGCGAGAGGCGCGCGGGCGGGATCGGTTCCTGAGCGACGAAGAGCGCGCAAGGCTGCTCGATGCCTGCAGGCAGTCCACGAGCCGGTTCCTGTACCCAGTGGTCGTGCTGGCGCTATCGACCGGGATGCGCCGCGGAGAGATCATGAACCTGCGCTGGCCCGATGTGGACCTGCAGCGCGGGCAGATCATGCTCCGCGAGACGAAGAACGGGACGCCGCGCGCGGTACCTCTGGCGGGACATGCGCAGTCTGAACTCGCAAGGCTCGCTGCCGTGCGCAGGATTGACACGACACTTGTATTCCCGGGCGAGCTGACGCCGGCGAAGGGGTTGGGCGTCAACACCGTGAAGCCTGTGGACCTCACCAAGCCGTGGCGGACCGCAATGGCAAGAGCGGGGTTGAAAGACTTCCGTTTCCATGACCTGAGGCACAGCGCGGCGTCCTATCTCGCCATGAACGGCGCATCCACGATCGAGATCGCAGCAGTCCTCGGCCACAAGACGTTGCAGATGGTGAAGCGCTACAGCCATCTGGCGAACAGCCACACCGCGCAGGTTGTGGGCGCGATGAACGCAAAGATCTTTGGGGACGCCAATGTCTGATCCTCTTGGCAATCTCGGCGTCGTTCCCGACCCGTCGTGGACATCGAAGTGGTCCGAGTGGCCGGCGGCGCGAATCGACGAATACATCCGCTCCGTGGCAGGCTGGTCTCCGCTGAGCCGAGGTCAGGTACGGGCAATCATGGACGGCGTGCCCCCACCCCCACCGGGCTGGCCCGAAAACACCGAGACCTTTGACGACTCGACTGCGGCATTCTCAAGATTCGAATCAGATGTCGAGCAAGGCGCGATCCCCGCAACCCCACTACCTGAGGAACTGGTGGCATGGTGCCGACGGTCGCGCATTCAGCTACGTAGCGACTTCGTTGCAGCGGTGGACCAACGACATCCGCCGGACATGAAAGATGCTCAGGCTGACGAAGCCACATTCGCGCTACCTGCATGGGCTCCAGCAAACCTAAGTAGCAGTCAGGCACCCGCAGCTCCGCGCCCTCGTGGTCGCCCCAGAACTGCGGGCCACATGTATGAAGAGATGATCAAGCAGGGTAACGACTTGCTGCTTTCGCATGCCCGGCAAGGTGAAATCCTGACTTTGCGGAAGATCGCAGATATCTTGATTTCCCGAGGCTTGACCGGGACCATGGAGCACACGAGTGTCAGGCAGCGCTTGAAGGGCGAGCTGCAATTTCAACTTGCCAAGCATCTCTGCGCCAAGTACAGACAGGTACAAGAAAGCTGAGCTATTTTTGTCCCACTTGTCCCTTGAGAAGGCGGTACCGCATCGAACTGTGCGGCATCAAATCTCAAGGAGCAAGAATGAGCGACAAGCAATTTCCGCCGCGCCTGATTCCGGCAACGGAATGGCACGAACACCACCCCTGGCCGCCGATCGGGGGCTTGCGCCACCTCATCTTCAACGCCAGTGCGAACGGGTTCGATACCGTCATCTGCCGCGTTGGCCGTCGGGTCCTGATCGACGAAGAAGCATTCTTCGCGTGGGCCAAGGAGGGCAAACATGGCTGATGACAACATCCTGCGGCCCGACCTCCTCCAGGCGCAACGGTTCCTCGACAAGCTCGACCCGAACGGCCGCTTCACGTTCCAGACCTTCGGCGATAAGAAGGATCCCGGCAGCATGAGCAATTCTCTGGCGCGCGTGATGCACGGCACGCTGGCCGAACACGCGGCCGAGCTGGTGCGTCTGAACCAGGCCGGTGCCGGCGTGTTCGTCATGATCAACGAAGGTGATGGCATGGTCCGCGAGGGGTTCAAGACCTGCCGCACCAAGGCGAACGTCATCTCGATCCGCGCCGTCTTCGCGGACCTCGATGGTGCGCCCCTCGGCCCCGTGCTCGAGAGCCTGCCGCCGACCATGGTCATTGAAACCAGTCCGGAAAAGTACCACGTGTACTGGCGTGCTCTGGACATGCCCATCGAAGTATTCACGCCCCTGCAGGAGGCCATCGCGGCGAAGTTTGGTAGCGATTCCAGCGTCAAAGACCTCCCCCGCGTCCTGCGCATCCCCGGCTTCTGGCACCAGAAGAAAGCCCCCTTCCTCGTCCACATCTTCCGGGAATTCGAAGCATGACTGCCGCAGCCCTCACACAGCACACGAGCACCAACGGCAGCTACACGGTCGACCAGCTGATCAAGGGGCTGGCGCTCGAGCCGTACATGCAGAAGAAGCCCGCGCGCAAAGTGCCGGCCATCTTGCCCACGCCGACGCAACCGGGCTCGCCGATCCTCCAATCGGGCCGCAACAGCACTTTGGCCAGCCTCGCCGGCTCGATGCTGCGGCGTGGCATGTCCGAAGATGCCATCGAGGCCGCGCTGCAGGCCGAGAATCTGGCGCGTTGCGTCCCGCCGCTCGACGCCGACGAAGTCTCCGGCATCGTGCAGAGCATCATGCGCTACGCAAACGACCCATCGGCCTCGGCACTGCCCACGCTTACCGACACCGGCAACGCCGAACGCTTCCAGCGCCTCTTCGGCAATGATGTCCGCTACGCAGTCGAGCTCGGCTGGTTCCTCTGGAATGGCATGCGCTGGGTGCACGACGCAGGCAAGAAGATCATGGAAATGGCCAAGATCACCGGCAAATCCATCTTCCTCGAGGCAACCCAAGCTCCTGAGCCCGCCGCTGTGAAGAAGCACGCCAACAAATCGCTGCAAGCTCCGCGCTTGGAGGCCATGATCAAACTCGCGGAGACGATCGAAGGCATCCAAATGCCGGCTGCGAGCCTCGATGACTCCCCCATGTTGCTCGGCGTGGCCAACGGCGTGATTGAACTCAAGACTGGCAAGCTGCGCGCCGCTGATCGAGACGACCTACTCACGCGCCACAGTCCTGTGGAATTCGACCCGAAGGCCAAAAGTCCGGTGTTCGACAAGTTCATCGATGACATCACGTGTGGCGACAAGAAGCTGGCTGCCTACCTCCAGCGCGTCATCGGCTACACGCTCACAGGACTGACGAAAGAGCAATGCCTGTTCTTCCTGTTCGGCAGCGGTGCGAACGGCAAGAGCACGTTTCTGAACATCATCAAGGAAGTGCTGGGCCCCGAACTCGCCATGCACACCCCCACTGACACGCTGACGACCAAGCGCGGCACGGCCACGAATGACCTTGCACGCGTCAAGGCCGCACGCATGCTGATCGCCAACGAGATCGAGGATGGCTCGATGCTGGCGGAGTCGCTGGTCAAACAGATGACGGGTGGCGAGCCCCTGGCGGCGCGCCTGCTCTACAAAGAGCACTTCGAGTACGTCCCGAAGTTCAAGCTCTTCATTGCGGGCAATCACAAGCCCATCCTCCGCGGCCGCGACGATGGCATCTGGCGACGTGTTCGCCTCGTGCCTTTCAACGCAAAGTTCACGACGGCGCAGATCGACAAGAACCTGATTCAGAAACTGCGCGCCGAGCTGCCGGGTATCCTCAACTGGGCAATCAAGGGCTGCTTGACCTGGCAGCGTATCGGTCTCGACCAGCCCAAGGTGATTGACGACGCTTCCGCTGCCTACAAGCAAGAGATGGATGTCATCGAGCAATGGATGCTGGACTGCTGCGAGCGCGGGCCGACCTTCGACGTGATGGCCGGATTGGCCTATCGCAGCTATGCCGAATGGTCGGTGGAGAACGGCTACAAGGCCATGGCATCGGGCATGTTCTACCGTGACTTCGCGCTGCTGTTCAATCGGGTGAAGCGCAAGGTCGGCAACTTCTACGTCGGGGTGAAGCTGCGCTGACCAGGTGGAGGCGGTGGAAGGCTATCTACTTCTTTTCTATCCTCTTCACACCTACTATTAGAAGAGGGGGGAACAGCTTCCACCCCTCCACCGTACCAGTCTTAGTTCATTGCCCGCGACGGTGGATGCGTGGAAGTCAAGACGAGGCTTCTAGATTCTGCCGCCGGAATGATGTTCGGCGTAGAAACCGCACAACCGCCCCAGCTCCCTGGCGGCCGCCACCATGGCCATGGGATCACCCCGCTCGCGGGCCAGATCCACGGCTCGCAACAGCTCGGCAACGAGGCCGTCACGCGTGATATCGAACTTGGCGCGGGCATCAGCGCCCCGAGCCGCCAAGGCCTCCTGAACGCGCTTGGAGCGCAACAGGCGGCTTGCCGACACCTTGGCCGAACTCTCCGCATAGCCGGCCTCTAAGGCCGCCTGGCGACCCTGGCCGTGCAAGACGAACTGTTCGACGAACCGTGCTTGCTGAGGCGAGAGGACCCACGACTTCTTTGGCTTGCGCATTTAGCCACCTCCGGCATAAGACGTCTCCAATTCTAGCCTTTCAGTTATATATTGTTAGCACCTTATGCAGCCCATACCGCTAGATTCCCCGAGCCCCGCGAAGCTGCGCCGCCGCGGGCTTTTTCGCGCCATCCTGCTGGCGCCGATGATGCTAGTGCTGTCGGCGACAGCGGTCATTTGGGGACTCGAGGGTCGCAGCGCCGGCCAGACCTGGATCTACCCGAAGGGCGGTACGAGGTACCTCGCAACGCCTGACATCCACCCCTTGGCCTTCTGGATCCATACGACGGGCTTCGTCATCGTCGGCGTCTTCTTCGGCGTCCTGAGCATCCTGGTGCTCTGGAAGGCGCTTCTCGGCCGCGGAGAGACTCGGCGCGCGATGCTTCTACGCCTCGGCTCTCACAGCACGACTGGCGCGAGCCCAAAGATCTCGGGCTGGGGAGCCTGGTTCTTCGTTCTGGGGCTTATCGCCGTCTTCGTCTTCATTGCCCTGAAGGCGGGCGAACGCCTGTAGCTGCTCCAGAGGTCCATTGAAGGGCAAGGAAACGCCTTCGCCTGTTCACTCACCCATTCGGGGCATTCCGCTGCATTCGCTCGTTCGCTAGCATGCGTTCATGCATAAATTCACTAGGATCAGGTATCAGGATCTGAACTCCCGACAGAAAGAGACGTTCAACTTTCAGAAGGTATCTGGTCTGTTGGCTGAGTTCGGATTCGCGACTCTTCCGTTGACTGATGATTGGAATGGCGCAGACTTCCTGGCGGTTCACATCAACGGCGAGGACATGCTCCGCGTCCAGCTCAAAGGACGAATGACATTCCGAAAGAGCTACATTGATCGCAACCTGTGGATCTGCTTTCGCTTCAATGGCGAGGTGTTCATGTACCCACATGACGAGTTTCTCAAGAAGGCGCTGAAGGTCACGAATATTGAGAACACCAAGTTATGGGCAGGCGCTGACGGCGGCTACTCCTTCCCCACCCCGCCACGATCTCTGAGCAGAATGCTTGAGGCTCACTGTCTCGGAAGAGAGAGCACCCCGGCTGAGGATTGATTGACTGTGCGGACGTAGCCCGTCGCTCAACGCCTCGAGCTCCACGATCCCCGCATCAGAGCTCGGAACTCTTCTGCCGACGGCGCGTACTTTGAAACCTTATGCCGATCCGCGTTGCACTTGCGGTGTGCAGCGACGATGTTCGATGCCCGATTCCCACCGCCATCCTGGCGCGCGACTCGGTGCTCGGCAGTGCATCGTAGATCTTGCGCCTGTAGTTTCGTGATGTTGAGCCGAAGAGCGTGGCTTTTCGCGTTGCGCTCCCACATCGGCTGCCCGCAGTAGTAGCAGAGCCCGCCTTGACGAACGAAGGCGGCGTGACGATTCTTTTGAAGTGGATTGCCCATGTCGGGACTCCTTGAACGTTGTTCAAGCTGTCCCTGCTGCCTTGTTACAAGGTCAACACAGGCGCCGGCTCTTATGAGTTAACGGCGATGCGGTCCGAAATGGTTCACGCGGTCGGGTTCGCTGGAGCCCCGAGCGAAGCGGATTTTGATCGAACTCTCGCAGGTCCGCAAGCCTACGAATGCGACTCCCAATATCAGCAGTTAGGCGAACAGATCAGGGGTACTCGTCATCGCGCAGGAAACCGCTGTACGCAGTTCCAGTCCCGCGTGTCCATGCAGTCGCGCTGGATCGGCGGTGGCCGTTTGATCACCGTGACCTCTGTGATCGGTGGTTCGACCGTTCCACATGTGCCGTGCATCGCTGAACGCCTGGCCGCGATATCTGCCTTGTTTGGGGCGATGGAACTGGCAGCAGTCTCGTAGCTTCGTCGGGCGGCCTGGCAGGCTGCCGTGTTCCCTGCTTGCGCTGCAAGGTCTGCCTGAGTGCGTCCAACACCTCCCTGAGGCTGTTGGTTTGTCTCAGCGCGCTGTAGTCGCTCTCGCAACTGCTCGTTCTCCATGGAGAGTCGCGCACGTTCGACAGCGCGACCGTCCGAAGTGTTGCCCTGCACGTTCACCTGGCCACCCTTCGTGTCGCTCGCGCAAGGCGCCTCGCGGTACTCCACACGACCAGCTGAGCTCACGCACTTGTGCACCTGTGCATGCGACGGCAGTGCCATCACCAAGAGACCGAGCAGAGCAACAGCGATCAAGGGGCGAGCGCGCTCGCGGCAAAAGCATCCGTAGACGATTAGGGCAAGCGGGAGGCTTTCGACGAACAGGAGCGCCGTCACAGATGCGCGTGAGAGCACGTTGGCGCGCTTCATTTCTTCTCGTCCTTGTTCTTCTTCATCGCCACGGCAATGACGCCGCCAATGATCGCGCCGGGCAGCATCCCGGATACCGCGCCTCCGAAGCCAGCCACGCCGAAGAACGAACCGACCACGGCACCGATCACGAGGGGCCAGAAGATCCCATGGAGCCAGAGACCAATGAGAAATACGAGAGCAAGACCGCCGAGCAGGACTTCCATCTCAGCCCTTCCGCTTGCTGTTGGCGATCGGCCAGATCAGAACCCACACCAGGAGGTAGATCGACCAGATGATCGGGTTCCTCTCTGAGTACGTCCACATGGGTTTTTCGGTTGCGTCCGCCAGAAGCATGCCCCAAGCTTTCCACGCACCGACCACGAAATAGATCCCGACAACCCACTCCATCCTCGACCTCGCTTGTGCCAGGTGCTGCCACTGGGCCAGCACCTATACGAATTAGTGTTTATGTGAATTAGACCATAGACACGACGATCACGGGCGTGAAAAAGCCCACCCTTTCCCAGCAGTTCGGCGCCTGCGTGCGCCAATTGCGAGTCGAGAGTGGGCTGAGTCAGGTCGAGTTCGGCGAAAAGTGCGGCTTCTATCAGACCTATCTTTCGCGGCTCGAACGAGGTCTAGCTAATCCAACATTGAATGCGATTGAGGTGATTGCCAAAGCGCTTGGCCTCACCGTTTTCGAACTCTTCGACCTAATCCGCGACAAATAATCAAGCGCGCTTTGAGTTTTGTTACTATGTGTATCAAGACCAAGGAGCCTTGAATGCCTGTGGATTCCCCAGCGTTGAGGGCGCAGCTAATAGCGTGCCTTCCGAGCCTACAGATCGAACACGTTGCAGCCGAGTCAGGACAGCGCGTTGTGTACTTTGGCCGCTTCACCGATTCCCTGATCCCCGCGGATGTAGTGAGCGCCGGCACGTTCTTGCAAGGCTGGCAAGAATGGGGGCAGATCGTTGTTAAGGTAGTGGCCGGTGCGTCTGCTGATGCGCTTACACGCATGCAGGCCGAATCTGCCATCTTGGCAGAAGTGCGTCCAGCAAGATTTCCCCGTCTGCACTATTCGGACTTGTTCACCGAGAACCCGGTTACGGATGACAAGTTGCCCGCTCCGCTTTTCGTAAGTATCGAAGAGCACATTGATTCGAATCCGCTGACCGCCTTGATGGGCGAGTTTTACGGAGACTGTCTCGGCACGACACGGATTGCTTTCGAAATTGCTGACTCGTTAATGCCGCTTTGGACTCATGCGAAGAAGTATGTTCACAGGGATATTAAGCCCGCGAACATTCTGATCCGGCCGGACAGATCTGTTGTTGTTATCGATCTAGGAATCGTTAGAGAAACAGGTGGGCAAGGCATCACAGCAGACGGCTGGGGCGCCGCTCCGCTAACAGTCGACTACGCGGCACCGGAGCATATCGCCAACGACAAAGACGCCGTTAGCTACAAGACCGACTTCTTCTCCATTGGAGTTCTGATGTACCAGATGATTTCGGGCTCCAACCCTTTTCGAAAGCCAGGAATGAGCGATTACGAGACGGCACAGGCGGTGGAGCACTTGGAGCCGCCCTCCCTAGAGGCATTGGCAATAGCAGACCGTGCAACATCTCTGTTGGTCGAACGATTGATGAAGAAGCACCCCTATCAGCGCCCTCGAACGCCTGAGGTACTCATGCAAGAAATCTCTCGTCTTCTGGAGAAGTGATGCCTCTTAAGCTCTACCACCAAGTTGGTCACAATGCCAAATGGAATGTTGATTCCTTTGTGTCCGCTGAATGCGGAGATGGTCTGATCCTGAGCCCGCTTCATCAAAATATGGATGCTGTTGCCAAGCTGGACCAAAAGACCCGATCAAGATCCTTGTTTGACCCGCAGTTCTATCTCCCCAGCTCACAAAAGCCCAAGTTGCTGCAATACCCGTTCTTTCCGTCGAATGTTGACGGCGGATTTGCTACGACCTCCTTCAAAGCGAGCGCAAAGGCCGTCGCGGAGCAATGCATTGACTACCAAGTTATGCAAGGTTTTGAGCAGGTTGTTATTCCAACCCGATTCATAGATCAACTCTACTCAAACTATGTCGACAGGCATAAGCAATTTACCGTCGAAGCGTTTGTCGAGTCCGCCGAGGATAGAAAGCTTTGCCTGTCCCTAGCAGTAACGTCAGCAATGATCGAGGACGCAGAGTTCAGGTCAAAAATCCTCAATTGGATATCGTCTTACCCGACCGTAGATCACGTGTACCTCATGTACCAACATGAGCGCGACACGAAGCAGATTCAGAGTTCAGAGTTTCTCATCGCTGCATTCCAGTTCTTCAAAGAAATTCTCGACACCGGGCTGCGACTCACCGTGGGCTATCTAAACGGGGAGGCGCTGCTCTATTCATTGCTGGGCGACGTTTCGCTGACCGTCGGTGCGTTTGAGAATACGCGCATATTCTCAATCGACAAGTTCGTGATGTCTGATGAAGAGCGACGTGGGCCCAAGGCAAGAATTTACCTCCCAGGGCTTATGAACTGGGTTCAGTTCGACGATGCGAAGTCGATACGCGTCAACGCACCAGAGGTGTGGAAGTCGGTCTATCGCCCAACCGACTACTCGGAACAAGCGCTTGCCCTGAAAGTGGATCCCACCTTCAATCAGCCCCCCCTCTACAAGCACTACTTCCTGTGCATGCAGCAAGACTTCGAACAGCTTGATGCGGCAGACTCAAAAACAAAGCGCGACCTGCTTAAAGATCGTCTTGCCTCAGCGCACGGGCACTACAAGACACTTAGCTCCAAAGGTGTGCAGATTGAACGTCACGGTCGTGGCGGCCACGTTGCGCCCTGGCTCGATTTTCTTAAGTCTACAGCCGCAGACTCGTGGAGCGAGCCAGCATAGCTTGCACTGTCCAAGCTTTGCCCAAGCTTGCTGGTGCAGAGACCGGTGCAGGCACATGAACAATCAGTTGACCCAAGCTATTGATGCTTGCGAGTCCGACGCCCGATCTCTCGAACTGAATCAACTTGGTATCGGTCCCGAGCTGTGCATGGTCTAGAACGACCCAAGATTCATTCGAGAACTGCCGGTTCCGGTAGGCTTGAACGAGCGCAACACGCCAATTCGACAACTTCGCCTCAATAGCAACCAAATCGGCATATGGCATTGCATCGATGGATCTCATTCGCAAGTCCTCTCCATCAATCGAGGCCAGTCGCCGATCCTGAAATTCGCGCGCGATTCGCTTCGCACCCTGCAACGATGTACCTAAAGCATCGGCGAATTCTGAAAGTTTGTTCACGCCAAGCGACCCATCCAAGAAAACGGCAAGTCGCGGAGGAACTACGCGCAATCGTTCACGCACAGTACGCGACGGTTGCCCCCTGAACATCAGAAGGTCCACGCGACCGATACTAGATTCGAGTTCAGTAGTGACTTTCCACGAGCGCAATCCCGCGCGCTTTAGGTTGCGCAGTATGCACGTGATCATTTCCGCCTCAGTTCTGAACTGTCTTGGTGCTTTTTCGCTCAATTTCATTGGTAGTAAACTACATTCTAGTTTCGGACGTACAACTTCCAAGTCCCGAGCGCTCTGTGTGGCGTCGATGCACGTGCAATCGCGAGCACCGGCACTGAGAGTTCGATCACCACGCGAAGACGAGGTTTGAGGTCATCGACCGAACAGTCTGGAGCGCCATCGCGCAGCGGCTGACGCCATCGGCCGGCTGCGACCATGGCCTGCAGCCCCCGGAAAGCGTCGTTTCTCCCAGGATCGGTCGTCGTATCAAAAATTGCTCTCGCGCGACCCGGCGAGCGAACCAGTCCATCGTCGTAACGAATGATCGCTTGCGAAGACCATCTCTTCCGCAATGAGAAGGTCGGGTGTTCGATTCATCTCTCCGGCACCAATTCATGCGGGGTCCGACAGTAGTGGCGACTCTCAGATCAACGCTGATGCAATTTTCTTTGATGGCAGTTTTTTTCCTGTCATATGACCCTCAAGGGGCCTAGCCAAAAGCTGGGGCCTTTCTTTTTGTGAGTCGAAAAAGTTACGAAGCCATAGAACGTCGAAAGTGCCGAGCCCTGAAGCTTTCCGATGCGACCGTTCAGCCACCCTCGGACCACCGCTCCCAACCTTCTGGCATTTCGTATGTCACGCGGTTAGGAGAACCCGGAAAAGTGTGGTGTATCTCCACCGCTGCCTCAATGATGCTTTCGCCATCCAAGCGACGAATGTAGAGCCTTGATGCATCCACTACGCCAAGCAACTGAGACTCGTCGGTGACGTTGCCAAGCTGATCCATAGCGTCCGACCAGAGAGTAGGTATCTCATTGCCTAGACGGTCCAAAAGTCGCACCTTGGTAATGGCGGCCTTGCGGTGCGACTTGTTGAAAATGGTCGTGGTAAGTACGGCGTACCGATGAACTTCCTGGCGCGTATCTGGATGATGAAAATCGCCGACCACTAGCGTTTCATCTGCCTCAAGATCACGTTGAATCTTCCGAGAGAGACGAAGACTCCCCACAGCTGCTATGCCAGCGACAACGGCACCAAGCGCAGAAAGCACTGCTGTGATCGCCGTTGTTGTAGCTACGAGATTTTCAATCATTCAGCACTTCTATCTATTGGACCTGAGGTGGCCTCGCGCCCAAGCTGTTGCCTAGTTTGAGAAGCTCTTCGTGCGCGTCGATGAATGCAGGTACCAGGCTGTGAATCTCCTCAGCCTCGTCGCGTACCCACTGAGGTGGATTCTCGGGATCTTCTCTCCTCGGTAGAGTTGTTATGTGCGTTCCGCTATCAGTGGGCGTCGTGTACTTCGCAATAGCGTTGGCGAGCGCGCCAGCCGCTTCCCGAAACTTCAATGCTCGCTCCTCAAGCTTGGGGTGAGAAAACATGTGGGCCGCGTCGGTCCAGGTGTCTGTCACCCGCATGAGTGGCAGCCAAGCAGCTCGTGGGAAAGGGCTCAGGAAATGGTGCTCTCGATAAAGCGCCACATAGCCTGGCTCAGCGAACAAGCTCCGGAAGTCTTGAAAGAGCTTCTCGTCATGATACGTGAGAGGTATCGGCACCTCTGGCGCAACTACCGCCACCGCAGGTTGCGCCGTTGGCTTGATACTGCGACTGCGAAGCCAGTACAGAAGCACCCCAAAAATCAAGAATGCAATTACGAGCGCATAAGCAGGAACGTGCAGGAGAAGAGCGGGTAGCGCTTTGATCGTCGCCCACCACTTTTCGAAGCCTTGTTTGTCCTTGGGAACCAAATCGAAGGCATCGACCCCCCTCTCTGTTACATGCGAGATGAACCACAAGACGGCCAACCCAATGAGATACCGAAGTTTGCGAAGCCACTCACGCACATCCACCTCCTGTACTTGTAACAGGATGGTAGCTCAGCCGAATGGGTTGTCGACCTCAATTCCGCTCACCTGATCGGGATGGAAGATTGCTGGCTTGAGCGGCTCTTTGTCTTTTCGGTCATCGAGGTACGTCCTCGCCACAGCTCCATCCATGACCGTGCAGGTCCACGTCTGGATGCACCACGGACGGCTGCGCCCTTTCACTGTCGCCTCAAGGCCCTTCAAGTGCAGTTCGCCTTCCGCTGCTCTCCCGAACTCGGGTAGCCACAGCACTGCAAGCGGTGTCGCGCCGACGTAGCTGAATGACCAATCCATCGGGCACAGATAGAGGACTTCGGTGTTCTTGATGCGCTCGCTCTGGAGCTGACCTGCCAGTGCAGGCCACTGAGGCTTGATCTTGTATCCGTCACGGTAGTGGAGGTAGAGAGCGGCATCCACTGTGTGCTTATACAGCCCTCGTCAGATGCGAGGTGTAACATGCCGGCACGGGGTAGGAGCAGTAAACCTGTAGACCACGCCCCGAGAACCCTCACAAGGTTTGCTGCCGCCTGTGAAGCGGCTGAAGGTGATCGAAGGAATGGATTGCAAAGCTTGAAGGGGTAGCCCTCCGCGAGCGCCTGGGATAACTGCTCACACGGCCCTGGTGCGCTCAGAAAACAGCATGGCAGGCTGAACAACAACCGGACTGGACAGAGCCGACTCTCTGGAACTGACCTAGGCAGGAAAGGAGATAGCGCCCGGCATGGCGCGATACAAATTAACCAACCCTAAACAGTTGGTGGGCCCACCGACGACATGAGGTAATTGTCATGCTCAAGATCGGTGTGCAGTATGGAAAGTTGAAGATCAACCTGTCGGCAACGACTCAGTTGATCATCGCCGTCCTGTTGATGCTGCTGTAAGAACGGGAAAGGGCTCCGGCTCTTTCCCCGCCTTGCTACTGCGCTGGCACCAGCCTCACCACGACCTGGCTTCCGCCATAGAAGGTCAAGAAGAACATTGCGGAGTCGCCGCCATACGCAAACTTGTAGCGGAACACTTCAGGGTTCTCTCCTAAGACTGGATAAGACTCCATCAACCGCTCCGACTGAATCATCATCAGTCTTAGTGCGTCGTCGGCGCCCGGCGAGTTCTTGTACGACATGAAAGGCGCAACGGCCTTACTCACACCGATGTATGGAGTCTTCGTGTGGTGGAAGTACAAGGCTCTGGCGCACGCGTCAAAGACGCGATCAAGCCGCTCGCCGTCCGGAACAATTTCGTATGCCTCGACCAGATCTCCCGTCCGATGAGAGGGGCGCATCTGTGGGATGTCGCTGACTTCCAGAGACATCCCCAGCTTCGGTCGCCGTTCCAATGCCCGCTGAACTTTGGATAGGAACTGCTGGAGGCCAACCTCGCTGGACGTGATCGAGCTGGCAAGAACCATCAGGAGGTACTCGTCATCCTTCGAGCGCGCACTATTGTGCAGATCGCAAGAGGGAACCGTGATCAGGTTTCGTCTGTAATCAACACCACCTGCGTCCGCAGCAGTGGGAAAGATGCAGCGAGGCGGCACATGTTCAAAAGACGTCGCCAGCTGATCGCACATGTAGCAGGTTGCCATCGTGCGATTGTGCAATGGCTCATTGCCAGACTCCAGTCTTCATCTGAACGGAAAGCCGCTGCGCGCGAGCTGGTGTCTGTGATGCCCACTCGCTGGATAGCATCTGCTTCGATGCTTCCTCGTACTTGCCATCACGGACGAGCTTGAGCGTCGTCACGAATCCAAGCAGCCCGGTCACGCCGAGCTGGAATGCCATGTTCAGCAGGACGCCATAGCGGGCTTGGTCGAGCTGTACGACCCGCGGTAGTTGCTTGCGCAGCTCCTTGTCGCATCAATCGATGTCATTGGAGAGCAGGTACGCGGCTTCATCGGATGAGATGCCGACACGCTTGGCCGCGTCGATCAAGCGCCCGACACCAATCGTCCAGAAGACCAGGCTTCGGTGATGGCGTAAGGTTCTCAAATAGCCCTCTGTCAGCCGCTCGGCTGATGAGGATATTCAGCACCATCGGAACTTGGCTATCGGTTCACTGACGTGTCGATGGTGCCGACTCGACTCGCAGAGCTGTCGCATCTGGGCCCGTAGTCAGGCGTTGCGACGCTCGGTCAACGCTTCGCAGGAGGACTCGAGAACAGCATCGTGGCCTCGGTACGCTGCTCGCCATTGGGTTGAATCGAGATCAGCTTCAACGTTCGCTCGCCTTTTCTGTCCACTGTGGCCTGGATGCCGAGGCTTCCGCCGGCCTCGAGGACATCGCCCAGTTCTGCTCGGCGTACGTCATGCAGCGACTCGGTCATTGCCTGCATCAACTCACCCATGGAAAGCAGCGTCTGGGAGCTCAGGTGACTTAGCTGTCCGGCATCGTGTGGGGGGATGAAACCAGTGGCATCCATGGCAGATCCAGGAAGTGAGAGCTCCTATTGTGTCAAGGAGCACGGGCGCGCGAGGTCGGCTAAATACTGATGGAGGCGAAGCGCACGCTACCCGTCCGGCCTAGGCCCGCGCATTTATGCAGCTTCGACTGATCTCTGTCCCGAGTCGATGGTTGTCCCACGGTCTGCATGATGATTGGCTCACCTCCTGCTGTTCGCAAGAAGTAGATATCGCGACTTAGAATTTCTCTAGATTTTTTTCTCAGATCCAGACGCCTTGATCCTCCCCCCACCCCGGGAAAGCTGGGGGGGCGGTACGGATTTCATTTTCCCAGGTGTCATAGGGGTCCCGTTGCGTGGGGATGGGACCCATAGATTTCTCCACGCCTCCGGCGCCGCGCCATGCAGGCGACGCGTACGTCGCCTGCTTCGTCATCACTTCTTGTCGTTTCCATCCCCGCCTTCGCGGGGTGCGACGCTCACAAGGAGTGCATCTTGATTGCTACCGGCATCGCCATCTTCCTCAGCCTGCTGCTGATCGCCCTGAAGCTGCCTACGCGCATGCTCTTGCGCGGGCTCAACTACCACCTTGCCATCGACGTTGGCGTCACCCTGCTGGTGCTCGTCGTTCACTTCGGCACGTTCTCTGGCGTCATGGCCGCAACCTTTGCAGGTCTGATGACCAGCCTGACCACGTCGCTGGCACGCCGCCTGCTGGGCTACATCCGGAACGGCAAGTACGTTCCCGGCTACTTCACGCTGAATGTCTGAGGCCGATCATGATCACGTTGATCTCCGCCCTCCTCCAGCTGATCTCCCTGCTTGTCTACTGGCCCATTGCCGGCCTGCTGCGCGCGCTCTGCTTCTGGCGACGCGTGCCGAAGTCCCGCCGTCTCGGGCATAGCCCCTCCAGCGCCGACGGCAACCGCCTCTAACAGCCCCTTCCCCAACCTCCCCTCCGCCCCGGATGAGCCGTGCTCGCCGGGGCGTTCTCATTTCTGGAGCAATTCCATGCCTGCCATCAAACAGGATCTGTACGAACTCGTGACGAACAAGGTGATCGCCGCCTTGGAGGGCGGCGCGCCCCCGTGGGCTCCGCCCTGGCGAGGCGACGGGCGTTCCATGCAACCCGAGAACCTGGCCACCGGGCGCGCCTACCGCGGCGTGAACGTCCTGCTGCTCAACATGCAGGCGGCGCTGGCCGGCTATCCCACCAATCGGTGGCTGACGTTCCACCAGGCCAAGTCGCTGGGCGGCCACGTCCGCCGCGGCGAGGGAGGCTGCCCGATCGTCTTCTTCAAGATCCAGGAGCGCGAAGAACCGGCGGCCGGGTCCGAACCGGCACGCAGCGTCTACCCCCTCCTCCGGCGTTTCACGGTCTTCAACGCGTTTCAGGTGGACGGGCTTCCGCCCGAGTTCTCGGTTGAGCCACCCGACGTGACCTGGGACGCCTGCGCCCAGGCCGATACGCTGATCCAGGCGACCGGCGCACGGATCGTCCATGGCGGCCAACAGGCGTTCTATGCCCCGGAGCCGGATCTGATCCGACTTCCCGACATGGGCCTGTTTGCGTCGACCGAGGCGTATTACGACGTTGCGCTGCACGAGCTGACCCACTGGACCGGGCACAAGGACCGGCTGAGCCGCCCCCTGGGTGGACGGTTCGGCCTTTCCGCGTACGCCTTCGAGGAACTGGTTGCCGAGATGGGCTCGGCCTTCCTCAACGCGCACTGCCGGCTGGATTCCCACCTGCAGCACGCCGCCTACGTCCAGGAGTGGCTCAATGCCCTGCAGAACGACAAGCGCCTGATCTTCCGGGCGGCGAGCCTGGCCCAGCGGGCCGCTGACTTCGTGATCGGCTGCACGCCGGGTTGCGAGCAGGGAAACAGCGCTGAGTCACGGCAGGAGGTCGCATGAATCGCGAACAGACGATCCAGCGGGCACTCGAGTACCTCGCCTGCGATGTCCGGGCGCGGGACTGTCTCCAGTCACCCCAGGCCGTCAAGGACTATGTGCGCCTGCGCATCGGTGACCGGGCGCATGAGGTATTCATGGTGCTCTTCCTCGAGAGCCAGAACCGGCTTGTCGCAGCGGAAGAGATGTTCCGGGGTACCTTGAGTCAGACCAGCGTGTATCCCCGGGAAGTCGTGATCGAGGCGCTGACGGAAGCGTGCTGCAAGCGTCATCCTGAGCCACAACCACCCGTCCGGTGTCATCGAGCCATCGGCCGCGGATCTGGCACTGACGCAGGCGCTCAAGCAGTCGCTGGCACTCGTGGACGTACGCGTCCTCGACCACGTCATCGTCGGTGGTTCCGACGCAATGAGCTTTGCCGAGCGGGGCCTGCTGTAGCGGCTCAAGTCCGGCGTTGTCAGCCTGGCGGGTGCGGCCTCCAGCGCATCCTCCTCCCGTCCACGTGCCCTATCATGGCCGGGACAAGAGCGAGGAGGGAGCATGAGGATCGTTGCATGGAACATGGCGCATCAGACTCGTGATTGCGCCATTGCGGGTGGGTTCTGGGATGCCCTGGCGTTCTGGACCCCCGACATCGTGTCCCTGAACGAGTATGTCCACGGACAGCACGGACCCGCGTCTGAAGAGCGCTTCCGCGACGCGGGCCTGCCCCACGTGCTGGTCTCACAGCGGCAGGGCCGGCACAACCAGGTGCTCATTGCCAGCCGGCATCCGCTGGTCCCAGGAGACCTCATGGGCCCGGACATCGGGGATGGCGCCGGCCGGTCCAACTTCCTGCATGTACGGGTGCCGTCGAGGGACTTCGAGCTGGCTGGCATGCGCTGTCCTGCCTACCCCTCGCGCAGGGAGCTCACGGACTACTGGACGCGTCTCGAGGCGCTGATCATTTCCCAGCGCGACCGGCGGATCATCTTCGCTGGCGACTTCAACGCCAATCCCGAGCAGCCCCGGTATCCCGGCGCGGCGTCACTGCAACGACTGCTGGACACGGGCTGGCACATGCCGAAACCCGGTGGCCCCTGGAGTTTCGTGGGCGGGACGCACATCGATCATGCGGTCATCTCGTCGGTTCTGACACCCCTGCCCTCCGCATCCTATGTGTCCGAGCTCGACGGACGGGCCATCGCCTCGCGGGACCGGGCCACGCGTGTATCGGACCATGCCGCGCTCGTGCTTGATTTTCCACCCCAGGAGAGCTGATGATATCGCCACTTCAGAATCGCGTTGACCCATGGGGAGCCCTCCACGCAGTCCCATCCAAGGCTGGAACCCTCATGGGCAACCGCGGTACGCTTCATGACGATCACCGGAACGTCGTCAGGCGATGGGAGCGCAAGGCCTGGGTGGCGTGCGATCCCGGCTTCAAGGGCATCGACCGTCGCCCCCTCTTCCGGCCAGGACGGTACTCTGAACTGTTCTTCCTGGATGAGGCAACGGCACTGGCCGCCGGCCATCGCCCCTGTAACTATTGCCAGCGCGAACGCTTCCAGTCCTTCGTGAAGGCCTGGTACGCCGCCAATGTGCTGGACGGGACCGGCGGACCGCTGTTCGTCAAGCCCATCGACGACATCGCGCATGCCGAGCGGTTCCTCTCCAGAAAAGGACCGGCGCAGCCTGCTGCCACCCTTGCCAGCCTGCCGGATGGTGTGATGGTGGACGTTGATGGTGCAGCCCATCTCTGGCACTCGGGCAGGCTGGCCAGCTGGTCGCACGCGGGGTATGTCCGGATATCGACCCCGCTGCGTTCAACGGAAGTCCAGGTGATCACACCGGCAAGTTTCGTCAACGCGATCCGGGCGGGCTTCACCGTTCGGGTGCATCCATCATTGCAGGCACACGCCTGAAAAGAGAGACACCTATCATGGCCACCAAGAGCTCCAAGAAGTCGAAAACGCGCGACGCAAAGGAGGTCCGGTTTGGCCTCAAGACTGGAACGCGAATTGGCAACTACGCCTTGAGCAAGAGGATTGGGAGCGGCTGGACTGCCGAAGCCTACCTCGCACATGAGGTGCCCACACAGGCCATTCGGGTCGTGAAGTTGTACGAGTCATTCGACGATGGACAGCACGTCCAGAGAATGCGCGACTTCGAGCACTACTGCTGGGTCCTGGAGTCGCTGGCGAAGTTCGAACTACTGCCCCGCTATCACCACATGGGGCATTGTTTCCTGCGCGAGGCTGACGGACTGGGCACGTACTACCTGGTGCAGGAGTACCTGGATGGCAGCCAGTTCAAGTTAGGGCGTTGTACGACGGAAATGATCGACCGGTTCCTTGGGAAGGTTTCAGCAGTTCACGAGGCAGGTTTCGCGCTGGGCGACATGTCGGAATCGAACATGAAGATCTCGACGGGAGATATCCGACTCGTTGATTGCGACTACGGAAGTCACGACAAGCCTAATACCCGGATCACAGCTGATCGCCGGAAATTGACCGAACTCTTCGGCAGATCTTGAGATAGCGCGAGCCCCAAACTCGGACACTGCGGAGCATCTGGAATTTCTTCACGTATCCTGATGGGCGCTTGCCCTGCCTCGCTTTGAAGCAGAACGAGGCCAGGATTTTCATTCTGGCGTGACCCCCATGTACTTCTTTGCCACGGGTGGAAGTGATGTGGATTGACGGGTCACTCATCGATGAAAACCGTTCTCCGAAACGGTATAAGTTTCGATGGAAATCCCGTCGCATGTTGAATTCCGTCTAAATCTGATCCACTAAACGCGTTAGTTTTCATTCAGATCT